>Ga0209013_10000830_pt1 | contig 28213 bp, 20 predicted proteins | sample Cruoilmetagenom2_FD_187291 | JGI IMG/M metagenome (GOLD analysis project Ga0209013, IMG submission 187291) | Oil polluted marine microbial communities from Coal Oil Point, Santa Barbara, California, USA - Sample 2 (SPAdes) (version 2) | ecosystem: Environmental > Aquatic > Marine > Oil seeps ...
CCTCCGCAGAACAGGGTGTCTCCGCTGAAGACCGCGTCGGCACCGGCATCGTGGAAGCTGCAGCACCCGGGGGAGTGGCCCGGAGTGTGTAGGACGGTGAGCCGGTGGCCGCCGGCAATGATTACACCGCTCGGTTCGAGTAGACGATCGGGTTGGTCGTCCGGCCACACGACATCCCAGAGCATCCGGTCGTCAGGGTGGAGCAGGATCGGGGCATCGACGGCATCACGTAGCGGCACGGCCGCGTTGATGTGGTCGTTGTGACCATGAGTGAGCACGATGGCCGCGACCTTGCGTCCGTTGATCGCCTGCACGATCCGCTCGTGGTCGTGGGCGGCGTCGAACACAACTACTTCTCGGTCGTCACCGACGAGCCAAATGTTGTTGGTGACTTCCCATTCACCGCCATCGAGGGCGAAGACTCCGTCGGTCGTGATCAGTTCGATACTCATCGAATTACTGGCTCACAGAACAACGACGCTACGGAGGACTTCTCCGCGCTCCATCTTGTGGAACGCCTCCTCGACATCGCCCAACTCGATCGTCTCTGATACGAATCCGTCGAGGTCGAGACGCCCCTGGAGGTACAGATCGATGAGCATCGGGAAGTCACGTGAGGGGAGGCAATCGCCGTACCACGAGGACTTGAGGGACCCGCCGCGCCCGAACACCTCGATGAATGGCAGTTCGATGGTGTCTTCGGGCCTTGGCACACCAACCAGTACGACCGTGCCGGCAAGATCGCGGGCCTCGAAGGCTTGTTTGTAAACAGCTGGATTGCCGATCGCCTCGATACAGACATCGGCCCCGAACCCATTGGTCACAGACTGGATGAACTCCACAGGATCGGCTTGTTTCGAGTTGCAGACATGCGTGGCTCCGAAACCCTTGGCCCATTCGAGTTTGCGGTCGTCGATGTCGATTCCGATGATGGTCGAGGCACCGGCCAGGTTGGCGCCGGCAATGGCCGCGTTGCCAACGCCGCCACAACCGAACACGGCGACAGACTGGCCCCGCGTGACTCCGGCAGTGTTGATGACCGCCCCCAGCCCTGCCATGACGCCGCATCCGAGCAGCCCGGCCGCCGTTGCCGGCGCTGTCGAATCAACCTTCGTGCACTGGCCGGCGGCGACGAGTGTCTTGTCGCAGAATGCCCCGATTCCCAGAGCCGCTGACAATTCGGTGCCATCCGTGAGCGTCATCTTCTGAGTCGCGTTATGGGTGTTGAAGCAGTATTGTGGCTCGCCCCGGCGGCAGGCCCGGCAGTCACCACACACAGCACGCCAGTTCAGGATCACGTAGTCGCCCGGAGCGACCCCGGTGACACCGTCGCCGACCGACTCGACAAGTCCAGCAGCTTCGTGGCCGAGGAGGAACGGGAACTCGTCGTTGATCCCCCCTTCCCGATAGTGGAGATCTGTGTGGCAGACACCGCAGGCCTGGATTGCAACAACTACTTCGCCGGGGTCCGGATCGGGGATGAGGATGGTTTCCATTGAGACCGGCTCGCCCTTGGACTTGGCAACGATTCCGCGTACTTCCTGGCTCATGGCTGCGACGGTAGCGCGAGGCGATCTTGTCTGGGTAACGATCAGGCCATACTGAAGATAATTCTGGATCCCTTGGACCACTTCAGATCCCGCGGGAACCATCCGACCCGATGGAGCGTCAAAAACCCATGCAACGCAGTTATGTCCCGGCCGTATTCGCCACCGCGTTGATGGCCCTCGTCATGGTCTCATGTGGTGATGACACGGTCGACGAGGGTTCGTCGCCGACTGAAACGTTGCCATCGCCGACCGACAGCTCTGGGAACGGACAAGACGGAAAACCAATCGAATACACCCACCCGACCGGGTCCGACGAGGTCGTGTTCCAATACTCCGAGGTCGGCGGGTTCGTCCCGCGCTCGTTCGCATTCCAGAGTCCGCCGGTGATCCTCGTCTCCGGTGATGGGAGCGTGTTCACGCCTGGCGCTCAGATTGCTATCTATCCGGGCCCCTTGCTTCCGGCGATTCAGGTTCAAGCGATCTCCGAGCTCGGAATTCAACGATTGCTCGCGGCGGCTGATGAAGCGGGTCTCTACACCGACATCGACTACTCGGCCGACCTCAACGTTGCCGACGCCTCTACTGCGATGGTGACGATCAGTGTCGACGGAGAGACTTGGGTCCATGAGGCGTATGCGCTGGGAATCGGTGCAGGGCCTGGCCAGGACGATGCGGATGTTGCGGTCGAGCGCGAGGCGCTCAACACATTCCTTGCGGAAGTGAGCGACCTCGCTTCGGTTGTCGGACCCGACGAACTCGGCCCAGCCGAAATCTACGAGCCCGATGACTATCTGATCGAAGCGTTGGTCGTCGACGATCCAGCCGACTTCGCAAACGGCGAGCTCGAGCCGACGATCGTGGCCTGGCCCACCGGAGCGACCGTGCGCCTGGCCGATGCGTCCTCGTGCACATTGGTCTCAGCAACCGACGTCGGCGAAGTGCTCGAGTCGGCCAACCAACTCACCCTGTTCAGTGACGCCGGCATCACCTACGAAGTCCTCGCGAAGCAGAAGCTCCCAGGCTCCACCTGCTAGCGACCCGTCTTGCGATGAGTTTGAGCGCGACCTGTGCGCGGCGAAGCTCATCGCAGACCCGGTCCGCATCCTTTCGAATAGTTTGAGCGCGACCTGTGCGCGGCGAAGCTCATCGCAGACCCGGCCCGCATCCTTGCGGTGAGCTTGAGCGCGACCTGTGCGCGGCGAAGCTCATCGCTGGGGTTAGAAGAGGCGGAGGTCGTCGGGTTTCATGCCGCGGAGTTCGTCGTAGTCGACCTCCACCCAGGTGAAGCCGCGTGACTCGGCGAGCACCTTGGCCTGCGGCTTCACGACTTGGGCGACGAACACTCCTCGGATCACACCGAGCGACGAGTCGAGTTCGAGGCGCTCGATATAGCGCGTGAGCTGTTCAACGCCGTCGATTTCGCCGCGTCGTTTGACCTCGATCGCGACGACCACATCGGTGTCGTCTCGACACACCAGGTCGATCGGGCCGATTGCGGTCGGGTATTCCCGGCGGATCAGCCGCAGACCCTCCTCGATCGCGTGCGGGCTGGCGGCCAACAGCTCCTGGAGGTGGGCCTCGACGCCATCTTTCTGCAACCCCGGATCATCACCCAACTCCTGCTCGACATCGCTCATTACCTCGTGCAGCGTGATCGTCAGGGTCTCTTTCTTCGGGTTCGTGACGACCCAGTGATCACCGTTGTCGACCAGGGTGTTGGGTGCATTCATCCAGTTCAGCGGCTTGTATGCGCCGCCATCGGCGTGAATCGCAACGCACCCATCGGCCTTGACCATGATGAGTCGGTTGGCCTCGGGGAGATGGGCATCGAGCCGACCCGAATAGTCGACCGAGCAGCGGGCGATCACCAAACGCACGGTCGGCGACGTTACTTCTTCGAGGCGCTGCGGTCAGACTCGACGTGGTCACGCATGCGCTTTTGGATGAGCTCTCGCCGCTGCTGGAGGTCACGGTAGGTCAGCTGCGAGACGGTCGGGTCGAGCCCCATGCTCGCCCGGACACCATCCATGTCGATCTCGATGTTGTTTGCGTCGACCCCAAGCTCACGGCTGATCAGTTCACCGTGCTTCTGAGCGAAGATCATCGAGATGTTGGCCACCTCGGCGAGGATGTCGAGGTCTGGCGCGAGCCTGGCGATGGCACCATCGAGGAACACCATGTTCTTGACGTACAGCATGAGTTCTTTCGGGAGCTTGGCGCCGTATCCGAGCAGTGCCTTAACGATCCGCTGAACCTCCTTGACCATCTCCTCGCCGGTTAGTGTTGTCGGGTCGATGACCTCCTCTTCGAGACGTAGATCGATGATGACGGCCTCGAGATCGGTGTCCATTGGCAACGCGCCGAGATCACGGAGCGCGCCCATCTGGACTCTGATGTCATTGGTCGTCGCCCCGAGCATCAGCCTGAGGAACGCGTTGCGGCGCGGTCCGCTGAGCCGACCGACGATGCCATAGTCGAGCAGCGCGGTGCGTCCGTCCAGCATCACGAACAGGTTTCCGCCGTGCAGATCGCCGTGGAAGATGCCCTCGACGATTGCTCCCTCCATGAAGGCGACCATCGCCGTGCGAATCACCTCTTCGGTGTCGATGCCGGCGCCGTGCATCCCCCCGACATCGTCGAAGTTGAAGCCGTACACGCGCTCCATCACCAGCACCCGCTTGGTCACCAGTCGCGGGTGTGGACGGGGGACTATGTACTGATCCTGGCCGAGGTCGTGCAGCATCGCCGCGATATCGAGCATGTTGGCCGCTTCCATCCGGAAGTCGAGTTCTTCAACAATGGTCTCGGCGAACAACTCCACCAGCGCGGGTGGGTTTGCCAGAGCCGCAACCGGAATACGTCCGACGAGATAGGGGGCGAGCCACGCCATGACTCGCAGGTCTTTGTGCACCAGCCTCGACACCGTGATCCGTTGTACCTTGACGACCACTTCTTCGCCGGTCTTCAGCGTGGCGGCGTGGACCTGCGCGATCGATGCCGCGGCGATCGGTGTTTCTTCGAAGTGCTCGAAGATGTCCTCAAGGCGCGCTCCGAGATCCTGCTCGATTGTCAGGCGAACTTCGCTGAAGGGTTCGGCAGGAACCTGGTCGCGACATTTCTTGAACTCGGCAACGAGCTCGGGCGGGAAGAGGCCCTCCCCGGATGAAATGATCTGACCGAGCTTGATATACGTCGGCCCTAGTACTTCGGCGGCGAGCCGGAGACGACTGGACACATCGGTGCGGCTCTCGGCAGTATCGGCGAATTTCCCCCTGCGCTTCTTGACGATCCAGGGAACGATTGCTGTTCCCAGATGCTGTACAACGGTGAGTACGCGGGCACCGCGTGGCATTCGGGAAGGCGCGGTGAGCGCGGGAACCTCGGCTTGGGCTCGGGCACGAAGCGTGTCGGCGAGATTGAGCCAGCGGGCGTCTTTCCGGTGAATGACCCATGGTGCTTCCTCGGTAAAGGAGCCCCACGCGAGGTCTGACGGTCGTGCGGGCTCGGCGGGGGCAGATGCCATCGTCCCATGATGCCGGGTTCTGCGGGTTTCGTGGCCGCGACCAGAGGTTGATCGCGAGTTATCGATGCTGCCTGTGCGCCGGTCGTCTCGCCGTGCCAACATCAACCACATGAGCGAACGACCATTTCAGGTACTCGGAATCCAGCAAATCGCGATTGGAGGGCTCGACAAAGGGGCGCTGACCGGACTTTGGACGGGCCTGATGGGAGTCGACAAGGTCGGTGACTACGTGAGTGAGTCGGAGAACGTCGATGAGGACATCTTGCGGCTCGGTTCCGGTGCGCACGCGGTCGAGATCGACCTGATGCAGCCGTTGGACCCGGAGCGCTCGCCGAAGGTTCACGTTCCGACGCTGAATCACGTGGGTCTTTGGATAGATCATCTCCCAGCGTGTGTCGAGTGGCTGACCGAGCAGGGCATGCGGTTCACCCCGGGTGGCATCCGTAAGGGGGCGGGCGGGCACGATGTCTGCTTCATTCATCCGAAGGGAAATGACGACACACCACGAAGCGGCGAAGGAGTGTTGATCGAGCTCGTGCAGGCGCCCGCCGACGTGATCGCCGAGTTGTCCCCATGACAGCTTCAGCGCCTCTGACGGACGATGCCGGGTCGGGCCCCCTGGCCGGCGTGCGTGTTGTTGATCTCGGTAACTGGGTCGCGGGCCCGGCGGCCTGCGGGATCATGGCCGATTGGGGTGCTGATGTCATCAAGATCGAACCCGCGACCGGTGACCCACAGCGGGCCGTATTCGGAGCCGTCGGAGTGAAGTCAGGCATTCCTGTCACGCCTTTTGAAGTCGACAATCGGGGCAAGCGTTCCGTGGTGCTCGATCTTCGTGACTTCGACGATCATGCGACGTTGGATCAGCTGCTCTCTTCCGCCGATGTGCTCGTCACCAACATGCGGCCCGGCGCGCTTGAACGTCTCGAACTTGACCCAGAGCGCATCTGCGCACGCCATCCGCGCCTCGTCTATGGCGCAATAACAGGTTTCGGCAATGAGGGTGCCGATCGTGACCGCGCCGGGTATGACATTGGAGCATTCTGGGCTCGGTCGGGGCTGGCACACACGATGGTGCCAGACGGAGAATTGCCTCCCGGCCTCCGATCGGGAATGGGTGACCATCAGACTGGAATGACGCTCGCCGCCGGAGTGATGGCAAAGTTGTTCGAGCGTGAGCGCACCGGCCGAGGGGGTCTCGTCAGTACGAGCTTGCTTCGCACCGGGATGTATGCGATTGCCTGGGACATGGGAATTCAGCTGCGATTCGGCAAGCGCCAGGCCACTCGTTCCCGTTCGGACAACAGTGCGCCACTGGTCAACAGCTACCTGGCGGGTGATGAGCGAGGCTTCTACCTGATCCTGCTCGAGGGTGATCGGCACTGGCCGAAGCTCCTTGCGGCGATCGATCGCCTCGATCTCGTCGAGGACGAGCGCTTCAGCGAGGCGCGATCCCGGATGAAGAACGCTGCGGCGTTGATCGGCGAACTTGACGCGGTTTTCGCTCAGAAAACGATGGAGGAGTGGGCCGCACGCTTCGACGAACACGACGTTTGGTGGGCACCCATCCAATCGATCGTCGATGTCATCGCTGACCCACAGGCTCAGCCGGGGTTCGTCGACATGACACCTCGTGATGGCGAGGATCCGTATCGAGCTGTCAATACACCGGTCGACTTCGATGGGTACAGCCCGCGGCCGGGACCCGTCCCGCGACTCGGTGAGCACACAGCAGACGTGCTCGAAGAACTCAGCGAGTGAGCGGCCGTCTTTGCGTTTGTAGGTAATTTCTGGAGGACCGTTCCGCCGAAAATTACCTACAAACGAGAAATGAAGCTGTTGTCTGCGGTCAGAAGTTTGGGGGGCGTTTTTCGCGTAGCGCGCTAACGCCCTCGCGATATTCCGCCGTTCCCATCGCCTGGCTCAGCAGGCGGATCGAATCATGGACCGAGGCCGCCGGGTCGTGGCGGAGGAGATCGTTGGCGAGCTGACGCTTCGTCATCGTGACGGCATTGGGGCCGGTGGTTGTGGCGAGGTTCCGGGCATATGTCGTGGCCGCCGCGAGTGTCGCCTCGCCGTCAGGTTCAACGCCGTTCCACAGGCCCCACCCGGCCGAGTCGGCGCCGGTCACGACCCTGCCGGAGAGCAGCAGGTCAGCCGCTCTCGTGGCGCCAACGAGGCGCGGGAGAATCCAGCTCATCCCGTACTCCGCGGGTAGGCCGAGCTTCGGAGCGGCGGTCGTGAGCTTCGCGTCGGCGGCAACAAATCGGAGGTCGCAGAAAAGCACCAACGCGAGGCCGATGCCGGCGCATGCACCGTTGACTGCCGCGATTATCGGCAAGCGGTAGCCGAGCTGCCAGGCGAAGTCGGCGTCGAGCCGGTCTCCGCCGCCGGGTCGAGCGGGCTCCGGGGGCAGGCCTGTGTCGTATTCACCTCGCTCGGCGTGGCCGGCCAGGGCCTGCGAATCACCGCCTACGCAGAATGCGGGAGGGGTGCCGGTGACCACCACAGCGCGTATCTCGTTGCGTTGTTCGAGGTCGGCCATGACTGATCGGAACTCGGTATGCATCCGCCCCGTCCAGGCGTTGTGACGATGCGGTCGATGTAGCCAAACGGTGGCGATCTGATCGTCGACTTCGTATCGAATCGCGCGGAGATCTACTTCGCTCATCCCCACAACGCTTTCAGTACTGGGTCGGCGAGCTCCGGGCGACAGAGGATGAAGTCGGGGAGCCACGGATCGCGGTCGTTGTAGACGAGGGGGCTGCCGTCGATGCGGCTGGTGTAGAAGCCGGCGGCGTCGGCCACCGCAACCGGTGCCGCGGAGTCCCACTGGTACATGCCGCCGTCGTGAACGTAGATATCGGCTTCGCCCATCACCACCGACATGGCCTTGGCCCCGGCCGAGCCGAGCCTAAATGCATCGCACTCGAGCCCTTCGGCGATGAGCACCGCGGCGTAAGGAGCCCGGTTGCGTGATGTGACCAGGCGTGGCCGTTCGCGGGTGAACGGCGGGTGCGGTGATGCCGGATCGGTGGAGAACGTCTTGTCGATCGCCGGCAAGCTGACTGCGGCTGCACCGAACCGGTCGGTGTGCCAAAGGGCAACGTGCACAGCCCAATCCATCCGTCCGGGCTCGCCGTACTCACGAGTCCCGTCGAGCGGATCGACAATCCAGACGCGGTCGGCACCGAAGCGGCGTGGGTCTTCGCTTCCTTCTTCGGAGAGCACAGCATCATCAGGGCGATGCTTGGCAAACTCGGACGAAAGATACTCCTGAGCAATTGCGTCTCCGGCGTCTTTGACATCCCAGGTAGACGCGCCAGCCGTGAACATCTCGTCGCGGAGTTGGAGCAGCTTGTGGCCCGTCTCGGTGGCAAGCCGCGTGGCGAGCTGCGCGTCTGACTCGACAGCGGGCATCGGATCAGTCTGCCAGTACGTCACGCGCGTTGCAGGGCCGGATCAGCTCAGCTTCTTGTACTTGATGCGGTGGGGCTGTTCGGCGGCGGCGCCGAGCTCTTTCCTGCGGTACTCCTCGTATTCGGAGAAGTTCCCTTCGAACCAGCGCACTTGGCTGTCTCCCTCGAACGCGAGCACGTGAGTGGCGATCCGGTCGAGGAACCAGCGATCGTGCGAGATGACAACAGCACAACCGGGGAACGACTCGAGCCCGGCTTCGAGAGCTCGCAACGTGTCGACGTCGAGATCGTTGGTGGGCTCGTCCAGCAGCAGAACGTTGCCGCCCGACTTGAGCAGTTTGGCGAGGTGCACACGGTTGCGCTCGCCACCGGAGAGGTCGCCGACGCGTTTGCCGTGATCGGTGCCCTTGAAATTGAAGCTCGATACATAGGCCCGGCCGTGAATCTCGCGTCCACCAACTTCGAGCACCTCGGCGCCCGCGGTGATCTCATCGAACACGGTGGCATCGGGGTCGAGGTCGTCGCGGTCCTGATCGACATATGACAGGTCGACCGTTTCGCCGATCTTGATGCTGCCCGAGTCGGGTTCTTCCCTTCCAGCGAGCATCTTGAAGAGTGTGGTCTTGCCGGCGCCATTGGGGCCGATGATTCCGACGATGCCCGCCGGGGGGAGCGTGAAGGACAGGTCTTCGATCAGGAGTCGATCGCCGAATCCCTTGCTCAGGTGCTCGACCTCGATCACTGTGTCGCCCAGACGTCGACCTGCCGGAATCGCAATCTCCAAGGCTGACGCGGCCGGGTCGGCGGCTTTGGTTTCGGCGTAGAGCTTCTCATAGGCGGCGAGGCGAGCCTTGCCCTTTGCTTGGCGCGCCTTCGGACCCATCCGTACCCACTCGAGCTCACGAGCCAGCGTGCGCTTGCGAGCTTCATTGCCTCGTTCTTCGCGCTCCAAGCGTTCCTGCTTCTGCTCCAGCCAGCTCGAATAGTTGCCTTCGAAAGGTATGCCGCGACCACGGTCGAGTTCGAGAATCCACTTCGCTACGTTGTCGAGGAAGTAACGGTCGTGGGTGATCGCCACCACGGTGCCCGCGTAGTCGGCGAGGAACCGCTCTAGCCAGTCGACTGACTCGGCGTCGAGGTGGTTCGTCGGCTCGTCGAGCAGCAGCAGGTCGGGTCGGGAGAGCAGCAGGCGACATAGGGCCACACGGCGACGCTCGCCGCCGGACAACACACTGACGTCGGCATCGTCGGGCGGGCAACGCAACGCATCCATCGCGATGTCGACATTGCGTTCAAGGCTCCACGCGTCGGTCGCCGCGATCTTGTCTTCGAGCTGCGCCTGCTCCTTGCCGATCTTGTCGTAATCGGCATCGGGGTCGGCCCACATGGCCATGACCTCGTTGTAGCGGTCGATGATGTTCTGTACTTCGGCAACACCGTCCATGACGTTGCCTTTTACATCCTTCGCCGAATCGAGCTGAGGCTCTTGCGGGAGGTAGCCCACGGTGAACCCGGCAGTGAGCCGTGCCTCACCCGAATAGCCGTCGTCGAGGCCGGCCATGATCTTCAGGAGCGACGACTTGCCGGCGCCATTCGAGCCGAGCACGCCGATCTTCGCCCCGGGATAGAACGACAGCGAGATGTTCTCGAGGACGGTCTTGTCGGGTGGGTAGTGCCGAGCGAGTTTGTAGGCCTGGTAGATGAATTCATGCGCCATGGTTCCGTTGAGGATACTGGCGCCGGTCGCGGGCGGCGCCGCTCAGCCGATGACCAGGGGGAACCGTGTGTCGCCGTCGAGGGGCCCGCCGACAACGAGGCCGTTCGCCTCGTACGGCGGCGAGGTCACCCAGGGGCGGGTCGCGAATGTAGCGTCGCCGCCGACCCAGCGCAGGCTGACCGCGCGCCGACGAGTTGCGAGGTCGTTGCCAGGTGCACCGTGGAGAGTTCGGTAGTGGAACGCGAGAATGTCACCGGGCTCGACGTCCCACGACAAGATGGTTTCTCGGTCCAGGTTATTCTCGACATCGGGGAGCAACTCGAAGCGGTCGTCGGGCTCGCCATACGGGGCGTGGTCGATGAACTGGCGGGGGATGAACCGCCTGTTCCATCGGTGGGACCCGGCGATGAACTGCAGCCCAGACGATGCTGGCACAGGATCGAGAGCGATCCACATGCTGACGTTCTGGTTTCCGTCGACGCAGTAATACGGATCATCGTGGTGCCATGGGGTTTGTTCCGTGGCACCTGGCTCTTTCACGAGCACATGTTCGTGAAAGAAGCGAACCGTGGTCGATTCCATCAGTTGCCCAGCGATCCCCGCGAGCCCGCTGTCGAAAACGACACGTTGGTATTGCTCGACCTTGGGCCACGTGACGTAGTCGCTCCAGAAGCCGATGGCTTCGTCGCTGCTCGTGTACCAGTGGGACCAGGCGCTCGGGTGAGTCCGGTTGTACTCCACCCCCTCGGCGAGAAGGTCGATCCATTCGGGGTCGAGGGCTGCGCGCAGAACCGTGGCTCCGTCCCGTTGGAAGGCTTCTATGGCCGCGGTGGTCGATTCTGGTTCCGGCGACTGCACCCCACTATTCTTGCAGCCTCTAACCTGCAGCCTGCGTTCGGGCTACGGTCGACTACATGCTTCCGACAGCGGTATTCGGACCGACTGGTCATCAATCGACGCGGGTGATCTTCGGGGCTGCAGCACTCGGAGGAATGAGCCAGGAGCGAGCCGACGCCACCCTGGCTCAGGTCAGCACATGGGGCATCAACCACATCGATACGGCGGCGTCGTACGGAGCGTCGGAAGATCGCCTTCAGTCGTGGCTCGCCGAGCACCGCTCCGAGTTGTTCCTTGGGACGAAGACGGGCGAGAGGACCGGGGATGGGGCACGGAGGGGCCTCGAACGCTCACTCGAGCGCATGGGGGTCGACTACGTCGACCTCATCCAGCTGCACAACCTCGTCGAGCCTGATGAATGGGAGACAGCATTTGGCTCCGACGGTGCTGTCCAGGCTCTCGACACTGCACGTGCCGAAGGCCTTGTTCGACACATTGGTGTTACCGGCCATGGTTTGAGGATCGCAGGAACGCACCTGCGCAGCCTTGAACGATTCGATTTCGCATCGGTGCTTCTGCCGATAAATTTTGTCCTGCTCGACCACGCGGAGTACCGGTCTGAGGTCGAGCAGTTGCTGTCCGCTTGTGATGATCGGAATGTGGCCGTGCAGACCATCAAGGCCATCGCTCGTCGGCGGTGGAGCGATGGTGACATGCGGAAGTTCAGCTGGTACGAGCCGTTGACCGACCCCGCGGCGATCGACCGGGCGGTGAAGTTCGTCCTCTCTCACCCGCAGATGTTTCTGAACACGACCAGTGATGCGCGCCTGCTGGCGACGACCATCGACGCCGCCTCAGGTGAACTCACTCGCCCGAGCGACGAAGCGCTGCGCGCCGACATTGCGGAGCAGGGGATCACGCCGCTCTTCGACGGATTGTCCCTCGAACGAATCTGAACTGCGCCAGCCGATCAGCCAGCCCGATCAGCAGGCACTTGCGGCGGATGAGACTCCGCGATTGCTGGCGATGCGGACAGGTCCGCGCCGTTCGGTGATGTCGGTGTAGGTCGACACGATCGCTCGGATCTGGTCGCCCTCGAGTTCGTCGCTCTCGCAGAGCCCACTGGCAATATCGAGCAAGGCATCACGATATTTCGACACCATCATGTCGGCTCGCCCTGCGCCTTCGGTTAGAAATGCCTCCGCGGCCTCGCGGCTCGGATCATCGGCGAGCACCTTGGCGACGAGGTTTGCCGCCGTTGGTAGAGCCGCCGCTTCGAGGCTGAGCAAGCCCGGCCCGTTACCGAGCTGCCCGACCAATTGCGACGCGATGTTCGTGGCTGCAGCGAGGTCAGATGAGATTCCGCTGCTCGCCTCGCCGTATTCCATGCGTTCGGCGGCACGGCCGGCGAGTGCCACGACGATCAGATCGCGGGCTTCGGTCGGCGTCTTGAGGAATCTCTCCTCGAAGTCGCCGTGCGCAACCATTCCGAGCGCTGCTGATCGTCGCAGAATGGAGGCGACCTTGACGTCGCGTCGAGTGAGGACAGCGGTGAGAGCGTGTCCCGCCTCGTGGATCGCGATGCGCCGGCGCTCGTCGGGGTGGTAGCCCATCTCCTGAGCGACGCCCACTTCGGTGACGAGTTGCGCCTGGAGCACGTCGTTGACTGTCATTGATGTCCGGGAGTAGCGCAGAGCGATGATCAATGCTTCGTCGAGGAGTTTCTCGATTCGCACCGGCGTGTAGCCGGCGGTGAGATCGGCGATGAGAGCGGCCGTGACCTTCTCTTCGTGGTTCTTGCGTGCCAGGTAGTAGTCAGCGATGTCGACCCGATCCGCTCGTGGCGGAAGGTTGAACGTTATCACCCGGTCGAATCGGCCTGGTCGAAGTAGTGCAGGGTCGAGGTCGGCGGCTCGGTTGGTCGACGCAACGATGAGGACGTTGGCCTCCTTACGTGTCGGCCGTGGGCGGCGCTTGGAGTCGGGCAGGAAGCCGTTGAACCAGTCGATGAACTTCGCCTTGAACTTCTCTTTGCCGGTGGGCAGATCGAAGCTCTGCATCTGCACGAGTAGTTCGTTGACGACGCCTACGATTCCTTCGCGCATCGATCCGGTGTTCATACCGCTGCGGGAACCACCGATCGCGTCGAACTCTTCGATGTATCCGATTGCGCCGCCTTCGTCGCGCGCTGCCTTGCGGAGGGCCTTGAAGAAGGAGCGGATCTTCTTGTTCGTCTGTCCGTAGTACATCGACTGGAACTCGCTGGCCGACACGAACAGGAACGGAACACCGGCTTCGGCGGCCATGGCCTTGGCGAGGTAGGTCTTGCCGGTTCCCGGCGCTCCCTCGAAGAGCACGCCGCGCCGGGCGTTACCGCCCATCTCCCGCTGGAACGTTTCGGACGCGAGGAACAGGTTCATGCTGTCGATGGCTTCGCGCTTGGTTTGGTCAGCGCCCACGACGTCGTCCAGCCGGATGTTGGAGTCTGATGCTCTCAGGAGCGTGTGCGGAGACTTACCAGCCGTGAGGAACGGGATGAAGATGACTGTGCCGAGGATCAGGATCAGTCCCAGCGCGATGACGATCTCGGGGTTGCCCTGAATCCATCCCGGGAATCCGAAACGAATCTGGTTGTCAGTGATGAGTCGGTAGAGGAGCCAGGAGAAGATCAGGCCCAGAAAGATCAGGGCACGTCGAAGGCGCCGCTGACGGACGCGCTCTCTGTTGGCGCTCGCGTCGATGTCGTCGCCACTCAGCATCTGGCCGGTACTCAACTGTCCGATGTCCATGTTGTCCCCTTCTATGTATGCAATCGAGATGTCCATTCTCGGCTCTCGATTGGTCGTTCGATTCCGCCCGAAACGACATCACCGAACGTAGCCCGACAACACCGTGCGTGGTCAAGGTCAGGGGGTCAAGTGTTCGTCAAGATTGCTAAAGGTTGATCACCTATGATCCAAGTCATGATGATTGCTGCGATCAACGACACCGGCTACGACGTGATGTTGCTATTACACATCCTGAGCGCCATGGTGGCCTTTGCGCCCGCCTTCGTGAACCCATTGCTGAGTAACCAGAGCAAGACGCTCGATGGTCCGAATCGTCAAACGGTCGTTGGCTACCTGTCGATGAACAACCGCCGCATCTACGGCCCGGCGCTGATCCTCACCGGGCTGTTCGGTTTCGGGTTGCAGGGCATGTCCGACAGTGTCTGGGAGTTCGATCAGACGTGGCTTTGGCTGTCGGCACTGATCTGGGTAGCCATGATCGGTCTGCAGCACGCTCTGCTCTTTCCTGCCGAGAAGGCAGTGGCTGCCGGTGATGAGACCGCCGCAAAGCGAGCCGACACCATCGGCTCGGTCTTGACCGGTCTATTGATCGCGGTGCTCTACCTGATGATCTTCAAACCCGGCTTCTGACACCTCGCGCTGAGGCGCTGACACCCGAACTCCATCCCGGTTTGTGTCAGCACTTACCGATGGCGCATAGGTCTGCGCTGACGCGAATCTTGCGCTGACAAAGAACTTGGTGGGCAGACACAAAACTCGGTGGACAATCTGAGCGGCTGGTTGGCGCGGAGCTACGCTGACCGCTGTGGCAAAGCCGGATGGTCAGGGGTCGGGGTTCGGAGCGAACTCGTGGCTCGTCGAGGAGATGTATGAGCAATTTGTTCATGATCCGAGTTCGGTGAGTGAGTCCTGGCAGGAGTTCTTCGTCGACTATCAGTCGCACACACCCTCTGTGGCAGCGGCCGCGGCGGAATCTGCCGAGGTCCGGGCTGTCGTCGACGAGTTTCGCCAAGCCGAACCCGAGGTGGCGGTCGATATCGCGCCAGCGGCACCACGGCCGGCCGCTCCCGTCGCGGAGGCCGTTACGCCAGCGCCTGAAGAGGAGCCCGGCAAGCCGATCCGAGGCGCGGGCGCGGCGATTGCCGCAAACATGGACCGCAGTCTCACTGTTCCAACGGCGACGAGTTTCCGAAATATCCCGGCAAAACTGCTCGAGGTCAACCGCAAGGTCATCAATGGCTTTCGCGCTCGAACCGGCCAAACAAAGGTCAGCTTCACCCACTTGATCGGATTCGCAATCGTGCGGGCGATCGCTGACGAAGTTCCGGCGATGATGAACACTTACATCGAGGGTTCCGACGGCAAGCCACGACTCATCGTCAACGACCACGTCAACATGGGCCTGGCTGTCGATGTCGCAAAGCCGAACGGCGGTCGCACTCTCGTGGTACCCGTCCTGCGTGATGCCGACACGCTCGACTTCGGGGAGTTCTTGGCCGCATACGCGGAGATCATTCGCAAGGTCAAGAACAACAAGCTGACGATCGAAGACTTCCAGGGGGCGAACGTCAGCTTGACCAACCCGGGAACAATCGGCACCGTGCAGTCGGTGCCGCGGCTCATGCCGGGCCAGGGGCTGATCGTCGGGGTCGGCAGCATCGATTATCCGGCGGAGTTCGAAGGAACCGACCGCACCAATCTGAGTTCGCTCGGAGTGAGCAAGGTCGTCACCGTCACGAGCACCTACGACCATCGCATCATTCAGGGCGCCGAGTCAGGACTCTTCCTCAAGCGCGTTCACGAGTTGCTGCTCGGCGAGCATGGCTTCTACGAGGACATCTTTCATGCGCTCGGCATGCCGTATGAAGCGGTCAAATGGCGGCCCGATACCAACCCGATCGACCGTGAGGAGGCGATGCTCGCCAAGCAAATGGCCGTCGCCAAGCTGATCCGGGTTTACCGGGTGCGTGGCCACCTCATAGCCGATCTCGACCCCCTTCGTTGGAAAAAGCCGCTCATGCCACGTGAGCTCGATCCAGCGACCTATGGATTGACGATCTGGGATCTCGACCGTGAGTTCCTGACAGATGGTGTCGCCGGAGTCGACCGGATGCGTATGGGCGACCTGCTCGGAGTGCTGCGTGACGCATACTGCCGCACGATCGGTGTCGAATACATGCACATCCAGAACACAGTCGAGCAGCAGTGGATCCAACGACACATGGAAGGCGACCAGAGGCCGATCAGCAAGGAAGGCAAAGATCGAATCCTGGAACGGCTCAACGCGGCCGAGGCGTTCGAGAGGTTTCTCGCCACCAAGTACGTCGGTACCAAGCGCTTCGGTATCGAGGGAGCCGAGTCGGCGATTCCCATTCTCGACGAGATCCTGTCGAACGCCGCCGATACGGGCTTCGACTCAGCGATCCTCGGGATGGCCCATCGTGGCCGGCTGAACGTTCTGTCCAACATCATGGGCAAGAGCTATGAAGCAATCTTCTCCGAGTTCGAAGGCCACCTCGACCCGACGTCTGTTCAGGGGTCTGGGGACGTCAAATATCACCTCGGAATCGAGGGCAAGTATGTGAGCCCGTCCGGCGCCGACATCCCCATCGAACTTGCCGCCAACCCGAGCCACCTGGAAACCGTTGGCCCGATCGTGCAGGGCATGGTTCGGGCGACACAGGATCAGATCGAACCTCCCGGTGCCTTCACGGTATTGCCGGTGATGGTTCATGGCGACGCTGCATTTGCCGGGCAGGGAATCGTCGCTGAATCGTTGGCGATGAGTGACATCGGCGGCTACCGGATCGGCGGCACGATCCACTTGATCATCAACAATCAGATTGGTTTCACCACCTCACCGCAGTACGCGCGTTCATCGCTGTACTGCTCCGATGTTGCGAAGACTGTCCAAGCGCCGATCTTCCATGTCAATGGCGACGATCCGGAAGCATGCGTGAGAGTTGCGAAGCTCGCGTGGGAATACCGCCAGGAGTTCCACAAAGATGTCGTCATCGACATGGTCTGCTACCGCCGCCACGGGCACAATGAAGGCGACGATCCGAGTTATACGCAACCGCTGATGTACAAGGCGATCTCAGATCATCGCAGCGTGCGAAAGCTGTATGTCGAGTCGCTCGTCACGCGCGGCGACATCACCGTCGACGAGGCTGAGCAGACCCTTGTCGACTACCACGCCAAGCTCCAGGTGGCACTCGACGAAACCCGCTCGCAAGCACCGCCAGAGATCACTGCGGCTCGTCCGCCGAAGCCAGCTGGAGTGCTTCCGCACATCTCCACCGGCGTCGATCGAGCTGTGCTCGACAATATTGTCGCGGGCCTGACGGACTACCCCGAAGAATTCGTGATCCACCCGAAACTCGGCCGCCAATTCGAGGGACGCAAGGAGATCTACGAGGGCGGAGAGGTCGATTGGGCGACCGCCGAGGCCCTCGCAATGGGCTCACTGGTTCTCGAAGGCCACCCGGTGCGTTTGGCTGGACAAGACTCACGACGGGGCACATTCAGCCACCGTCACGCAGCACTCATCGACTTCGGATCTGGCGAGCCGTGGATCCCTCTCGACAATCTTGATGGCGCTGACGCCAAATTCTGGGTCTTCGACTCGCTCCTCTCGGAATACGCGGCTCTGGGCTTCGAGTACGGCTACAGCCAAGCCAACCCGGAGGCACTTGTGCTGTGGGAGGCGCAATTCGGCGACTTCATCAACGGCGCGCAGATCGTCATCGACCAGTACATCGTCGCGGCCGAAGACAAATGGGACCAGAACAATGGTCTCGTTCTCCTGTTGCCGCATGGCTATGAGGGCCAGGGCCCCGAGCACAGTTCGGCGCGTATCGAGCGTTTCCTCACGCTTGCCGCGGAAGACAACATGCAGTTGGTCAACACGACAACGGCCGCCAACTATTTCCATCTCCTTCGTCGCCAGGTCTATTCCGAGCGTCGCACACCACTGATCGTGTTCACACCGAAACAGGGTCTACGGATGAAGCAGACGAGGTCGCCCATCGGGGAGTTCACGGAGGGTTCGTTCGAAGAGGTGCTCGACGATCCGGGCGACATCGATCGCTCGGCGGTCGAGAGGATCGTGTTCTGTTCCGGCAAGATCGCCTGGGATGCCCTTGCCGAGCGCGATCGGCTCGAAGCACCTGTGGCCATCATTCGCATCGAGCAGTTGTATCCGTTGCCTACCGCGCAGATGCTGGCTGTGCTGGCCGAGTATCCGAACGCTCGTGAGTTGCGTTGGCTGCAGGAAGAGCCCGAGAACATGGGTGCCTGGAACTTTGTCGAGCACAACACGTGGCGGATCAAGGAGCAGGGCTACGACCTCCACCATGTCGCGCGAGTCGAGTCCGGCAGCCCCGCGACCGGATCCAAGACCATCCACGACCAAGAACTTGCCGAACTCCTCCAAAAGGTCTTCGAGTAGATGCTCCGATGAGTTTCGCCGCGGACAGGTCGCGCTGAGACTCATCGGAGGGCGTGGGCGGGTAGTTGCGATGAGTTTCGCCGCGGACAGGTCGCGCCGAGACTCATCGGAGGGCGTGGGCGGGTAGTTGCGATGAGTTTCGCCGCGGACAGGTCGCGCTGAGGCTCATCGGAGGCCGTTCCCGCGTAGCAATTGGTTGCTGGCCCGATCTCTTGGCGGTTGACATCCGGGACCGAAGGTGTTGGATGGAGGGCACTCAAGATGAAGGGGACTGAGCGACGGTGACGACTGCAACGCGAGTTTCGGACCTGCTTCGAGTTGACCGTCTCGACTCCGGCGATCGCCGACTCGTTCGCGACCTCGTGATCGATTTGGGCGTTGATGTCGGCCTCGGCACCGAGTATCTGTGCTTCACGATGTCGGACTCAGGGGCTACGACCGTCGTAACAGTTCCCGAAGGTTTCGAGACCGACTACTCCTCGATTCCCGCACTCGCCCGTCCGCTGTACCGATTCGACTCCGTGGACCTCGCCGGTTGCTGCCACGACCTGGCCTATCGGGTCGGGATCCCGCGTGATACTGCCGACAGGATCTGGCGCATCGTTGCCGGGTCTGGCGACAGGCACGTCGGCAAGACCCGAGGCTGGTTGGGATGGGTGGCGCTTCGCCTCTTCGCCGGTTTTGCCTACAAGCCAACCGGCGACCCGATGACGCGGCACACATGACCACCGCTGTCACCAGGGGCCTCAACCGCCACCCGCTGAATCCGTCCTTCCGATGAGCTTCAGCGCGCACAGGTCGCGCCGAAGCTCATCGATGGGACGTCGTACCGGTGTGTGATGAGCTTCAGCGCGGACAGGTCGCGCTGAAGCTCATCGGAGGGGGATTTGGAGGACGGATTCGAGGTCTTGGATGGCTTGGTCGGCGCCCATGACCTTGATCGTCGTCATACCCATGGCGGCGGCCGGCTTGAGATTGATGCCGAGGTCGTCGAGGAAGACGCACTCGGCGGGTTCGGCGCCGACGAGTTCGCAGGCAATCTCGTAGAACCGGGGCTCGGGTTTACGCACGCCAACCTTGCTCGACTCGACAACGTGGTCGAACCTCGCCATCACCGCGCTGACTTCCGCTGGCGGGTCGCCCCCGCGCACATTGTTGGTGAGACATGCTGTGCTGTAGCCGCCCTCGATCACACGGTCGAGGGCGGTGACCATCTCGGGCCTGATGTCGCCGGCCAGCAGTTCCAGTACGTCAGCGCCGGGTATTCGATGGCCGTGGGCCTCGGACTCGGACGCGAAAAGGGCGTCGAACTCCTCGGGCCCGATGTCGTTGCGTTCCAACAACGCCCACGCGTTCGAGTGTGGATCGGCAGCGTTGATCGACCTGATGAAGTCGATCGGCAGGCCATGTTCGTGCTCATATCGGCTGAAGGCTTCGAATGGACTCGTGAGGATCACGCCGCCGAAATCCCAGAGCACTGCTTGGATCATGACGGGCGAGCCTACGATGGCGGAGCGGCAGCCGCAGTCTTCGACACTCGTGGCCTGCCCCCACGATCAGGAAGAGAATCAATGACTTCAGATAATTGGCCGGATCACGTCGTCGTCGACGGTTCCAACATTGCCACCGAGGGACGCTCGATGCCGAGCCTCGCCCAGCTCAGTGAGGCAGTGATGAGCTTCATGGAAGAGCACCCGGATACCACGGTCATAGTGGTGGTTGATGCAACGTTCGGGCATCGAATCGACAAGAAGGAAGTGAAGGAGTTCGAAGAGGGCATCGCCAACAACGAACTCGTCGCACCGCCGGCGGGAGCGGTCGGGCGAGGGGACGCATTCGTCTTGAGCATCGCTGAGAAGGCAAATGCTTCGATCCTTTCCAACGATTCATTCCAGGAATTCCATGCCGACTACGGCTGGCTCTTCGACGAGGGTCGCCTCATCGGCGGCAAACCGGTTCCACATGTGGGGTGGGTTTTTGTCAATCGCAGCCCAGTTCGCGGGCCTGTCAGCCGGAAGGCGACTCAGGGGGCCAAGTCGAAGGGGTCATCGCGGCGCGGGTCGAAGCAGGGCTCCTCGGTTTCATCCAGCGGGACTCGTGCGGTGAGCAGAAGTGCAAGTGAACCCATGCCAGTGCCGAAGTCGCCACCTCCATTCCTGGCCACCAAGACCGACGAGAAGCCCGCCTCCAAGGCTGAGGAGGGGGCTGACCGCAAGGGCAGGCGAGGCCGCGGTGGCGCTCCGCGTGGGGGCGATCCCGTCAACGACCTTCTCCCATTCCTCGAGTTCGTCGAGCACCATCCCGTTGGCACGAGCATCAACGGCACGGTTGAGTCGTATTCGTCCCACGGCGCCTACATCGCGATCGGCGACCAGGGAGTGCGTGGCTATGTATCGCTCCGGCTGATGGCCGACCCGGCACCGACCAGTGCTCGGAAGGTGATGCGCCTCGGCGAGGCGGTGACGCTGGTCGTGGTCAGCTTTGCCCCGGGTCGCCGCAGTATCGACTGCGCAGTTCCCGACATGGCCGATGCAGCGATTGCCGATGCGCAAGCCGATGCCGATGCGCAAGCCGATGCTGATGCGCAAGCCGAGGGTGACGCCGATGCCGAGGCGACGATGGCCCCGGCGAGTGCGGCATCTGCCGACGAGCGGCCGACCGAGGCAGCCGCTGCTGGAAAGACATCGACGACGGCCTCTGCGAAGAAGGTCGCAGCGAAGAAGACCGCAGCGAAGAAGACCGCGGCGAAGAAGGCGGCGGCGAAGAAAGCTTCTGCGAAGAGAACTGCGGCCAAGAAGAGCACCTCAGCGAAGAAGAAGGCTCCAGCGAAAAGGGCTGGGGCGAAAGAGACTGCAGCGACTGAGGCTCCGGCGTCGAAACCTGGAGCGAAGAAGGCAGCCGAGAAGAAGGCACCGGCGAAGAAGGCCGCGGCGACGAAGACCTCTGCGAAGAAAGCCGCAGCGAAGAAGCCCCCCACGGCGAAGAAGGCGCCAGCGAAGAAGGCGGCCGCGAAGAAAGCTCCGGCGAAGAAGAGAACCGCCGCCAAGAAGAGTACTTCGGCGAAGAAGACCGCCGCCAAGAGGTCCCCTGCGACGAAAGCTGCGGCGAAGAAGGCCCCCGTCGCAACACCCGAACCGGGAACGGACTGATGTGAGAGTCGCCACGTGGAACATCAACTCGTTGCGCGCGCGTCAGGAGCGCGTCGAAGCCTGGATCGCCGAAGTCGAGCCGGATGTTCTGATGCTGCAGGAGACGAAACTGGCCGACGATGCTTTCCCTACCCTGTCGTTCGAAGCGCTCGGATACTCGTGTGCGCACTACGGCCACGGGCAGTGGAACGGTGTGGCCATCTTGTCCAAGGTTGGTCTCGAAAACGTCGTGACGAACTTTGCCGGTGACGTGGAACCAGATCCCGATGCTCGGATCATCACGGCGACGTGCGGTGGATCGCGTGTCACGAGCGTCTACGTGCCGAATGGGCGCTCGCTCGAAGATGATCACTACCAATACAAGCTCTCGTGGCTCGATCGCCTCGTCACCCATCTCGACGCTGATTCTGATCCGGCCCAGGCCGTGATCGTGGGCGGCGACTACAACATCGCTCCGCACGACCGGGATGTGCATGACCCCGCGAAGATGGTCGGGGCAACCCACGTGAGCCAACCGGAGCGCGACCGATTCGCCGCCCTCGAAGCATGGGGACTCACGGATGTCTTTCGGTATCAGTACGACGATGATCGGGTGTACTCGTGGTGGGACTACCGAGGTGGCGACTTCCACCAGGGTCGCGGGATGCGCATCGACATGCTCATGTGCTCGCAACCCGTGATCGATCGTGTCGAATGGTCTGTCATCGACCGCAACGCTCGCAAGGGAAAGCAGCCGAGCGATCACGCACCCGTCATAGTTGACCTGTCTGCCTGAGCTAGTGCCGTGACGGTCGCGGCGCCTGCTCGGCCGCTTCGATCAGCGGCACGATCTGGGGTGCCAGCCGCCGCGCGGTGACCTGCCCGAACGAAGTCGACTCGGCGAGTTCATCAGCAGTAGTCGGTCGGGAGCGCGCCATGGCCGCGAGGTCATGATCGCTGCACAGTTCCGCGGGGAGAATCCCGGCGGCACGCGCCGTTTCGTCACGCCACGCCCTGAGTGAGGACAACAGTGAGTTGGGAGATGCCCGGCGTTGCCTCGTCGGAGGAGGGGCCGGAGCGGCCTCTTCAAGATCGAGGTCGGCAATGTACGGGCTGACCGTGCGGGCGTACCCACCCCGGCGTGCTGCGTGTGTCAGCAAGAGCCGGTCGGTCGCACGTGTAGCTGCGACGTAGAGCAACCGAGCCTCTTCGGCCTTGGTCGCCGCAGTTGTCGCCGACTTGTGCGGCACGAGACTGCTCTCAACGCCCGACACGATGACCGTGTGCCACTCGCGGCCTTTGGATGCGTGGAAGGTCAGGAGCCCGACCCCATCGGTGGACGCGTCATGGAATGGATTGGTCGTGGCCACCCAGGAACGGAATCCGGCGCCGTCACCCAGCGTATGGTCGCGAAGAAACTCGAGCACGCCAGCCGCCACACGACGCTCTGGATCAGCATCGGGGTCAGGAGGATTGTCGGACCGCCAGGCCTTCTTTCGTGTGTCGCGTGATCGACGCTCGTATTGCCGTGTCTCGGTCGGTGATGGGTCGACCAGCGCGACGGGCGCGTCGAGCACGTCGTGCGCCCACGCGCGCAGCTGCGAGGCCGAGCCGAGTGCCGCGGCCTGGCGAACTGCGATCTGGAGGGGAGACCCGCTGGCAGTTGCCGATCGGCGTACCGGGAGGCCCAGGGCACGTAACGCATCCTCGAACGGACCAAGCTGCTTGTTCGTGCGCGCGAGCACGGCGATTTCTCCGGTGCGTACCAGGTTCGGGTCGCTGCGAAGAACGAATTGGGCGACCCGCGACGCCTCATCGTCTTCGTCGTCTGCGACGAGTTGCTCGACGAGCGGACCGTCCGCTCTGTTCGAAACCAGCGGGCTCGGCTGACCGGTCACGGTGAGTACGTGGACACCCGTGCGAACGATCTGCGGGGTGCAACGATGGTTTACCGGGAGCCGGACAATCTCGACTCCGGGAAACCGGGTTTCAACCTCGATCAGAAGCCCGGGATCGGCGCCGTTGAACCCGTAAATGGCCTGCGACGGGTCGCCGACGAGGAACAAATCATTGCGGCCCTGGCGGAGGACGTCAATCAGTTGATGCTGAAGCGGGTTGAGGTCCTGAGCCTCGTCGACCAGTAAATGACGAAATCGCCAGCGGACCGAGTCGGCGAAGTCGGCATCACGTCGGAGGTCGCGCAGGGAGTGAGCAAGAACATCGTCGAAGTCGATGACTCCGCGCCGCTTCTTCAAGCGTTCGTAGTCTTTGTAGACCGCGACGCATCGTTCGACTCCCGGAGCGGGACGTCGCTGCGCGCGCCGCGCCGCCGAGGCATAGGCATCGGCCGAGATTCCTCGTGCTGCGGCCCAGTCGATTTCTGCGAGAAAGGCCGGAACGCCGCGGCGACTCCCGGCATCCATTGTGTCAGCCACGAGCCGTCGGCGCTCGGCCACGACGGTCAATGGTCGCCGGCCGGTGTCAGCCCAGCGTTGCTTCAGAACGCCGAGCATGACGGAGTGAAAAGTGCCGGCCTCCACGCGTTCGCGAAGGCCGAGTCGGAGCAGCCGCCGGCGCACTTCTCCAGCGGCCTCGCGGGTGAATGTCAGGGCGAGAGTGTGCCGGGCGTCGGCCGAGCCGTTCTCGATGCGATGCGCAATCCGGCGGGTGAGAACTCGTGTCTTCCCGGAGCCGGCGCCGGCGACAACAGCGACGAGTTGCGACTCGGTAGTGACCGCCGCGCGCTGGTCGGCATCGAGGTCAGCCAACAACGCATCCGGATCCACCCAAGTCACTTTACGGGTTCGCTGCAACGAGCCTTCGGCGGGATGCGTCGATGGGGTGAGTCGGTGAGCAACTCGATGGGTGACTCGATGGGCGAGCAGATGGGGCGAGCGAACATGTGTTCCCGAGGTATCATGCTCCGATGGCTGATACCGCAACGCCTGCAAAGGCTACGCCTGAGTCGTTGCTGCTCGAGCAGCCCCCGGCGAGCAACTACGGCGCAGCTGACGATGAGGTATTCGGCGTCGTGTCCGACTTCGAACCCGCTGGCGACCAACCTGCAGCCGTTGCGGCGCTTGCCGAGGGAATCGAGTCTGGCGAACGGTTCCAAACGCTGCTCGGCATCACCGGTTCCGGTAAGTCGGCAACCATCGCGTGGACCATCGAAAAGACCCAACGGCCCACACTTGTCCTCGCGCCCAACAAGTCGCTCGCCGCACAGCTTGCCCAAGAGATGAAAGAGTTCTTCCCGAACAACCGGGTCGAGTACTTCGTCAGCTACTACGACTACTACCAACCCGAGGCGTACATTCCGTCGAGCGACACCTACATCGAGAAAGACTCATCGATCAATGATGAGATCGATCGGCTGCGCCATTCGGCTACGGCAGCGCTGCTGACTCGGCGCGACGTCATTGTCGTGGCGTCGGTTTCCTGTATCTACGGGATGGGCAATCCCGACGAGTATCGGGGCAATCTTCTCGACCTGAGCGTCGGTGTCGACTACGACATGCGCAACATTCTTCGCCGCCTGGTCGACATGCAGTACGACCGCAACGACATGACTCTCGGTCGGGGGAACTTCCGTGTTCGGGGCGACACGATCGAGGTCCATCCCGCATATGAAGAGTCGGTACTCCGCATCGAAATGTTCGGTGACACCGTTGATCGCATCACCACTATCGACCCTCTCACGGGCGAACAGCTGAGCGAGCTTTCACGCGCCTACGTCTTTCCGGCGACTCACTACGTCACCGGTGCCGAGCGCATGTCGAAAGCGATGGTGAAGATCGAAGACGAGTTGCAGCAGCGGCTGAAGTGGTTCGAGGAGAACGACAAACTGCTCGAAGCGCAGCGGTTGCGGATGCGAACCCAATACGACCTCGAAATGATGAGCGAGGTCGGGTACTGCAACGGCATCGAGAACTACTCGATGCACATCGACGGCCGCGTCTACGACGAGCCGCCGTTTACGCTGCTCGACTACTTCCCCGACGACTACCTCTTGGTGATCGACGAGAGCCACGTTGCCGTTCCGCAGCTTCACGGTCAGTTCGCCGGTGACCGCAGTCGCAAAGACATGCTGGTCGATCACGGGTTCCGCCTGCCGTCTGCCCGCGACAACCGTCCGCTCACCTTCGAAGAGGTACTCGAGCGCGTCAATCAATGTGTCTTCCTGTCGGCCACACCGTCTGACTACGAGCTGCGCGTGTCCAGCAAGGTGGTCGAGCAGATCGTTCGCCCGACGGGCCTCGTCGATCCTGAGGTCATCGTCAGGCCGACGAAGGGCCAGATCGACGACCTGATGGAGATGGTCAACGGCCGCGTTACCCGCGGTGATCGTGTGCTCGTCACCACGTTGACCAAGAAGATGGCCGAAGATCTGACCGACTACCTCCTCGAACAAGGTCTTCGAGTGCGGTATCTGCACTCCAATATCGACACGATTCAACGCATCGAGATACTGCGGGGGTTGCGGCTCGGCGACTTCGACGTGCTTGTCGGGATCAACCTGCTCCGAGAAGGTCTCGACCTGCCCGAGGTGTCACTCGTGGCGATCCTCGATGCCGACAAGGAGGGTTTCCTGCGGTCGCAGACGTCGCTCATCCAAACCATGGGCCGCGCCGCCCGCAACGTCGATGGCCAGGTGGTCATGTACGCCGACCGCGTCACGAAGTCGATGGAGGCGGCGATCAGCGAAACTCAACGACGCCGCAAACTGCAGATGGCCTACAACGAAGAGCACGGCATCGACCCGCAGACCATCCGCAAGGCTGTGGGCGACATCTTGTCGTTGCTACGTCCCGACGGAACTGCTCCAGTGCCCGGCAAAGACCGTCGCCGCCAGCGCGAGCGCGACAAGGTCCAGCACGATCTCAAGTCACTTCCCCAACAAGAATTGGCGCGTCTCGTTCAGACTCTCGAAGAGGAGATGCACGAGGCGTCCGCCGAACTCAAGTTCGAGTATGCGGCGCGATTGCGTGACGAGATCAACGATCTGCGACGCGAACTTCGCGACGCTCAGTAGAGCATCTATCGGTCGTAGACAGTACACATGTTCGCCCGGTAGTATCGAACACCAATGCCCGCCAGCACCACTGCCAAAACGAAGGCTCCAGCAAAGAAGCCCCGTACTCGTTCGCCACGTCGAGAAGATCCGCAGATCGTCGTTCGTGGCGCCCGCGAGCACAATCTCAAGAATGTCAACGTCGAGCTCCCACGCGACAAGCTGATCGTGTTCACCGGGCTGTCCGGGTCAGGAAAGTCCAGCCTCGCCTTCGACACGATCTACGCCGAGGGGCAACGTCGTTACGTCGAGTCGCTGAGTTCCTACGCCCGCCAGTTCCTCGGGCAGATGGACAAGCCCGATGTCGATGTGATCGAGGGCTTGTCGCCGGCGATCTCGATCGATCAGAAGTCGGCCAGCAGGAACCCACGTTCAACGGTGGGCACCATCACCGAGGTGTACGACTACCTGCGCTTGCTCTATGCCCGTATCGGTGTGCAGCATTGCCCGAACGACGGCACCAAGCTGCAACGTCAAACCCCGCAGCAGATTGTCGATCGAATTCTCGACATGGATGAGGGCCTCAGGTTCCAGGTCCTTGCACCAGTCGTCCGGGGTCGAAAGGGCGAATACGACACGCTTCTCGAAGACCTCTCCGGTCAGGGCTATGTCCGCGCCCGCATCGATGGCGAAACAGTCGACATCGACGAGTTCCTGAAGCGTGACGAACGCCTCGCCAAGTACGAAAACCACAAGATCGAGATCGTGGTCGACCGGCTCGTGCTGAAAGAGGGGATCGAGCGTCGGCTCACCGACTCACTTGAAACAGCGCTCGGTCTGGCTGATGGAGTCGCCGAGATCGAAGTTGTGCCTCGAGCGGGTGAAGCCGCGCCTGACACGCTCACGTTCAGCCAGCATCTGGCCTGTCCGGTGTGTGGGACCAGCTACGACGAGCCTGCGCCGCGAAACTTCTCCTTCAACTCGCCGTATGGCGCCTGCACCACGTGCGATGGTCTCGGGACCACGTTCGAGGTCGACCCCGAATTGCTCATACCGGATCCCGAAGTGTCGATCGCCGACGGGGCAATCGCCCCCTGGCGGAGTGCTCATACCCAGTACTTCACACGGATGCTCGAGTCGGTCGCCGAGATCCACGACATCGACATGGACGCCCCATGGGAGAAGCTGAAAGCTAAGCAGCAGAAGGTCATTCTGCATGGCGTGTCGGGCAAGATGACCGTCAAGTACAAGAACCGCTACGGCCGATCGCGCTCCTACTCAACCGAGTACGAAGGCGTGATTCCATGGATCAAGCGGCGCCACGAGGGCAGCGACAGTGAGTGGTCTCGGGAACAGTACGAGGGGTACATGCGCCTTGTTGCCTGCAGAGCCTGCGAGGGAGCGCGGCTGAAACCCGCAACGCTCGCGGTCACGGTCGAAGGTAAACACATTGCCGAAGTGTGCGAGCTGTCGATAGGTGAGTCGGCTAAGTTCCTCGCAGCACTCGAATTGTCGGAACGTGACCGGCTCATTGCCGAGCGGGTGACGAAGGAAATCAATGCGCGGCTCGGATTCCTCCTCGATGTCGGCCTCGACTACCTCACGCTTTCCCGATCCGCCGGCACGCTGGCAGGTGGTGAGGCGCAGCGGATTCGGCTGGCCTCACAAATTGGTTCGGGTCTTGTCGGCACGCTTTATGTGCTCGACGAACCTTCGATCGGGTTGCATCAGCGCGACAACCGTCGGCTCATCGACACGCTGACTCGGCTGCGAGACCTTGGTAACACGG
>Ga0209013_10000831_pt1 | contig 28195 bp, 21 predicted proteins | sample Cruoilmetagenom2_FD_187291 | JGI IMG/M metagenome (GOLD analysis project Ga0209013, IMG submission 187291) | Oil polluted marine microbial communities from Coal Oil Point, Santa Barbara, California, USA - Sample 2 (SPAdes) (version 2) | ecosystem: Environmental > Aquatic > Marine > Oil seeps ...
AGAAAAAAACAGTATCAAAAAAATCAAGTACATTTGTAAAACACTCTCTTAATTTTTATCCCAAAAAGTTCAGTTTTGTTTGAAGACATACAAGTAAAGACTTGTTTTATTATTTTTATTACGTTGTCTGAGGGTTACTTTCATAGCATTGATATAAGGTATTTTATTTGTTGCCGGCAACATAAATAAAATATTGGGGCAACAAACTGGCAACAAATATAAACGAATAAAAGAAAATAGGCAACAAATATGAGTAAAATGAATATTTAAAAACCTAATAAAAACAAGTGCTAAGCAACTATAAGAAAGATAATTACTTTCCGATACAAAAATTAGCAAAAATATTCCCCAAAAGATCATCAGTTGTAATCTCTCCTGTGATCAGTCCTAAATGAAATAGAGCCTGCCTTATATCAATGGCAAATAGGTCGGATGGGATATTTTGATCTATTCCTTTTTGTACTTCATTTAAGGATTGTAACGCATTGTTCAATGCTTCAAAATGGCGTGAATTACTTACTATGGTTTGGTTATTACTTAAGATACCCAGGTTAACAAGGTTGGTTAAACTCTTCAATAAAGTGTCTATTCCCATTTTATTTTTGGCAGACAGGAGTATGAATTCTGAGTTATGAGTTATGAGGTTTAAGTTTTCCTTATCCGAAAGTAGGTCCACCTTATTTATGATAGTAAGTATTTTTTTATTGGGATATTTTTCTTTTAATTCTTTAATTTTAGAATCAATATTATTGAACCTGAAATTTAATTTCTGAAACTTGGAACCATCCACCAGATGTAAAACAAGCTGTGCTTTCTCAATATTTTCATAAGTTTTTTTAATTCCTATGCTTTCGATCTCATCCTTTGTCTCTCTAATTCCGGCTGTATCAATAAATCTGTAAGCTACTCCGTTAAGGATTATTTCATCCTCTATTGCATCACGTGTTGTACCTGCTATATGTGAGACAATGGCTTTTTCTTCATTCAATAAAGCATTTAGTAAGGTAGATTTACCAACATTTGGTTCACCAACTATTGCAACCGGAATTCCATTTTTTAACACGTTTCCAACTGCAAATGAATCAATTAATCGCTTTAGAACAGAACTAATTTTAATGATGAGCTCTTGAAATTGTTTTCTGTCGGCAAATTCAACATCTTCTTCGGCAAAGTCCAATTCTAATTCAATTAAAGAAGCAAAATTCAATAATTGTTCACGTAGCAATGCTATTTCGGTTGAAAAACCACCACGCATTTGCTGGATGGCAATTTGGTGGGATGCTTTTGAATCTGATGCGATCAGATCGGCTACAGCTTCCGCCTGGCTCAAGTCCATTTTTCCGTTGATAAATGCTCTAAGCGTAAACTCACCGGCATCGGCATGTCTTATTCCGTTTTTTAAAAATAACTGAAGAATTTCTTGTTGAATATATACGGATCCATGACACGAAATTTCCACTACGTCCTCACCGGTATAAGAATTAGGGTTTTTAAAAACAGAGACCAGTACTTCATCTAAAATTCGACTATTTTCAACAATGTTACCTAAATGAATGGTATGAGACTTAACTTGGCGAAGATCTTTTGTCTTATATTTTAATCTAAAAAAACGATTTACAATTTCAATAGAATTTTCTCCGGAAAGTCTGATTATAGCAATTGCACCCACACCCGATGAAGTGGCTAAAGCTATAATTGTATCATTATTTTTGTGCATTGCTTTGTTCAAAATATTCTGCAAAGTTACGGAAGATATATGAGAAGCGAGAAATAGGATGACGGAAGAATTTGGTAATAACAGACGGTATAGATATTGACCTGTTCTTATTAATTTGTCAGAGCACAAATAATCAGATTTCAAGGATCTTTCAGAAATATTTTCACACTGATTGCGCAGATAGATCCTCTTATCATATCTTTTCCTAACCTTTGACCTACCCAGGATTTTCCTATTTCACTTTATAACTGTATCACTCTATCGCTTTGTCATTCCATCAATATCTCCACGCATCATGAATTAATTTTTACTTCTGGCTGCACCTCATATTGTAACAATACCAACTAATAACCGTCCTATAAAAAAATAAACAATGAGAGAAGACAGACAAACTTTAATGTTGACACATTTGAGTCAATTACTGGATTTGGTAACCGGATTTGGTGGATTTATTGTCCCGTTAATAATTTGGATAACCAATAAAGATAAAATCTATGATATGGATGAACATGGTAGATCAATTCTCAATTTTCAATTAAGTATGCTCGTTTATGCAATCATTTGTATTCCTTTGATCCTGCTTATAGGTCTGGGTATTTTAGGTTTAATTGCCATCGGAATTTTATGTTTGGTATTTCCAATTATCAATGCTATAAAAGCCAATAATGGAGAACTCCCTCATTATCCTTTTTCCATTGAGTTTATTAAATAGAATAGAGTAAGCATAATAAGTAAGAAGGAGGGTTAAGCATTTAAATTATAAGATGAATCTTCAATTTGAAAATTGGTGGTGAAATAAAGAATAAATACAAAAAAAATACTAAGATGAACATTTTCAGTATTTTAACCATTAACCATTTATCACCCATGAACCAATGGTAATTTTCCCTGTAGTTTCATGTACTCTGCTTCATAAGTTAAAAACTCATCCCATTTTTTATCCACTATTTCTCTATCCATGAATTTACGGGCAAAGCCCAAGAATAAAGTATAATGCCCAGCTTCTGATGCTAATAGATCACCAAAGAATTTTGCCAGTTCTTTATCTTCCATGTTTTTTGAAAGTACGCTAAATCGTTCGCAACTTCTAGCTTCAATCATCGCTGCCATTAACAGTCTGTTTATCAAACTTTGCTGCCTGTCTTTGGTTTTTGGGAAGAATTTGATCAAATTTTTGGCATATGCGCTGTTTTGATCCATACCTAAAGTCATCCCACGGGATACCATAATTTCATGAACCATTTTGAAATGCTCCATTTCTTCAATGGCATGGTCACTTAATGCCTGCACCAGCTCAGTTTTTTCAGAATAATTTATGATCAATGAAACTGCTGATGAAGCAGCTTTTTGTTCCGCGAAAGCATGATCGGTTAATAGTTGTTGTAAATTGTTTTCGGCAATTTTAACCCAAGCAATATCCGTATCTGATTTTAATCCTAACATAGTTTAATTTTTTATAAGGTATAAGGGAAATTATAATTTACAAATTTAACTTGATCATTTATTTCACGCGGATGACGCAGACCTACCTGCCGGCAGGTAATTATGATTTTGCGGAATAAATTATAATTGAAATTTTCAAATTCTCACATTTTCAAATTTTCAAATTCTCTCGCACTTCCTAGGTGTCGAATTTAAATTTGATATCTTCTAGACTTTTTTCACTACCCACCAAGGTCATCACATCACCAATTCTCAGTCGTGTATATCCGTGTGTCATTAATAACTGACCTTTTCGCTTGATGGATAAAATAATAATATCGGTAGGTAAACGCAACTCTCTAATTCTAAGTCCGTGAATATCCTTGTTGTTAATTTCAATATCCATAGTATCTTGACCTTCATCCATACCCAATAATAAGGAGGCAGCATTTGGTGATCTAACAAAATGATCTAATAAGCTAACCATCGCTGTAGTAGGTTCAATGATCAATGTGCCTAATTTATGGAATTTATCAAAATTTTCACGTTTATTTAAGCGTACGATAACATCCTTAGTGCCAATATTTTCATAAATTAATTCTGCCAGTTGATAATTTTTTTCATCGGAAAGCATTAACACAACTGCTTCGGTTTTGTCAAATTTTAGTTTTTTAAAATTTTCAACTGTGGGAACAAAATTGTTGATGATCTCAAATTCTTTGGATCCGCTTGCATCAAAGTTATCTAAGGCCACTAACCTTGATTTCCAATTGTGCTTTTTAAGTTGATTTGCAAGTGCAATGGACTGACTTTCAATACCAAAAATAATGGCATCACGAGTGCTTTGAAGTGGTTCCATTCTGGCTCGCAGGTGACTTTCTTTAACATAGTTAAGGGTCCATTTGAATAATGGTGGGCCAACCAATTGGTTGATAACAATTATAGCAATGACAATTGTTTCAAACTCATGACCCCAAACAGGAAACTCTTCAGAAATTATTGTAGCCAAACCAAGAGCTACACCGGCTTGAGTAAGATAGGGCATCCAGGCTATAAGAGTATATTTTTTGGGATCTTTGACGGCTATTACACCAAAAATACCGCCTAAGAACATGGTAAATAATCTCAAGAAGAACAACGCAACCGCTATACCAAACACTTCCATCAATGTTTGGAAAGATAAAGAAGCTCCAACCAGCGTAAAGAAAATTATATAAATGGTCGGGCTTATTTCTTCCAGTATTTCTTTAAATTCTATTCGGTGTTTACTGTAATTGGTTAAAACAAAACTTCCAATAATAGCGATCAATAGCGGTTCAAGAATAATTTCATGATCAGATGACCAGTTTTCTGAACTTACACGGATAAAATGTGCTAAATAGTAGATTCCATAACCAATTAATATAATAAAGGGCCCTTTAATTTTAATATTAGTATTGATTAAAAATGGGATCTCCAATAATTTCCCAACCAAATAGCCAAGAGCAAATGATATAATTAATTCAGCAAGTAAAATGGCCAAAAATAAAAGGTCCATTTCTTCACCATTGACCAAGGCTTTAGCAATTGAAAAACTAATGGCAAATAAAATAATTACCAAAACATCTTTTAATACTGTTACACCCATTACAGTTTTAGTAAAAGGTCCATTGGCACGCATTTCATTGATAACAGCAATTGCAGATGAAGGTGATCTGGCAACAAAAATTGTTCCGAACAATATGGAAACTGCAACCTTTGAGGACACATCCATTTCAGACATAAAGGGAATATTATCGGCTATAAAAAATATAGTAATACTGCTTAAAGCAAAGGTGATAACCAATTGCCCAATAGTCATCCATTTTATGCTATTTAACCTGCTTCTTAGATCATCTAGATACAATTCCGCACCAGCGGAAAAAGCAATTATAGAAAGAGCTATTTCATTTAAAAAATTTAAATTTTCAAGAGCTTTTGGTGTTATAAAATTTAATAAGGAAGAACCTGCGATAATACCTGTAATGATAAAACCTGTTATTAAAGGGAATCTTATTTTTTGAAAAACTTTAGCAATCTGATTGGAGGCAATGGCAACAATCAAAAACCCTATTAAAAATATAATTAAAGTTTTAAGATCCAAATTGAGTTTGTTTATTTTTGGCTAATATAAAAAAATTTAAAGTTCCAGATTAAAAGTTTTCCTTAACAAAGAAATGGCCTTATTCTTTTCTTTTAATAAATCGTATTTTTCCTGGGGAGTATATGCGAACTTTTTTGTGTTCTCTTCATTTACAGTAATCTTAAAATCAATACTGTAATTATTCAACTTCTGACGTAAATGATTTAATGCCTTTGATTTGACTTTAAGCAATTCAGCCTTCATCATCTCATTGGGATAAGTGACACAGATCAAATTAGATTTAATAGTTGGTAAATCAGCTTTTAAAATAGAAGCAAATATTTTTTCTCCTTTTTGATGAAGATCTTCAATATATTTAACCCAAATCTTTAAAAATGTTTCTTCCGTAAACGGATCTTTAGGTAGATCTTCAGAATTTCCAACCACATTTTGTTTGTTCTTTAGTTTTTCCTCTTCAAGTTTGTTTCTTTTTAAACTGGCTAAAGATAAGGCGGAGTTTCTTCTTGAACTTTTACTAAGATTTAAAATTGGTGGCTTTGTAATTTCTTTTTTAGGTAAAATGGTGCTTTTTTGTATGTTTTGTACTGATTTATCTTCTTCATATTCTGAACTTTCTTCATTTATTGTTGAACTGATAGATTCTTGCAGCTCTTCCAAAGGAATATCTAATTTTTCTTCAAGAGTGGAAGTTGCGGCAATAAAATGTGAAGCAGGTATTATGAATCGTTTAGATTTTTTTTTTGCCATCAAAAGTGATGGATGCGATTTTCATTAAAGTAAGCTCAACCAATAATCGTTGATTTTTACTGGTCTTGTAATTTAGATCACATTCATTGGCCTGGTCAATAGCTTTTAATAAAAAGCGTAAGTCTACTTTCTGAGCTTGTTGTAAATACTGTTTTTTAGTTGTATCTCCAACTTCTAGTAAAGCAACTGTTGCAGGGTCTTTTGCAACTAGCAGATCTCTAAAATGAGAAGCTAATCCGCTAATAAAATGATGCCCGTCAAAACCTTTAACCAAGACAGAATTAAAAGCGACTAATACCTGAGGAATGTTATTCTCCAGAAGTAAATCGGTGATGCCAAAATACACATCATAATCCAAAACATTCAAGTTTTTGGCAACTGCTTGTCTCGTTAATTTGTTGCCCGAAAAACTCACTACCCTGTCAAAAGTAGAAAGTGCGTCTCGTAATGCTCCATCAGCCTTTTGAGCTATAATATGAAGAGCATCATCATCGGCTTCAATCTTTTCTTCTTTAGCTATTTTATGCAAATAATTTTTAATATCCAACACACCAATTCTCTTAAAATCAAAAATCTGACATCGAGATAAAATTGTTGGAATAATTTTATGCTTTTCGGTTGTTGCTAAAATAAAGATCGCATGTGCAGGAGGTTCCTCCAGGGTTTTTAAAAAAGCATTAAATGCCGACTGAGATAACATATGTACCTCATCAATAATATAAACTTTATACTTTCCTGTTTGTGGAGGTATTCTTACCTGATCGGTCAAATTTCGAATGTCATCAACCGAATTATTGGAAGCAGCATCTAATTCAAAAATATTAAAAGCAAAATCCTCATCCTCCAAAAGAGTATCACTACTATCCTGGTTGATCCTTTTTGCTAAAATTCTAGCACAGGTGGTTTTACCTACACCTCTTGGTCCTGTAAACAGAAGAGCTTGTGCCAGATGGTTATTAGTTATTGCGTTTTCAAGCGTATTGGTGATGGCTTGTTGACCAATAACTTCACTAAAGGCCTGTGGACGATATTTTCTTGCGGATACTATAAAATGTTCCATTAATAATATATTTTATCGTAAAGGTGCTTGTATTTTTTAAGGATCACCGTTCTTTTTGGTTTAAATGTTGGAGTGAGCAATTCATTATCAATGGACCATTCTTCAGGTGTTAATTCTATACATTTAATAGTTTCCCACTTGCCAAAGTTTTTATTTCCATGTTCAATTTCTTCCATTAATCTATTTTGGACTTCTACATTATTGACTATTTCATCCATTGAATTTCCGATAGAGATCTCGCGCCGTCTGGCCCATTTTTTCACAAAATCAAAATTGGGTTGCACAATTGCTGCAGCCATTTTTTGTCCTTCACCAATAACCAGAATTTGTTCAATAAAACGTGATTGTTTCATTTCATTTTCAAGTAAGGCCGGGGATATATATTTGCCTCCTGAAGTTTTAAATATTTCTTTTTTGCGTCCTGTGATTTTAAGGAAACCATCTGCATCTATTTCACCTTTATCACCGGTATGAAAATAATCACCCGTCATAACTTCGGCCGTTTTTTCAGGATCTTTATAATAACCTTGCATAACATTCGGGCCTTTGACCAAAATTTCTCCATCATCCGCTATTTTGATCTTAACATTATCAATTGGTTTTCCAACAGAACCAACTTTAAAATGATGATCAGCATACATATTTACGGATACAACCGGGGAAGTTTCAGTTAAACCATAACCTTCCATGACCTGCATACCGGCAGCCGCAAAAATCCGTGTCAATCTGGGTTGTAAAGCTGCACTACCGGAAACCATAGTTTGTAACTCACCACCCAATGCATCTCTCCATTTACTGAAGATCAATTTATTGGCAAGTGCTAATTTTTTTTCATACCACCAACCGTTAGCGCCATAGGGTTTGTACTTTAACCCAAGATCAATCGCCCAAAAAAACAATTGCTTTTTTATCCCGGTAAGTTCAGTACCTTTTGCAACAATACTATCATATATTTTTTCAAGTAAGCGAGGTACAACACTCATAAAATTAGGATTTACCTCTTTTAAATTGTCAGAAATTTTTTCTATGGCCTCTGCATAATAGATAGTAATTCCAGAATAGATATACAGATAATGAAGCATACGTTCAAAAACATGACAAACAGGTAAAAAGCTTATTACCGTACTTTCACCTTTTACTATCGGTAATCTTATAAAACTATCAATAACGTTGGTAACCAGATTGTTATGAGACAGCATTACACCTTTGGGTACACCTGTTGTGCCAGAAGTATATATAATAGTAGCCAGATTGTGAGGTTTCACAGCATCTTTAAATTTATCAACTGTAGCCTGATTGCTCTTGTCAGCTCCCAGATCCAACACCTCTTCCCAATGCTTACATCCATTGACCTTTTCAAAGGAATATATTTCTTTCAGCGTTGATATTTCATCTTTTACAGCATTGGCCTTTTCAAATAATTCAGTATCCGGAAGGAAACAATACATTACTTCAGCATGATTAAAAATATATTTATAATCATTTTTGCCTATCGTTGGATAAATAGGAATGTTAACTGCTCCGATTTGTAATATAGCTAAATCTAAAATATTCCATTCTGTACGGTTGGTTGATGAGATCAAAGCAATTTTATCTCCTGGTTTTACTCCCAATTGTAGTAAGCCTCTACTTATTATATTAGCTTTTTCAATAAATTCTTTAGAAGAAGTAGCCACCCATTCACCACTTGTTTTTGATACAAGAGATTTGGCTAAATCATACTTTTCAAGCTGATAATAAGCAAAGTCAAAGATTCGAGTAATTTCAGTGGACATATTTAGTTTTTATTATTCCTGCAAATTAATCATTTTAAATGATAAATTAAAAATGATTTTTTGAAAATATAGAAATTTCTTATATCTGTTAGTGTATCTACTTCATACAATTGTATATCTTTGCAGCTCATTAAAAAATAGGGGTATGAAAATATCATACAATTGGTTAAAAGAATTTTTAAAGATAGATCTGGAATCTGAAAAAGTTGCAAAAATATTAACTGATCTGGGATTAGAAGTTGAAGGAATTGAGACCTTTGAATCTGTAAAAGGAAGTTTAAAAGGAGTTGTTGTTGGTGAGGTTTTGACCTGTGAACAACACTCGAATGCTGACAGATTAAAAGTAACTCAAGTCGATCTTGGAAATGGTGAACCTTTGCAAATTGTTTGCGGTGCTCCTAATGTAGCTGTAGGTCAAAAAGTTCCTGTTGCAACTGTAGGAACAACTTTGTATACAGAGAGTGGTGAAAGTTTTACAATTAAGAAAGGTAAAATTAGAGGTGAAGTTAGTCACGGTATGATTTGTGCCGAGGATGAATTAGGTTTAGGCATTAGTCATGATGGAATATTAGTTTTAGACAGCAAATCAAAAGTTGGTACCCCAGCAGCAGAGATTTTTGAAATATATACGGATGAAGTTTTTGAAATTGGGTTGACACCAAATCGAGCTGATGCAATGAGTCACCTTGGAGTTGCTCGGGACCTATATGCCGGATTGTTACAATTGGAAGAAATTCAAAAAAAATTGATCACTCCATCTGTTAGTGATTTCCATGTAGATGAACGTACATTAAAAGTTAATGTTGAGGTGGAAGATTCAAAATTAGTACCTCGTTATGCCGGAATAACTATTACAGATATAAAAGTAGAAGATTCACCGAACTGGTTACAGGAAAAATTGAGATCAATTGGACTAAGCCCTATTAATAACGTTGTTGATATTACCAACTTTATTTTACATGGCTTGGGTCAGCCATTACATGCTTTTGACGCCAAAAAAATTGGAGCGGATAAGGTAGTTGTCAAAAATTTACCTAATGGAACGAAATTTACTGGCTTGGACGGAGTTGAACGTGAATTACATGAAGATGATATTATGATCTGTGACGGTGAGGATAACCCCATGTGTATCGCAGGGGTATTTGGAGGTGAAAACTCGGGTGTTACGGAAAGCACTACTGCGATATTTTTAGAAAGTGCATATTTTGACCCTGTTTCTGTACGCAGAACAGCAAAAAGACATGCTTTGAATACAGATGCTTCATTTAGATTTGAGAGAGGGATCAATCCTGATACTGTAGTTTACGCTTTAAAAAGGGCTGCGATTTGGATAAAAGAAATTGCCGGAGGTAAAATCGTATCTGAAATAACCGATATTTATCCTAATAAAATTGAAGATTTTGAGATTCAATTATCCTATGAAACAGCGTATAGATTAATTGGTGAGGAAATTCCTGCAGACAATATTAAAAACATTTTAGCTTCATTGGATATAAAAATAAACAATCAAACCGAAGCTGGTTTAGGTTTGACCATCCCTTCTTATCGTGTTGATGTTACAAGAGAAGCTGATATTGTTGAGGAAATCTTAAGAGTATATGGTTATAATAATATTGAAATTCCTCAAAAATTAAACACTTCGATTGCCAGCTCAAAAAAAATAACAATCGAAAAAATTGAGAATATTGCTGCTAATTTTTTGGTTGCGAATGGCGTCTATGAAACAATGGCAAATTCATTGACCAAACCTGAATATATTGGTCATTCTCAAGTGTTTAAGGAAGATCAAAATGTTAAAATGCTGAATGCTTTAAGTAATGATTTATCTGTTATGCGCCAGTCTATGTTATTTGGTGCTTTAGAGTCGGTTGCATATAACATTAACAGGAAAAACAGTAGTTTGAAGTTTTTTGAATTCGGTAATACTTATCATAAATATGAAAGTGGATATACCGAACAAAAGCATTTGTGTTTAATAATTACAGGAAATAGACATAAAAGTAATTGGCATGCTGAAAATGCAACTTCTGATATATTTTTTATTAAAGGAATTATAAAAACACTATTGCAAAGATTAGGTATTAATAATCTCAAATATACAAAGGTTGAAAATGATATTTTTTCCGAGGCCATCGGTTTGAGTTTAGGAAAAACTAAACTGGTGGAATTTGGTTTGGTTAACTCAAAGGTATTAAAGGATTTTGGTATTAAACAGGAAGTTCTGTTTGCTGATTTTAATTGGAATAAGGTTATTGAAAATGCAGGAAAAAAGAAAATAAAAGTAACCGATCTACCAAAATATCCGGAAGTGAAACGTGATCTGGCATTGTTGCTGGATGAAAAGATAAAATTTATTGATTTATATAATGCTGCATTTCAAAGTGAAAGAAAATTATTGAAGAATGTGGATTTGTTTGATGTTTATATTGGAGATAAATTGGCGAAAGACAAAAAATCTTATGCTTTAAGTTTCGTTTTACAAGATGAGAATAAAACATTAAATGATAAACAAATCGATAAGATCATGGATAAGCTAAAACAGACTTTTATTAAGCAATTTGATGCAGAGTTGCGATAAATGGAACTTTCGATTTATATGGAAACTTTAAGAGGGTGTTTATATCATTTGTGGATATAATCACCCTTTAACTTTAAAATTGAATCTCAAATTTAATTTATCTTTGCTGTAAACTTATTTGAATATAAAATTTAGGGTTAACTTATATTAAAGTGGTTAGGAAGCCCTAAGTTGTTAGAAAATAAAAAAATATGTACAAATCCGTCATCCGTAGAATTCTATTTAAAATTGATCCTGAAGAAGTACATCATTTCACTTTTTGGATGTTAAAATTACTTTTTAAAGTGCCATTTGCAAACACTATTATAAAAAGTTTTTTTAATGTAGAAGATAAAAAATTGGAACGAAAATTCTTGGGTTTAACTTTTAAGAACCCTGTAGGGTTGGCTGCAGGATTTGATAAAAATGCCATGCTTTTTGATGAGTTTGCCAATTATGGTTTTGGTTTTGTTGAAATAGGTACGGTTACTCCAAAAGCTCAAGCTGGAAATCCTAAAAAAAGATTATTTCGTTTAAAGGAAGATGAAGCGATAATAAACAGAATGGGATTTAATAATGATGGCGCAAAAGTTATTGCAGAGAGATTGCGAAAAAGAAAGACAGATATCATCATTGGTGGCAATATTGGTAAAAATAAGATCACTCCAAATGAAGATGCAGTTGATGATTATTTGATCTGTTTTAATGAATTGTTTGACGTTGTAGATTATTTTGTTGTTAATGTAAGCTCACCAAATACACCTAATTTAAGGGCCTTACAAGATAAAAAGCCCCTGACCAAATTACTCAAGATCTTACAGGAGGAAAATCATAAAAAAGAAAAAACAAAACCTATACTGTTAAAAATAGCTCCTGATCTAACCGATGATCAGTTGTTAGATATTATTGATATTGTAAAAATCACAAAGATTGATGGAGTAATTGCTACCAATACTACTATTTCAAGAGATAATTTAATATCTCACAATAAGAACGAAACAGGTGGTTTAAGTGGTAAACCGGTTAAAGAAAGATCTACAGAAGTGATTCGTTTTTTATCAGAAAGATCAAATAAAGCTTTTTTAATAATTGGAGTAGGAGGTATTCATTCGGCAAAAGATGCTCAGGAAAAAATAGAGGCCGGTGCAGATTTGATACAATTATTTACTGGATTTATTTATGAAGGCCCCGTTTTGGTTAAAAAAATCAATAAGAGTTTGTAAATGTTGTTGATCTATTGATCAGAGGAAGAAACATCAAATTCTTTTTTAAAATAATTATTAATATCACTATTCGCTAAAACTGATGTTTCAAGATATTTTTCTTGAGGATAGTAAATAAACAATACACTACCGTTTTTTATTTTTTCAATGATTTTTGAGAAATCTTTTTTTGGTAAGGACGGACAACCTAAGCTTCTTCCTAACCTGCCATTTTTATCGATAAAAATATTACTGACATAATCGGCTGCATGAATAACAATGGCTCTTTTTCGGGCATTGGAGTTAGAGAGTTCTAATCCATCTAATCTAAGAGATAAACCGTGTTTGCCTTGATATGTCTCAGCAGTTTTGTAAAAACCTATACTACTTTGAAATGACCCAATTTTATTGGAGAAGATCTTTGCAAATTCACTACCGGAATTTCTACCATGGGCAACGATGCTCTTATGAACTATTTTTTCTGCATTTAAATCGATAAGGAAAAATCGATCTTGATTTGAAGATACACTCATATCAATGATCGTTAAATATTTTGAATTACCAAGTTTATTCTCAGCACGTAATTTTAAAAACCCTTTTAAACCCGTGTTGAAAGCATTAAAATTCAAATCTTTATCATTAAGCTTTTCGTATAGACTTACTGAAAAAGTGTCAAATTTTTCTACAATGGGATTATTAGATTTATTAGCCGAAGAATTCCAGGATATATTAGTCAATGAAATTATTCCAGCAAAAAAAATCAGAAATATGTTTTTTATTATTTTCACCTTTTTCAAATATATTAGATGTTCACTTAAATTATAGGTTTAAAATCAGTAAATTAAGGGGTGAGTAAAATTTTACAACAGCAAAAGTAATAAATTATTGTATACTGTGATGATTTTTAAGTAACCTTTGGAGAATAAATAAAATATCACAAATACAAAAAGTCATTATAATTAAAAATTTAAAAGCAGGAAAATACTCATTAAAGGGATTCCAACATAGAGTTAAAATTAACCGGGTCAACAATATCCATTAATTTTCTTTTGCTTTTTAAAACTCTGTATTACCTGTACTTTTTTCATACCAACCATGATAGCTTCTTCGTTTAATGGAATTAAATGATGATGTCGCTGAGGTAAAGATTTTTCAAGACCTTTGTGTACATTATCCATTTTTACAATAGGATGAACTTTTAAGAAAGCACCCATAATTACCATATTAAAGGTTTTTTTATTTTTTAGATTTGATGCTTCTTTAGCTCCTTCAATGATGGCAATTGTAATGTCCTTACGTTCCGGATGACGAGTGATTCCATTAGGATCATAAATAAGCAAACCACCGGGTTTGACCATACATTCAAATTTATCCATTGATTGTTGGTTCAGTATGATAGCAGTATCAAATTCATTTAAGATGGGTGAACTGATACGATCATCACTTAAAATAACTGCAACATTAGCTGTTCCACCACGCATTTCTGGCCCGTAAGATGGCATCCAACTTACTTCCTGATCTTGCATAATACCGGAATATGCTAAAATTTTACCCATAGATAAAACACCTTGTCCTCCAAATCCTGCAATAATTATTTCTTCGGTCATTCTTGTTTAGTTAAAAGTTAAAATTACAAAAAAGAAAGTCTTATGCGTATCGGTCAAAAATCTTTCCGTCTTTTATAAAATACTATTTTTTAATATCACCCAATGGAAAATATGCCAGCATGTTTTCATCTAGCCATTTATTCGATTCCACAGGTGTCATTTTCCAACCCGAATTGCAGTTGGATACAATTTCAACAATGGAAGTACCTTTTTTGTCTCGCTGGTTCTCAAATGCTTTTTTAATTGCTTTTTTAGCTTTACGTACATACTTGGCTTCGTGTACAGCTTGTCTTGTAGCGTAAGCCACACCAGGCAGAGTTGCTACCATTTCGGTGATCTTTAACGGATGCCCCATTGTTTCTACAACACGACCATATGGGGATGTAGATGATTTCATACCCTCTAATGTAGTAGGTGCCATTTGACCACCGGTCATACCATAAATTCCATTATTCACAAAAATAATAACAATGTTTTCACCACGATTACAAGTATGGATCGTTTCAGCTGTTCCTATGGCCGCGAGATCACCATCCCCTTGATAAGTAAAAACATATTTGTCCGGTAAAACTCTTTTGATTCCGGTTGCAACTGCAGGAGCTCGTCCATGAGCGGCCTGTTGCATATCAATGTTCATAAATTCATAGGCCAAAACAGAGCAACCAACTGGAGCTACACCAATGGTATCTTCACCAATACCCATTTCATCTATAACTTCCATAACCAATCGATGAGCTACACCATGACCGCAACCCGGACAATAACTAAGTGTACAGTCATTCATAAAGCTGGTTTTTTGGAAAACTATTTTTCCTTTTTTGATTATATCTTCAGGTGTTATTTCTGTTGTTATCATCTTATTATTTTGAAATTATTTTTTCTTCTAATACGTGTAAAACTTCTGATGGAGTTGACATCATACCACCCATTCTACCATAATGTTCTACTTGAGCTTTACCATTTACAGCTAATCGAACATCTTCTACCATTTGTCCTGCATTCATTTCCACCGATAAAAAGCCTTTCACTTTTCCGGCATATTTGGCAATAATCTCAGTAGGGAAGGGCCATAGAGTAATAGGGCGAATTAATCCAATTTTTAAGCCCTTATTTCGACCCAGTTGCACCACTTTTTGACTAACACGGGCACTTGAACCAAAGGCTACTAATATATAATCAGCATCTTCACAATGTATTTCTTCATACCTGATTTCATTCTCTTCGATGCTCTTATATTTTTCTTGTAAATGAATGTTGTGTTTTTCTTGTCTTTCAGGTATTAGATCCAGAGAGGTTATGATATTACGATTTCTGGTTTCAGGTTTACCGGAAGTTGCCCAGCTATCATAACGATTAACTACTTCTTCGTTGGAAAGTCGTTCTTTTTGATTGGGTAAATTAACTTTTTCCATCATTTGACCTATCGCTCCATCAGAGAGTATCATCACCGGATTGCGATATTTAAACGCTAATTCGAAACCTAGATCTACAAAATCGGCCATTTCCTGAACAGTCGCTGGTGCTAAAACGATCATGCGATAATCCCCATGGCCACCTCCTTTTACGGCTTGAAAATAGTCAGATTGACCGGGTTGAATTGTTCCTAATCCCGGTCCGCCACGCATAACATTAGCTATCAAACAAGGTAATTCAGCACCTGCCATGTAGGAGATTCCTTCTAGTTTTAAACTAATTCCAGGACTGGATGAAGAGGTCATTACTCTTTTACCACATGCAGCAGCACCATATACCATATTAATAGCGGCTAACTCGCTTTCAGCTTGTAAAACCTGCATACCAGTGGTTTTAAGAGGCTCTTCATGCATTAAATATTCAATAACCTCAGACTGTGGTGTTATTGGGTAACCAAAATATGCATCGGCTCCAGCTCTAATAGCTGCTTCTGCCATTGCCTCGTTACCTTTCATTAATTTTACTTCTTCCATTTTAATAGACTTATCTTATTGAAAACTACACTTTTTCTGGTTTGTATTGATATACTGTAAAACACATATCCGGACAAACCAAAGCACAAATTTTGCAACCAGTGCAGGCATCATGATTTATTGCAAATGCTGGGTTATAACCTTTTGAATTTACTTGTTCATGTAATTGCAGGACATCTGTAGGACAAGCGATTACACAAAGGTCACAACCTTTGCAAGCTTCTATATCAATTACAACGGCACCTCTGACTTTTGGCATAGAATGACTGTTTTTAGATTAATAAATACTTGGGCTTTCGCTCTGCGAAGTTAAAAATAATAATTTTGATAAATAATGATTAAAATCAGTAAATTAATATACTATCAAAAATTATTAAGGCTTTTGAGGTTTGTTTTTTGCTGAATCCTCAATATTAAATACTAATATTTTAATATAAAGGCTTGTACAGTTTCGGGTCAACCTCGTTCATTACATTGTAAATTCCTTCAAAAATATCATTAACAGAAGGTTTTGAAAAGTAATCACCATCAGTACCATAAGCAGGTCTATGAGACCTGGCAGTTATCGTAACAGGTTTGCTATCCAAATAAAAATAGGCTTCTTGTTTGTTTATGATTTGATCTAATAAATATGCAGATGCTCCACCTGGTACATCTTCATCAATAATAACCAAACGATTAGTTTTTTGTACACTAACCACTACGTCATTATTTAAATCAAATGGTAACAGACATTGAGCATCAATTATTTCAACATCAATGCCTACTTGTGATAGATCCTTTGAAGCCTCTTCAACTAATTTTAAAGTTGATCCGTAAGAAACCAAAGTAATATCATTTCCTTCTTTAATGGTTTCAACCACACCAATTGGTGTAGTAAATTCACCAAGGTTTTTTGGTATCAGCTCTTTTAATCTATAGCCGTTTAGGTTTTCAATTACTATAGCAGGTTCATCGCTTTTTAAGAGAGTATTGTAAAAACCGGCAGCTTTGGTCATATTTCTTGGAACCAAGATGTAAAGACCTCTGAACAAATTTATAAGGCTTCCCATTTGAGAACCAGAATGCCATATTCCTTCCAGTCTATGTCCTCTGGTTCTAACAATTAAAGGCGCTTTTTGTTTACCAAAGGTACGATAACGCAAAGTTGCTAGATCGTCGGTCAAAACTTGGGTGGCATAAAATATATAATCTAAATATTGTATTTCTGCAATTGGACGTAAGCCTCGCATTGCCAAACCAATACCTTGTCCAATAATTGTCGCTTCACGTATGCCGGTATCATAAACCCTGTTTTCACCAAATTTATCTTGTAAACCTTCTAAACCTTGGTTAACATCACCAATTTTACCCGAATCTTCACCAAAGATCATAACTTCATGATGATTCGATAGTATTGCGTCAAAATTGTTTCTTAAAACAATTCTTGCATCTGTAAATTCTGCATCATCATCGTATTCTGGTAGGATTTCTTTAATATTAGTTGCTTTTGTCTCTAACTCGTTATAAAGATGTGAACTGTATTTTGGTTGTTGAATTAATAGGTAATTTTTTATCCATTCCTGTAGGTCATGTTTTTCTTCAGATTTTTCATCTCTTAAATAGATGAGCGATTTTCTACCTATGGTCAATATATTTTTTCTAATTGGCTCATCAATGGAAGCTAACTCCCGTTTAAGTTTCTCTATTAATACTTTATGTTCACTTTTTTGAGCTGCGTTCTTAAGCAGTTGTAATAATTCTTTTCTTTCTTCGATCATGGGTTGCACAAAAGAATTCCATGAGGTTCTTTTTGCAGATGAGACCTCTTTTTTGGCCTCTTTTTCCAGAGCTTTGATCTCCTCTTCATTTTCAACAAATTTTAAGACCTTACCTTCTTCATCCTCTAATTCAAAATTCAAAATCCATTCCCGCATTTTCGCTATACAATCAAACTCTGTTTCCCAAGATAAACGCTCTTTACTTTTGTATCTTTCATGGGATCCAGAAGTGGAGTGTCCCTGCGGTTGTGTAAGATCTTTTACATGAATTAATACAGGTACATGTTCTTCTCTAGCAATTTGGGCAGCTTTGTTGTAAACATCAACTAACTGGGTATAATTCCAACCTTCAACAACAAACATTTCATATCCTTTATTGTTTTCATCTCGTTGAAAGCCTTTTAATATTTCAGAAATACTTTCTTTGGTTGTTTGATGTTTTGAATGAACGGAAATACCATAGTTGTCATCCCAAATGCTTATAACCATTGGTACCTGTAAAACACCGGCTGCATTAATGGTTTCAAAAAATGGACCTTCAGATGTACTTGCATTTCCAATAGTTCCCCATGCCACTTCATTTCCATTATCAGAAAAATTATTTTTATTGATTTCAGCAATATCTCTAAATTTTTTAGAAGCTTCAGCTAGCCCCAATAATCTGGGCATTTGACCAGCAGTTGGTGATATGTCAGAACTGACATTATATTGGGATGTCAGATCTTTCCAACTACCATCGTCATTCAATGAATGGGTAGCAAAATGACCATTCATTTGCCTGCCTGCCGAAAAAGGATCGCTTTTAATATCATTATGACCGTATAAACTAGAAAAAAAATGTTGCGGATTATACTCTCCAATAGCCATCATAAAAGTTTGGTCACGATAATAACCAGATCGCCAATCCCCTTTTTTAAACGCTTTTGCCATGGCGAGTTGAGGAACTTCCTTGCCAGCACCAAAAATTCCAAATTTTGCTTTTCCTGTAAGTACTTCTCTTCTTCCAATAATGCTACATTCTCTACTGACCAAAGCAATTTTAAAATCGTTTAAAACCTCTTTTTTAAATTCTATGAAGGATAGTTTTTTTGGAGTTTCAATTGCTTTTTTAATCATGTTTTGTACGCATTTGGAAGTTGCGCAAATATACATAATATATAGCAATCTATTTTTAATGTTAACATGATGAAAGCTAGCTGACTATTGGATTTGGGTAATTTTTAAAATTAATGATTAATCAATTTTTCTTTTTAAATTTTGAAAAATGGCTAATTAAACTATTAATAAAAGCCTCGTTTTATAAAATTATAAATTCTGGTGGGGCTAATGGTTAGTACGAACCTGATTCTTGAACTGTAATCCGATAGGCTCGGTTCAAAACCCAAACTTGATTGTAATGGAAAATAAAACTCTAAAAAATTATGGATAAAATTTAATCGGATACCACTGTCATATCTAAAATAAGCGTTTTCATTATAATTTTTAACAAATCCGGCATCGGCATATACTTCGATCCAACGCCAAATACCTACACTTGCGTTGGTAGAAAGTAACCATTGATTTGCATATTGATTTTCAAATACAGATTTGAAACCACCCTCTGCTATAATTATCTCCTGACTGAAAATACCTGAATCTTCTGATCTCCCTAAATAGCTTAGATCGAACATATAATCACTTGGCCTGTCTAAAGCAAAACTAAAAAAATCACTCTCTGTATCATTAAACAGGAAGCTTCCAAAATATAAACGAAAATCAAATTGCCTGTTTTTATCTGTTAATTTCCTGTATCTCAGGTCAAGAGAAATTTTACTAAAATTACTGTTGTATTGAAAATCTGTGTAATATCTCAGATCATCAATGATATTGGGTTTTGAAGCTCCGTATCTTATATTAAAAACATTGTATTGAAAAGTTTCCGGGTTTTCAACTCCTTCAGGAATTTCTTTATCCACAATAACATATCTCGCAAGTAAAGTCCTGCCACCTACATCTCGTAAACTATTTCTTTTAAAATCAATTTGAAAAAATGGATATAACTTGTTAAAGGTTAACTCTGTGTCGTAATGTGATTTACTTCCAATTAAACCCATACGATAACGATAAACGGAGGTTTCTTCAGGTAAATGCTCATACATCAATGAAAATGATCCGGTTACAGTTTTACTTTTGAATCCGTAGGCCGGCACTACTTTAAATAACCACTTTTTCTTAAATAAGGCCTGATTGTACAAACTCGGACCTAAAAGTAAACCATCATAAAAATTATATTCAACATAGAGATTGTAAAATATTTGATTGTAATACGGGTCTTCAACATCCTTAAAAAAGGTAAATTTTAAAGGCCTGTTCAGTAATTTTCTATTTAATTTCTTCCAATTATCACGTAAATTGGATTCAGGATATAAATACTCATAATTTAGTGATAGCCTATCAATATCTTTGTTTGAAACAGTGACTGTTTTTATGCTATCAATATTTTCAATCCATTGTTTAAATTTTATATCTTTTTTGTTGACACCATACAAAGTAACCGGAGCTGTAAAATTACTTTTATTTTTAATGTGAACTTTAACTGAATCTCCTCGTTCTTCAATTTTGCTAATGGTGTAATTCAGTCTTTTATGTGTTTGCAGGTAATCGCCAAAGAACCAATTTATATCCTTATCGGTTTTTGATCTTAAAATATCATTAAAGTACTTGCTTTTAGTAAGTTGGGATGAATTTTCATTATAAAACTGTTTTAAACTATTTTTTAAAATACTATCTTTTAAAAATTCATCTAAATAACGAAGTCCCAGGCCGGCCTTATATTTATTTACAATTTTTCGATTAAAATTTGATAAGGAATCAGCTCTTGTAACTAACGATTGGTCTATATTTTTTCTAGCCGAAAATTGATAAACAAATGGGTATTTGCCATTAAAATCTAATTTGGCAATATTGTACCGTTTAATTCCCCATATCTTAGAGATATTACCAATAGCTTTTACTTCGGGATAATATTTTTTGACATACTCCATCATTAAAAAGATTTGAATACCATCAGATATCCAGGCATCGTCTCTTTTGTTAACAATAATAGTATTTTCAATATACTGATTTGTAAGTGCTTTAAACATTTTAATATCCCATTCAAAAACGTCAGAAAATGGAGTTAATAATTTTGGTAGTTGATTAAAACCATAAACAGGGTTTTTTAAATAGGTTGTTTTATTGATAAGTAATTTTTTATGTGGATAAGAACCCAGAAAATCATGTATAAAATCTAATTGTCTGTTGAGTACATCTGTTTTAATATTTTCAGAAAGGTTTTTACTTTTAAGATTGGAAATTATCTCGAGACTATCTGTTTTATAAATAGAAAAATCATTGTCAAATTGAATATTGATTTCAAGATCAACCCTGTTTTTATCTTTTAAATGATATAAAACATGATCATTTTGCAGTTCAACTTCACCAGACAGGTCAGAATGTAAAGTATATCCCATAGGAATCTTAAAATCAATAGTATAATTGGAAGGGTTCATATAGTAATCATCCATATCCAAATTACTCAATAAATGCCATTTTTTATCATAAACAGCCGGACTTAAATACCAATACCGCAAATTATAATTATCAATATCATAACCATATCTGGTGAATTTATCAATTGGCACTTTTACTATATAGGAGGCCTTTATTTTTACCGAATCATTCGGTTTCAATGTGCTGGGTAAGATGACCTGAACAATATCAACCGCACTTTTCAGATAATTAAAACTTGCTTTTTGATCATTGCAATTCATATAGAGGATTTCCGAATACCCTCTGTCTTCAATTTTGGCAAAATATAAACTTTTATCATAATTTTCGATCAAGCGATTAGATAAAGGAGTATGCCTGTCCTTATATCCGTTGGCCCAATTAAGTAAATAGATGGTGTCTAAATCAACATTGGATTTATTGTAATAAATTATTTCTTGCTCGATTTTAATTTGATGAGTTTCCAATAATAGTTCTGCATCGATATGTATTTCATTGGTCTGGGAAAAAGCAATGAAATGCACAAAAAGAATAAATCCAAATATGATCTTTTTTCTTTGCAAGATTTTAAATTTAGTTAATGTAAATTTATAAGGTTAAAAGTTAGGGCTAAGGTGATGTTTTTTGTAGAAGTTGTTGATTATTTCAATTACTTCATCCGCACTATCAACTATGTTAAAAAGATCTAAATCTTTTTCACTTACATTTTTATATTTATGAAGTAAGGTTTTTTTGATCCAATCCATAACACCATCCCAAAATTCTGTTCCAACCAAAACAATTGGAAATTTTCCTATTTTCTTAGTTTGAATAAGGGTAATTGCTTCAAATAGTTCATCTAATGTGCCAAATCCACCTGGCATGGCAACAAATCCCTGGGCATATTTGACAAACATTACTTTCCGAACAAAAAAGTAATCAAACTCTAAATTTTTATCACTATCAATATATGGGTTGTCATGTTGTTCAAAAGGCAATTCAATATTTAACCCTACAGATACGCCACCTCCTCTGCGAGCACCTTTATTACCAGCTTCCATAATTCCTGGACCTCCGCCTGTTATAACACCATAACCAGATTGCGTTAATTTATAGGATATACTCTCGGCTAGTTTGTAATATTTATCTTCAGGCTTTGTTCTTGCCGAACCGAAAACGCTAACACATGGTCCAATTCTGCTCAACTTTTCATAGCCATCAACAAATTCACTCATTATTTTGAAAATCGCCCATGAATCGTTTGTTTTCACTTCATTCCAGGTCTTTTGTTTTAGCTTTTCTCGTATTTTTTTATCTTCGTTTGGAGTCATATTCTAATCTCTTAATTTTAGTTTATTTTTTATTTCGAAAGCAATTTATAAAATTAATTCTTTTTTTAAGAATTTTGCCGTATAGCTGTTTTTGTTTTTAATAATTTCTTCCGGTGTACCGGAACATAATATTTCGCCTCCATCATTACCCCCTTCTTTACCAATGTCAATAATATGATCACATAGTTTTATTACGTCCAAATTATGTTCAATAATTAAAACGCTATTTCCTTTATCTGTTAGTTTATTTAAAACTTTCATTAATATACTGATATCTTCAAAGTGTAAACCCGTTGTTGGTTCATCTAAAATATAAAAGGTATTGCCCGTATCTCTTTTTGACAGTTCGGCTGCTAGTTTAATACGTTGAGCTTCTCCCCCGGATAAAGTTGTTGATTGTTGTCCAAGCGTAATATACCCTAGGCCAACATCTTCAATAGTTTTTAATTTCAAATATATCTTTGGAATGAGCTTAAAGAATTTAACTGATTCACTGATCGTCATATTCAATACATCGGAAATTGATTTTCCCTTATATCTTATTTCTAATGTTTCACGGGTAAAACGTTTACCCTGACAGGTTTCACATTCGACTTCAACGTCGGGTAAAAAATTCATTTCAATTACTCTTACACCACCACCTCTGCAAGTTTCGCACCTTCCATCTTTGACATTAAATGAAAATCTTCCTGGTTTATAACCTCTTATAAGTGCTTCGGGTGTTTTTGCAAATAAACTTCTTATTTCACTAAAAACCCCGGTATAAGTTGCAGGATTGGACCTTGGTGTTCTTCCAATGGCAGTTTGATTGATATCAATAACTTTATCAATATATTCTAATCCTTTAATAGTTTTATAAGGAAGAGGTTTTTTAACTGCTTTATAAATATGCTGATTTAAAATAGGGTAGAGGGTTTCATTGATCAAAGAAGATTTACCACTGCCCGACACACCAGTAACTCCGATCAATTTCCCCAGCGGAATTTTTAAGGTAACATTCTTTAAGTTATTTCCGGTAGCTCCGGTTAAAACAATTTGTTTACCATTTCCTTTGCGTCTTTTTTTAGGAATTTCAAAATACTTTGTACCGTTTAAATAAGCAGCGGTCAAAGTTTTACCACTCAATAATTCTTTAGGCGTTCCAATACTAATGATCTCTCCACCATGTTTTCCTGCCTCTGGTCCTATATCAATAACATAATCGGATGACACCATCATATCTTTGTCGTGTTCAACTACCATAATGGAATTACCCAGGTCACGTAATTTTTGCAAAGATTCAATTAATTTGATATTATCTCTTTGATGTAAACCAATACTAGGTTCATCTAAAATATACAATACTCCGACCAATTGTGAACCAATTTGAGTTGCCAGCCTTATTCTTTGTGCTTCACCTCCCGATAAAGTTTTCGACCCTCTGTTTAAGCTTAAGTAGTTTAATCCTACATCGAGTAAAAATTGTATTCGTGTTCGTAGTTCCTTTATTATCTCAGATCCGATAATAATTTGCTTTTCAGATAATTTATTTGAAATTTCATCAAACCAAATAGCCAGATGTGAAATATCCATTGCGGAGAGATCCGCAATAGAGGCTTGGTTGATTTTAAAATGTAAAGCTTCTTTTTTTAATCTGTCGCCATCACAAATGTTACAATTCACTTCATCCATAAAACCTTTAGCCCAACGTTTTATGGAACTTGACTGGCTTGTCTTATATTGATTTAAAATAAAATTATTAATTCCCTCAAAATCAATTTCATAATTTCTTGAAACACCTAATTCTTTAGAATTTATTTCCAACTTTTCCTTACCACCATAAAGAATTATTTCCATAGCTGCTTTGGGAATATCTTTAATGGGATTGGATAATGAAAAGGAATGCTTCTCCGCAATATGACCCAGCTGTTTGAAAATCCATGAATTTTTTTGTTCTCCAATAGGTGTAATTCCTCCATTTTTTATGGATAGCTTATTATTGGGAATTATTTTATCCAAATTTATTTCATAAACCTTTCCTAAACCATTACAATTTTCACAGGCTCCTTTTGGTGAATTGAAGGAAAATGAATTGGGTTCTGGTTTTGGGTAGGAAATACCCGTTGTGGGGCACATTAAATTCCTGCTAAAATACCTGTGTTTTTTATGGATATCATCTGAATCTATATTGATAACCATCAAGGTTTCATCACCATGATACATAGCAGTTCGAATACTTTCGCTTAGTCTTTTGTCAGATTTTTCATCCACAAGCAACCGATCAATTACTATCTCAATATCATGTGTTTTGTATCGGTCAAGTTTCATTCCTTTTTCAATCTCTTGCATTTCACCATCAACTCTAACCCGAACAAACCCTTGCTTTGAAATTTGTTCGAATAATTCTCTATAATGGCCTTTCCGGGATTTAATAACAGGAGCAAGAATGATTGTTTTTTGATTGTGATAATCTTTTAGAATGAGTTCCTTAATTTGCTCATCATTATAACTTACCATTTTTTCCCCTGTATTATACGAATAAGCTTCACCAATTCGAGCAAACAATAATCGTAAAAAATCATAGACCTCAGTAATAGTTCCTACGGTTGATCTCGGGCTTTTACTTGTGGTTTTTTGTTCTATAGCAATGACAGGAGATAGACCTTCAATTTTATCGACATCGGGTCTTTCTAATCCCCCAAGAAACTGACGGGCATAGGCAGAGAAAGTTTCAATATACCTTCTTTGCCCTTCTGCATAGATAGTATCAAAAGCCAATGATGATTTTCCGCTTCCACTCAAACCGGTTATTACAACTAGTTTTTCTCTAGGAATTTTCACATCAATGTTTTTTAAATTATGAACCCTAGCTCCTAATACTTCAATATATCCCTGCTTTTTACTCATTGTTTATAGGAAAAGTTGCAAATTTAATCAAATCAAATTTATTTTTTATTCAAGTAGTGCCAATATTTTAATAAACAGAGAAAATTTATTTTTAAAAAACTTTTGACATTTCACTTTTGACATTTCACATTATTTGATAAATTGCATTAAAATTGGATATATGAAATTTATTCATTCCATTCGCCATTTTTTTGAACTAAGAGGATTTGATGTTTCTTCTCGATTTGCGGATAAAATGGGGCTAAGAGCAACTAATGTACGATTGTTTTTTATTTACATCTCGTTTGTTACTGTTGGGTTATCATTTGGGATTTATTTGACGTTCGCTTTTTTATTGCGTTTAAAAGATATGATTTATACCAAACGAACTTCAGTTTTTGATTTATAATAGAATAAATATAGTGTAATTTGGAATTAAGAGCTGATAAAATAAGATCAAAAGTTTATATTGCTTTATTATTATTATTTGTTGTAATTAGCATTGGCACACTAGGTTTTATATTTATTTCAGATTATAGTTTTATAAATGCTATTTATATGACTATAATAACAATATCTACGGTTGGTTTTAAAGAAGTAGAACCATTAGATGCCGAATCAAAAATATTTACAATATTATTGATTTTAACCAGTATCATTATTTATGGATATGTCATTTCGGTTTTAACCGAATATATTTCAAATTATAGATTGTATGAGGAACTTAAATTTAAGAAAGTGCAAAAAAAAATAAACAAACTTAAAAACCATACTATTGTATGCGGTTATGGAAGAAATGGCAGGCAAGCAATAGCTAAATTATTAAGCTATAAAGAATCTTGTGTAATAATTGAGAGCGACATAGAATTAATAGATGTGATTGAGCATGACCAAAAAAATATTTTATATGTTAAAGGTGATGCAACCGATGATGAGACTTTAATGAAAGCCGGTATTGATAAAGCTTCCAGTTTAATTACAACATTGCCGTCTGATGCAAATAATTTATATGTAGTACTTTCGGCAAGGCAATTAAACAAAAATTGTACAATAGTTAGTAGGGCTTCTAATGATTCATCATATAGCAAATTGATAATAGCGGGAGCAGATAATGTGATTATGCCTGATAAATTGGGTGGAGCACATATGGCTTCCTTGGTAATTACACCTGATATAATGGAATTTATTGACAGACTGTCTATTGAAGGAGAAAGCTCTTCAAATATTGAGGAATTGATCATTGAAGATTTGCCTCAAGAATACAAGAATAAATCTATTTTAGATCTGGATTTACGAAAAAGAACAGGTTGTACAGTAATTGGATTTAAAACTCCGGAAAAATTGTATATCATTAACCCTGATGCAACTACTAAATTGGTGGAAAATTCGAAACTAATTGTAATTGGCAACCCCCAAGAAATTGAAAAATTAAATAATTTATTTTAAAATCAGTCTATTTCATTGAAAAAAATACTCATAACTGGGAGCAACGGTTTATTGGGTCAAAAATTGGTAAAACTTTTTTTGACTAAGAATGATTATGAAATTCATGCTGTTTCACGTGGTGAAAACAGACTGATAAGATCACAGGGGTATACCTATTATAATATAGACATTACCAATAAAGATAAATTAGCGGCTCTTATCCATAAAATACAACCACACTATATTATCCATACGGCAGCAATGACCAATGTTGATGCCTGTGAATTGAACAGAGAGGAATGTGATATGATAAATGTAGATGCTGTTGCCACATTAGCTGAAATTTGTCAAAAAAATGATATTCATTTGATCCACTTGTCTACAGATTTTATTTTTGATGGTGAAAAGGGAGATTACTATAAGGAAGAAGATAAACCGAACCCGGTTAATTATTATGGGCTTTCAAAATTAAGGTCGGAAGAAATTATTTTAAAGGCAGATATTAAATACACAATAATACGTACCATATTAGTATATGGATTAGTAGACAGGAACGATAGAAGTAATATTATGCTCTGGGTTAAGAATTCTATTGAGGAAAAAAAGCAAATAAATGTAGTTACTGATCAGTTTAGAATGCCAACCTTAGCTGATGATCTGGCAGAAGCTTGTTGGCTGGCCCTTGAAAATGATGCAACAGGTATTTATAATGTGTCGAGTAAGGAACTCTTAAGTATATATGATATTGCCATTGAAGTTGCAAGTGCATTTGATTTAGATAAAAAATATATAACTCCTGTAGAAACTTCTAGGCTAAATCTGCCTGCAAAGCGCCCACCAAGTACCGGTTTTGATTTAAGTAAGTCCATTACACAATTAAAATTACCTTCCTATTCTTTTTCAGAAAGATTACAAGTTTTTAAAAATCAATTATCTAGTTATGAAGAGTCCCATTTGAATAAATAATGGTTTACTTATGTTAATAACTTTGTTGTGATCTTTGTTTTGTAATTTTAACTTTTGTCTTACATTTGCAGTCCCAAAATAATGGGTAGTTCTAGTGTAAATTTACAGTTTCAGATTAATATCAAAAAAAGTGAATAATTTATTTGGTATTTAACAAAAAGGGTTTAATTTTGCACCCGCTTTGGT
>Ga0209013_10000833_pt1 | contig 28150 bp, 25 predicted proteins | sample Cruoilmetagenom2_FD_187291 | JGI IMG/M metagenome (GOLD analysis project Ga0209013, IMG submission 187291) | Oil polluted marine microbial communities from Coal Oil Point, Santa Barbara, California, USA - Sample 2 (SPAdes) (version 2) | ecosystem: Environmental > Aquatic > Marine > Oil seeps ...
GACTACGCCTGCGTCGCCCAATTCGCGAAAATCCCAACATCTGGCTACCCTTCGCCGCCCTCGCTACGAAACCCGGTGAGAAGACCGGGCTAGCCCAGGCTCTCATGATCATGCTTTGAGGGCTGCCGCGGTTTCGATGACCATTGACGGGGCGATGTTGATCGTACGACCGCGGGCGAGCACCGCCCGGACCGAACCGATTCCCAACAACCGGTTTCCGGCGCCGCGGACCACCACCTTGGCATCCGTTTGCAGCCCCTCAACGCCGGGCTTGAAGACCACGACATCCTGTCCGTGAATGAAGCGTTCGGCCGCGCTCGAGTTGAGGTCGACATCGGGAAACGGCAGGGCGATGTTTTCCAGCGGGATCCAGGTATTCCCAGCTGTGATTTCCTCTGGGCTCTCGGTCGTCTGCAGCGCCTCTTGCTCGAGGGCGGCGGCGGTGGTGTAGGGCCCGATGGCCTCGCGGTGGAGGTGATGGAGGTGGCCGCCGCACCCGAGATCGACACCAATGTCATGAGCCAACGATCGCACGTAGAAACCGGTGGAGGTCGTCGCCACGAGGGACAGAATCTCCGGACTCTCTACCTGCAGGGCCAGCCGGTGGACGGTGACGGTCTTGGGCTCCGGTGTCACTTTCTCACCACTGCGCGCGAGTTCGTAGAGCTTTTTCCCGGCGATCTTCTTGGCCGAATACGGAGGCGGAACCTGTTGGATCTCACCGGTGTACAAGGCCTCGAGGCGGTCGAGGGTTGCCCGTTCGAGCTTTGGAACCTCGCCTCGCGGCTCCTGGTCCTCGCCCTCCGCGTCGTAGGTCGTTGTCGCCCTTCCGAGCTGGATCTCACCACGGTAGGTCTTTTCCCACTGGAGCAGGTATTGCTGCAACCGCGTTGCCTGTCCAACGCACAGGAGGAGAAGGCCTTCGGCCATGGGATCCAGCGTGCCGGTGTGTCCGATGCGGCGTTCGTGAAGCGCCTTTCGGGCCATGTCGACGACATCGTGGGACGTTGGACCCGCTTTTTTGAAGACCGGCAACAGGCCGTGAATGCGTGAAGGACGGCGGCGGCTCATGGTGTATTCCCGAGGGCGTCGGCGAGGGCAGTGGTCACGCGGCGCTCGGCGTCGCCGAGATCGCCGGTGATGGTGCAGCCCGCGGCATTGCGATGACCGCCACCGCCGAAGCCGGCCGCGATTTTGCGGACGTCAAAATCTCCTCGGGATCGAAAGCTCACGCGAACGATGCCGGGTTCGAATTGCTTCAGGAAGGTGACGACCTCCACCCCGGCAATGGACCGCGGGATGTTGACGATCTCCTCGGTGTCCTCCGGCCTCGCCTTGGCACGGCGAAAGGCCTCTTCGTCGGCGGTCATCACGGCCAGCCGACCTCCACTTTCGATGCGAAGACTCTGCAGAACCTCGCCGAGGAGGCGAACCGAGGCTTCGCTGCGGTGGCCGTGCACCATCTCCGCCACCATCGCCGGTTTCGCCCCGGAGTCCACCATCTCGGCGGCGGCGCGAAAAGCCTGTTCGGTCGCGTTGGAGTACCTGAAATCGCCGGTGTCGGTGGACAGGGCCGTGAAGAGGTTGGTGGCGGTTGCCGGGGTCGGGACGATACCGATTTCGCCATACATCCGCCAAACCATCTCGCCGACCGCCGGTGAGGTCTCGTCGAGGTAGTTGACGACGCCATAGGCGGGGTTTGCGGGGTGGTGGTCGATGTTGAGGATCGGCAGACGGGCGAGGCCCTCGAGGCCCGCCCGGTCAAGCCCGGGGCACTCCACCGTGACCACGAGATCGAAGCCGTCGGGGAAGTCCTCCGGCAAAGTGTCGGCAACCACGATGCGATCGGCGCCGGGCAGCAGCGCGAGATTTGCCGGTGTGGCGTCGCGGTTGACAATGGCCGCGTCGACCCCAATCCGGCCGGCGAGCTCGGCCAGCGCCAGCTCAGACCCGATGGCGTCTCCGTCGGGGTTGCGATGACAGGTCAGGAGGATCCGGTACGCGTCCTTGAACCGCTTGACGGCATCTCGCGGGTCGGTGCTGGTGCGGCTCACGAGTCCTCCTTCGAGTCATCGCCGTCGTCGGTCGATGGGAGCATGCCGTTTTCGGAGAGGCGGTCGAAGAGGCGTTCCATTCGATCGCCGTACTCATAGGAGGTGTCGCGGAGGAACTCGAGACTCGGGAGGACCCGCAACCGCATCTTCTTGCCGAGCTGCCGGCGCATGAAGGCCGAAGCGGCCGAAAAACCGTCGCCGGCCTCACGCTCACGCTCCTCATCGCCGATCACCGAAAAGTACACCCGGGCTTTCGATCGGTCGGCGGACAACCTGATCAGAGATACGGTCACGCCGGTCAGCCGCGGGTCATTGACTTCGACACGGAGTAAGTTCGACAGTACGGACCGCATCTCACCCTCGAGGCGCGTGTTCCGATCATATGACTTTTCCTGCACATCTCCTCCGAATATCCCACCTGGACCATGAAAAGTCAGACCTGGACGATCTCGATCTCCCAGCTCAGGACATAACCGCTCCAGTTTTGATCGACAGTCTGTTCCACCCGGCGCAGGCGCGCCTCGATGTCCACCGAGCTGGTGGAGAGAGCGCAGATTGCAAGTCGTGCCCGCTGCTGCAAATCCTGATGATCGGCCTCGATGATCAGCACCTGGTGGCGGTTCTTGATCTTCTCGACCAGACTCCGGACCGGGCCGCGCTTGGCCTTCAAGCTGCGAGCCTCGGGAACCTGGAGCTCCAGGTGGGCTATGCCGACGTAGGTTTCACTGCTCAACTGCTGATCTCGACGTGATTAGAGCTCGGGTGCGATCTCCACCATCTTGTAGGCCTCGATGATGTCACCCTCCTTGATGTCCTGATAGCGGTCGAGGCCGATGCCGCATTCAAAACCCTGTCGAACCTCCGACGCATCGTCCTTGAACCTCCTCAGGGAGGCCAGCTCACCCTCGTAAATGACCACGTTGTCTCGCAAGAGGCGGACCTTGGCGGATCGTGTGATCACGCCATCGGTGACGTGGCTGCCGGCGATGGCGCCGATCTTCGGTACCTTGAAAATTTCACGCACCTCAGCGTGCCCGAGCTCCTCCTCCTCAAACTCGGGCTCGAGAAGACCAACCATGGCCTTCCTGACGTCGTCTACCAGATCGTAGATCACGGTGTAGAGCCTCACGTCGACCTGTTCGGTTTCGGCGAGCTCGCGGGCCGTACGTTCGGGACGAACCGCGAAGCCGACGATGATCGCGTTGGAGGCCGAGGCGAGCATGACATCATTCGTCGTGATGGCGCCGACCGAACCGTGCAGCACGTTGATCTTGACCTTCTCGGTGCTGAGGCTGGTGAGGGTCTCGCGAAGCACCTCGACCGACCCCTGGACATCCGCCTTGATCACGATCTGGAGCTCTGCAACCTCACTCTCGGCGATTTCTTCGAAGAGATTCTCCAGCGAGATCTTACGGGTCGCCAGGAGCCCCTCCTCGCGGTCGCGCTGGCTGCGGTAGCTGGCGACCTCGAGGGCCTTGGCCTCACTCTCGGTGCCCTGTAGTATGTCTCCGGCCGCCGGGACGTCCTCGAAACCGGTCAGCTCCACCGGATCCGATGGTCCGGCACTTTCGATCCGCTCTCCGGCGGCGCCGGCGATGGCCCGCACCCGTCCCCAGGTGGAGCCGCAGAAGAAGTAGTCGCCGATCGCCAACCTGCCCTGCTGAATCAGCACGGTCGCGACGATGCCGCGGCCCTTTTCCTTGCGTGCCTCGAGAACCACCCCGCGGGCCGGACCCTCGGCGACGGCCTTTAGCTCCTTCATCTCGGCGACCAGCAAAATCATGTCGAGGAGATCGTCCAGCCCCTGGTTCTTCTTTGCGGAGACGTCCACCGATGGGATTTCGCCGCCCCAGGACTCGACCAGTACGTCATATTCGGCGAGCTGCTGCTTGACCCGGTCAGGCTTCGCATTTGCTTTGTCGATCTTGTTGACGGCCACGATCAGTGGCACGTTGGCGGCGCGCGCGTGGTTGATGGCCTCCTTGGTCTGCGGCATGACGCCGTCGTCGGCCGCCACCACCAGGACCACGATGTCGGTCACCTGCGCGCCGCGGGCGCGCATCTGGGTGAAGGCCTCATGACCCGGGGTGTCGACGAAGACGACCGCGCGGCCGTCGGAAGTTTCAATGCGCGAGGCGCCGATGTGTTGGGTGATGCCGCCCGCCTCCTGCTCGGCGATGCGGCTCGAGCGGATGGCATCGAGGAGCGACGTCTTTCCGTGATCGACGTGTCCCATGACGGTGACCACCGGCGAACGCGCCTCCTGCGGTCCGACCGCTTCCTCGCTCTCCTCGCGCTCGTACTCGATCAACTCCTCGGCCGAGGCCACCATCGCTTCGATCTCGAGGTCAGCGCAGATCTCCTCCGCCAGCTCGTGCGGCAGGCTCTGGTTGGTGGTGACCATGAGTCCCTTTTGGATCAGCAGGCCGAGGAGGTCCTTGGCGGTGACGTTGAGCTTTTCCGCGAGCTCGCGGGCAGTGACCATCTCCGAGAGGATGATCGGTCCTTCCGGTTTTTGATCGTCCTTGAACTGGACGGTGCGCGTCGGACGGGGCGGCGCGGCGCGGCGCTCGGTGTCCTGCCGGCGGCGGCGGGTCTTCTTGGTCGGGCGCCCACCCGCGGGGCGCCGTGCGGGACGCGTGGCGCCTGATGGCTCCTGCTGCCCCTTGAGCTTTTGCTCTTCGAACTTGTTGAGTAGATCGCGAATCTCCTGGGCGTCCGCCGCCGCCTTCGCCTTGCGGCCGGGAACGCGGCCAGACACCTTCTCGGCCTTGCGCCGTTTCTCGATCTCGCGCTGGTCGGCGAGCCGTTGCCGGATCTCATCCGGGTTGAGCTCGCGCAGACTTTGCTCGAGGGGTGTCTTTGCCCGGGTCGGACGCACCCGCTGCTTCTCCTCTTCTTCGCTTTCTTCGCGTTCGGCGGTGATCTCCTCCTCGGTGATCTCGACCTCCGGCGCGACCTCGATGTCGCCGTCGACATCGGCGGTCACGGGCTCGGCATCGGCGGCCTCGATCTCGAGAACCTCCTCGGTCAGGGTCTCGGAATCCTCGACGATTTCGGGTTCCTCGACCCCCTCCGTCACCGCCGTCTTCTTTTCGCCAACCACCTCGTCGATGGTCTTCTCGGTATCCACCACCTGACGCCTGCGGCGACGAACGAGTCGATCCTTGGCGGAGATTATCGCGGTCTCTTCTTCAGTCTTTTCTCGGCGGACAATCACTTCGCGTGGACGTCTCTGCAGAGTCTCACCGGTGATGATGGCGCGCACCGTCGACAGATCGAGAGTGTCCTCATCGGAAGCCACCGTGACTCCGATCGAGCGCAGCTTGAAAATCAGCTCGCGCGGCGTGATGCCCATCGTGTGGGCGAGGTCGACGACTCGAAGCTGCTCCATGCTCTCTCACTCCTCCCCGACCATGGACTCTTCGGCATCTTCCGCAAGGCTCTCCTCAAGAGCCTTGGCGGCCATATCGAGGAGCTTCTGTGCCGTTACCGGTCCGATCCCTGGAATAGTGGCAAGCCCATCCGCATCCTTGGCGAGAAGGTCCTGGACTGTGTGGATGCTGTGCCCCTCGAGCCGTTCGCGCAGGCGGTCGGTGAGCATTTCCATTTCCTCGAGCGGCACCAACTCGTCATACGAGACGCTGCCGGCGGCGACTTCGAGTTCGGGAATCTCCTCGTCGGGGGAAATGCCCTCCATTTCGCGCAGCATCGTCGCGAGGGCCGATGCCAACTCGTCCTTCACAGCCTCCTGGCTCTTGATCTCGATCCGGCAGTCGAGAAGCCTCGAAGCGAGACGGACATTCTGACCGCGCTTGCCGATCGCGAGCGAAAGCTGCTCGGTGCCGACGATGACATCGAGCACCACCTCCTTGCCCTCCTCGGTGAGGGTGTTGCCCTCCTCGTCGAGGACCGGTTGCCCCTCTTCATCTCGCACGATGACGGTGATCGGTTCCTCACGAACCGCAACGCGGTTAATTTTGGCCGGCGAGAGGGCGTTCTGGGCAAAGGTCACGAGATCGCTCGAGAACGGAATGATGTCGATCTTCTCGCCTTTCAACTCGCGAGTGATCGCCTGAACCCTGGAGCCCTTGAGGCCGACACAGGCGCCGACCGGATCCACGTCGCTGTCCTTCGAAAACACAGCCACCTTGGCGCGTTCGCCGGGCTCTCTCACGCATATTCTGATGATCACGGTGCCGTCATAGATCTCGGGGACCTCCATCTCCAGGAGCTTCTCCAGGAGCATGGGCGAGGTGCGTGAGAGAACGACCTGGGGCCGATTGGCATCCATCGTCACGTCGACGACGACCGCCCGCACCCTGTCGCCCTGGCTGTAACGCTCATGGCGCACCTGGTGACTGCGTGGAATGACGCCTTCAGTGTCCCCGAGTTCGACGATCAGAGATCCGCGGTCCATGCGCTTGACGATTCCGTTGATCATGTCGCCGATTCGGTCCGAATAGTTCTTGAAGACCACCGCGCGCTCGGCTTCACGCACCCTTTGGAACAGGACCTGGCGGGCCGACTGGGCCGCGATGCGTCCCAGCACCGAGGTGTCGAGGGCATCGAGCTTGACGATGCCGCCGATCTCGGCGGCAGCATCGATCGCCTGCGCCTCTGCAAGGGTCACCTCGATCTCGGGGTCTTCCACCTCTTCGACCACGTCGCGCGCGGTCCATGACGCGACCTCGCCGGACTCGACGTCGATTTCGGTGACGACGTTGCGTTCCTTGTAATGCTTGCGCGCAGCCGATGAGATCGCCTCTGCGACCGCTTCAACCAGAATGTCGGCCTCGATGTCGCGCTCCGCGGCCATCTGTTGTACGAGCATGTTGATGTCGAGCTTCATGGACGGGATTTCCCTTCCTTCATGATCGAGTTCCAATCGACCTCGAGGCGGGCCTCGAAAACCTCATCGCGAGGGACTTCGATCTCTTGACCGGAGTCGTCGAACACTCGCACCATGTCATTGCGGCTGCCGAGTAGCTCGCCGATGATCGTGCGGTGCTCGCGGTAGGTCGGCTTCAGCCGGATCTTGATGCGATGGCCGATGTACCGCTGGTAGTCCTCGTCCCGGTAGAGCTTGCGGTCAAGTCCGGGCGAGGAAACCTCGAGCGTATAGTGATGTTGGATCGGGTCGCTGACGTCGAGCATCGCAGATGCCTGGCGCGACACCGACGCGCACATATCGAGGTTGACGCCGTCCGGACCATCGACGACCAGACGCAGGACGGTCTTCGGACCCGAGCCCACGACCTCGGTCGCGAGCAACTCGAGACCCTCGCCCGCCACCATGGCGGCGAGCTCATCCTGAACTGTCTGATCCAACTTCATATCGCTCCTCGCTGCCGAAAAAAAAGTGGGCCACAGGCCCACTTTCCAATCGAAAGCAGCAGCCGCTCTTATAGCATAGAGCGCGCTCGGGCGCAAGGAATTCAGGCTGCTTCAGGCCTTTGTGCGCGCCCTCGCTCGAATTCGGAATTCGGAATTCGGAATTCGGAATTTCCGCGCCCCACGCGCCATGAATCCGGTCTCTAACCCGGTGAGAAGACCGGGCTAAAGCGCGGTTGAAACTTGCAATCGGGAATCAAAGGGTTCGCGTTTGCCAGGAGCCTTACAATGTTCCCATGACCTGGATTGTAGCTGAGATCGGGGCTCGGGGCGGATCGGTGCCCTGTGATGAGTTCATGGAGCTCGCGCTCTATCACCCCGAGCATGGTTACTACTCCGGCGCGACGCCCCGCTACGGCCGCGGCGGCGACTATTTGACTGCGCCGACCGCCTCCGAGTGGTACACGCGGGTGGTTGCCCGGATGCTGTCGAGCATGGCGCGCGCGGCACGACCACTGCGGTTGGTCGAGGTGGCGTCGGGCGACGGTTCGTTCATCGCCGGTGTGCTTGAGTCCCTTGGCGCGGGCGCGAACGAGGTGTTGGCCGATATCGTGTCGGTGGAGCGATCCGAGGCCATGCGCTCACGTCAGATCGAGAGTCTCGCGACGGCGCCGGTTCCCGTGCGGTGGGTCCGATCGATCTCGGAGCTCGCGCCAGCGCCGGGTCCGACCGTGGTCCACGCCTCGGAGCTCTATGACGCGCAACCGGTGGCTCGGGTTGTCGGCCGCGGCGGAGGGGTGCGCGAATTGTGGGTCAGCATCGACGATGGGGCCCTCACCTGGACCGAGCACACGCCGCGGGGGGAGGTGGCGGCCTACTTCGAGCGTCATGGGATGGCGCTCGAGGAAGGCCAGATCGCGGAAGCTAATCTGACCGCCGAGGCGATGCACCGGCGGCTTCTCATCGCGGCGGGCGATAACGGGATGTGCCTGGTGCTGGACTACGGCTACGAGACGCGTCGACTGTACGACCCGAGAGGCCGCGGCGGGGGCTCGCTGACCACCTTCCGCCGCCACCAATTCGGCCGCGATCCCCTCGAGTCGCCAGGCGAGGTCGATCTCACGGCGCACGTGAACTGGGACGACCTGCGCCTGGCGGCGTCCGCCGAGGGTTGGGCCGAGGTTGGCCTGTGGCCGCTGGCGGAGCTTCTGGTGCGGGCCGGTCTTTCCGACGAGCTCGAGGAACGAGGTCTGGGCATGGAGGCCGACCTCGACGCGGCCACGATCACCGCCCGGCAAGAGGTCAAAAGACTCATAGACCCCGAAGGCATGGGCTCCGACCTGAAGGTGCTCATCCAAGCGAAAGGCGAGATGGTCGACGTCGTTCGATCAGTTCTTAGTTTTGAGTTTTGAGTTTTGAGTTCCCACCCGGCATCACCCGGGTGTGATTTTGGATTTTGGGTTTTTCGGAAACGCCTCGGGAAACGGCCCGAGTTCACCGGATGTGCCTGGCTATCTCACGGCGTCCGAAACTCAAAACTCAAAACTAAAAACTCAAAACTACGACCGAAGCTCTTCCAGCATCCCTTGTACGGCCGGCACCATGTCCGAAATCGGTGTGGCGCGCTTTTCGCCGTCCTTGCGCAGGCTGAGCTCGACCTCTCCGGCCTCGAGGCCGCGTTTGCCGAGCACCACCCGGACCGGGAAGCCGATCAGATCCATGTCATTGAACTTGACCCCCGGTCGCTCGGGGCGGTCGTCGAACAAGACGTCAACGCCGGCGTCGTAGAGCTCGGTGTAAAGGCCTTGCGCCGCTTCCACGACCTCTGGTTTGTCGGCGTTGAGCACCACCAACACGACCTCGTAGGGGGCCAGCGGCAGCGGCCAGATGATGCCGCTGTCATCATGGTTTTGTTCCACGGCGGCGGCCAGGGTGCGGCCGACGCCGAGCCCATAGCAGCCCATGATCATTGGCTGCTCGTTACCGTCGGCGTCTTGATAGCGGCAGTCCATGGACTCCGAGTACTTGGTGCCGAGCTTGAAGATGTGGCCGACCTCGATGCCGCGTTTGACGATCATTGCCTCGCCGCAGGAGGGGCAGGGATCGCCGGCCGCCGCGAGCCGGACATCCACCACCGAGTCGGGCTCGAAATCCCGGCCCGGCACGACGCCCACGAGGTGGGTGTCGTCGGCATTGGCGCCGGTCGTCGCGATCTCGAGGTCCATGACGGTCGCGTCGGCGATGACCTTGAGGCCCTTCAGACCCACCGGGCCCGAAAAGCCCTGCGGTCCGCCGGTGATCTCGGAGATCTTGGCCTCGGAGGCGAGCTGGAGGTGGATGCACCCGAGCTCGTTCTTGAGCTTGACCTCGTTGACCTCAAGGTCGCCGCGGATGAGGACTGCCGCGAACTCCTCGTCGGTCTCGAAGATCAAGGTCTTGATGAGGTGGGCCGGTGAAATTCCGAGAAACTCGGCCACCTCGTCAACCGTTCGCATGGAGGGGGTGTCGACAGCCTCCGGCCCGTCGGGGCGCTCTCGAGACCACGCCGGGGCGGCATCGACTGGCCCGGCCTCCGCCTTTTCGACGTTCGCGCCGTAATCGCAGCTTGGGCAGGCAAGGATCGCATCCTCGCCGGTGTCGGCGAGGACCATGAACTCGTGCGACTCGGAGCCGCCGATGTTGCCGGTATCTGCCTCAACCTGGGTGTAACCGAGCCCGCAGCGTTCGAAGATTCGGCGATAGGCGGCCTCCATCGCCCGGTAGGCGGTGTCGAGATCCTCGGCGTCGGCATGGAAGGAGTAGGCGTCCTTCATGATGAACTCACGCCCGCGCATGAGCCCGAAGCGGGGTCGGATCTCGTCCCGGAACTTGGTCTGGATTTGATAGAGGTTGACCGGAAGCTGGCGGTAGGAGGTGATGGTGCGCCGCACGATGTCGGTGATGACCTCCTCGTGGGTGGGGCCGAAACAGAACTCTCTCTCGTGGCGGTCCTTCATCCGCAGCAGCTCGGGCCCGTACTCGAACCAACGCCGTGACTCCTGCCACAGCTCGGCGGGCTGAATCGCGGGCATCACCAGCTCGGCGGAGCCGGCGCGCTCCATCTCTTCGCGGATGATCGCCTCGAGCTTGGCCAGCGATCGCCAGCCGAGGGGGAGATAGTTGTAAATCCCCGCCGCGACCTTTGAGATGAGGCCCGCCCGCGTCATCAACCGGTGGGAGATCACCTCGGCGTCCGAGGGGTCCTGGCGAAGGGTGTGAATAAAGGTCTGGCTCCAACGCATGTTCAGCTCCGTCTTCCGGCGCGATGGTTTCGCGCCGGGCGTAAATCTCCGATCAGATCGCCGAGCCTGCGAACGTGGTCGAGCAGCTCCTGGTCGATGCCGCCTAGCGGCGCCGCGTCGGCTTCCCGCAACGCCTCTTCGGCGCCCGCGGCGTCTCCGCTGCCGAGCCTGGCAAGGGCCAGCTTTCGCATCAGTGGTGGTTCGGATCCGGCATCGGAGGCCTGCTCGAGGTGACGCGCCGCCTCACGATACCGACCCCGCCTGAGGGCGATGGTCCCGAGGGCGCCGAGTGGATAGTGGCGGAGCTCCCGGGGGATGATCTCCAACGCCTCGCGGGCGAGGTCGCGAGCGGCTGCGAGATCATCGCCGATTTCCAACTCGACCAGCGCGAGCTCGTACGCCGCCATTCCGCGGGCCAGCGCATCACCGTCGCTGTCGCGGTAGATCCGTTGCGCCAATCGACGCGCGGCCAGCGGCCGTCCGGCGTGACGCAGCGACTCCAAAAGAGCCACGACCGCAGCCGCGAGATACGGCGAGCCCTCCGGTCGATCGCGAAGGATAGCGTGCGCATAAGCTACCGCATCGTGGGTGCGCCCGAGGGCGGAGGCGAGAAGGGCTGCGGTGGCCTGCAACTCGGGCTGGCCGGGCGCTGTTCGCAAAGCGCCCGCGAAGAGTTCGAGCGCCCGCGCGGGCTGCCCGTTTTCTAAAGCCGCTTCGGCCTCGGTGACAATCCGCGCGGTGGCGGGCGGAAGATCGTTCGGTGTCGAGCCGCTGAGCAGACGGACGGTCTCCTGGTACTGAAGACGTTGTGGGTCCATTCGCAGAACCTGTCGAAACACATCCATCGCCTTTTTCGTCCAACCGCGTCGGAGATAGGCGACACCGAGGTGATAGAGGGCGTCCTCGAAACCGGGCTCGATCTCTACCGCGCGAAGAAGGGCGTCGATCGCCCGACCGCTCTGCCCGAGCTCGAGCCTGCAAATGCCCAGAAGGTACCAACTCTGCGGAGCTTCCTCGATCGTGAGGCTCTCCTCGAGAAAGGCGAGCGCTTTCCGGTGTTCGCCGCGAACGACCTTGAGCGCACCGAGGGTGAAGTGGGGGAGGAAGGCCTCCGGCGCCATTTTCCGAGCGCGCAGGAGAGCATCCTCGGCCTCCGGCCACAGCCCCAGATCGGATGCCACCGCACCAAGGTAGACCAATGCCTCGAACTGCGGCCCGCGCAGCTCCAGAACCTTTTGGAAGGCGACCCGGGCGATTTCCAGCTCGCCGGTCTGGAAGGCGGCCTCGCCGATGAACGACCACAGCTCGTCGCTGTCGGGCGCCAACCCGGCAAGATCCGCGAGGAGCTCGCGAACGATACCGGTGCCGGGTCCGAGGAGGGCGAGCTCGAGGGCGCGGAGCTTGCGCCGAAACTCCTCGGTCGCATGCCCGGAGTGTGCCGCCTGGGAGAGGATGCGATCGCTGTACGATTTGAATCGCCGGGAAAGGTCGCGTGACAGGAGCTCCTGGTCGGCGATCCGTTCCCAGCCGTCCACAACCTCGGTGCGGGTGACGATCCCCTGGGTTTCGAGCAACCCGCCGAGGGACTGGACACCGGCGTGGGCGACCGTCAGGTTGTGCTCGAGCTGGGCGAGGTGCTGGGCGGTCGAGGCGACTGCCCGCGACAACCGCCGCACACTGTCCTCCAACCCCGTGATGCGTTCGAGGATGTGTTCCTCGAGCTCCTCCTGGATCTGGATGACGAATTCATCGGTGATCTCCTGGTCGACATCGGTGACGCCGGACAACACCAGGAGTTTGTTGCCGCAGCGACGGCAGACCTCCTCCTCGGGTGGGTTGGCCGCTCCGCAGTTCTGACAGAGCATGATCAGCCCTCGTCGTAGGAGAAGAAGCCGCGACCGGATTTGCGGCCCAATCGACCAGCATCCACCATCTTGACCAACAGTGGGCAGGGTCGGTACTTGTCTTCTCCGAGCTCATGATGAAGGATGCGCATGACGCTGAGGCAGTTGTCCAATCCGATGAGGTCGGCGAGTTGGAGGGGTCCCATTGGATGGTTGGCGCCGAGCGTCATGATCTTGTCGATGGACTCGGAGGTTGCAATGCCCTCGGAAACCGCAAAGACCGCCTCGTTGATCATCGGCATGAGGAGCCGGTTCGAGACAAACCCGGGATGGTCGGCGCACTCGACCGGGATCTTTCCCATTTTCTCGGCGACTCGGCGAACCTGGGAAATGGTTGCGTCGGAGGTTTCGAGGCCCCGGACAACCTCGACCAAGCGCATGACCGGTACCGGGTTCATAAAATGCATGCCGATGATCTGGGTGGGGCGGCCGGTGACCGCCGCCAGCCGGGTGATCGAGATGGACGAGGTGTTGGACGCGAGGAGGGTCGCAGCCGGGCACAGCTCGTCGAGTTGACGAAAAATCTCCGATTTGATCGGCAAGGACTCCACCGCAGATTCGACCACCAGATTCGCGCGCCGGTGCTCGTCGACGTGAGTGCTGGTGACGATGCGGCCGATGATCTCGGCTTTGGCCGCCACATCCACCGCCCCCTTTTTGATCTGGCGATCGAGGTTGCGGTCGATGGTCTCGACTCCAGTCTCGAGGACTCCCGAGTCGATGTCGGTGAGGATGACGTCAAAACCAGACGCGGCCGCCACGTGAGCTATACCGGCGCCCATCTGTCCGGCTCCGACGATTCCGACGGTGCGAATGTCCATTGTTGGCGTCTCCTCCTGCAAGCCGATCCAATACCGGGCCCGCTCCGGTGGTGTGGCTCGGTCCCCGACACCTCAGCCCATTAACGAGCCGGCGGTGGCAGGCTACAGGAGCTCATCCAGCTTGGCCGTGAGACTCGCCTTGTCGGTAACACCTACGATTCGCTCCGAAATTTCACCATCGTTGACGAGGAACAGGGTCGGGATGGCCTGAATGCCGTACTTGACGGCAGTCTCCCGGTTCGAGTCCACATCCAGCTTTCCGACGACCACTTGGTCTCCATACTCTTCGGCGATCTCCTCGACGATGGGGCCGATGACGCGGCACGGACCGCACCACACCGCCCAGAAGTCGACCAGCGCGGGCTTTCCCGCGTTGAGGATTGTCTCTTCGAAATTTCCGTCCGTGATCTCGACTGCATTGCCTGCCATCAGGTCGTGCCTCCCAGCGCTTGGTTCGTCCGCCTATGCGGCGGGCGGCCCAATACTACACCATCGACGTCGGGAGAACACTTTGGACGGTTGGATAATTCTCAATTTTTAATTCTCAATTCTTGATGAACGGACCCGGGGATAATTAAGAATTAAGAATTAAGAATTGAGAATTCACCCTGTATATTTGTGAATATCTTGAATCACCGCCCGTGCGGCCTTTTCGCCGTATGCAACCGCATAGTTCATGCCCCGGTCCTCGGGGAAAATCTGGGCCATCGAACACAGATAGAGGCCGGGGACCGGCGCGCGCAGAGGCGGGATGTGCTCGCGGTACTCGACGGTGACCACCGGTTGCGCATAGTTGGCGCGAAAGTGATGGGAAGCGCTGACCCATGACGGGTCGAAGGCGGGATTGATCCTCTGCAACGCCGGCATGTAGGCGGCGAGCACCTCTTTCTTCGGGGCTCGAAACAACGGGTGGCCGGGGAACATGTAGTTCGAGATATAGAGGATGTAACGGCCTCCATAGCGCTCACGGGGGATGAAGTTGGTATGCTCGATGAGGCCGCCGAACGGCATGTCGGAGTCGGCGATGTTGAGCCAATAATACGGCGTCAAGGACTTCTCGAGTTCGAGGATTGAACAGATGGCGGCGGTGGCGCGCAGACTCTTCAAGTTCGAGCAAACGTCTGCGGTTAGGAGATGACCGGCAATCTCGAGATAATCTGGGACGGGCGCCGCGACCACGACCCGGTCGGCCCGCCATGTGCCGCGACGGGCTTCGATGCTGAAGCCGGCGCTCTCCCTGTCGATGCGTGTTACGGCGTCGCTGAGAAGAAGCTCGACCCCGCCGTCCGCAAGTCGCTGTTCGAGAGCCTCGGTCAAGCGGCCGAACGAACCGCGCATGTAGCCGAGCCGCTCACCCATACCCGAGGTTGATCGGGATTTCCCGCGCAGGCATAGCTTGCCCCACAGCCACACCATCGCCACGTTCTCCGCGTCTTCGGCGAACTTCTGGTGGAACAACGGCCCCCACACCGACCGCCAGACCCGTTCGCCCTGATGGCGGCGAATCCACTCAGCGGCCGTGATGCCCTCGAATGGAGTGGGGTTTTTGCTCCGCTGCAACAACACGGTCGATGCGGCGAAGCGCAGCTTGTCGATCATCGACAGTGGGCGAAACCCGAGAAGCGATGCCGGAGTGCCGAAGTTCCACGGCCGCCCGTCGGTCCAGATGCCCATGCGGGACGGGAGCCAGTCAATGTACCGGGCGACGCCAAGCTCTTCGGCGAGACCCACGTAGGCGATGTCGCTGGTGAAAAGGTGGTGATAGAACGCCTCGAGGGGCTCGCCGCCGACCTCGAGCACCCTGGCAAGACCGCCGGGACGTGGGAACCGTTCGAAAACGCGAACGTTGCAGCCCGCCTGGGTTAATCGCAGGGCGGCGGTGAGCCCTGCCAGCCCAGCGCCGACGACCGCCACATCACCCATACGACTGCAACTGTCTGACGAGTTCATATTCTCCGATTCTCAATTCTTAATTCTTAATTCTCAATTCTCAATTTTCCATCTCCGCCTCTCGGGTTGGGCGGGTGGAAATTCAAAATTGAGAATTCAAAATTGAGAATTCATCAAAAGATCACGTTCGTGATGTAAAACGTCTGCGACGGGGTGTCTCCATTCACCAGCTCGTCCGCGAGCTCCGGCGTCAACCGAAAGGTCCCGGCCGGCTTACCCGACGTCTGAACCATTTTGAGCTCCACAGCAGCCGGCGCAAGCTCCTCGTGCAGGCCATGAATCAGCGCGTAGGCCTCGGCCACGATTTCCAGGGCCCGGAAAACCTCCTGTTCGGAATCGGTGGTGGCCTGAACAAAGAAGTACTCGGGTTGTGAGCCCTGGCTTGTCCTGTAGATCAGGAGACCCTTTTCTTCGAAGATCTTCGCGAATGCCTGGTCGATCCGCGGGTCGTGGTACTTGGTCGGCCGGAGCTCGATGCCGGGGGTGGGAACCGGAGTCGGCTTGGCGGTCGTGCCAAGGCCCGGCTGTCCGTCGTTGCCGGCATCGAAGGTGGCATGCTCGCCGAGCGATGTCCGTGGGGTCGGCGTCGCGAGGGCCTCCCCGGAAACCGAGAGCTCTTTGATCTCCAGCGCATCTCCGAGGCCGAGCTGGTTGTACCGCTCCGTTTCCACCAGATCCACTAGCTGTACGGGATAGCTCGTCATCGTGCCGGTCGAAAGCGTGAGGATTGCGTTCGGGCCTTCGATTCGCATGGGCTCCTTGCAGCGAATCTTGTGACCGCTCTTCAAAATGACCACAAAGCCGGAGGCGTGAGCCGCCACGACCATGACCAGAAGAACGGCCGTCAACAGGCCATATATGCGGAATCGAGACATTGGAAAGACCTCCCGTCCTGAGCGCCGTCTGGTTCTATTATAGCTGTTACGGCTTTCGGCCTTCAGATCTGCTATTGGAGTTCACGGTGGTGCTGGATGCCCTCGATATCAGCCCGAGAAGCTCACTCCTCGAGCTCGTCCCGGTCTTTCGATAGAGGTGCTTGAGGTGGTCGCGGACCGTGTGTGGGCTGATGCCGAGTTGATCCGCCATCACGATGGTGGTCAGCCCCTGAATGAGGAGGCCGACCACCTCCTGCTCGCGAGGGCTCAAACCATGACTCGAGGCAAACATATCCACCCGGAAGGTGGATTCCTCTCCCACCGGTTGCATCAGCGCGAGCACCGCACCCGGGCCGTGATCACCCGACTCGAAGATGCGCGTGACCTCGCAGGTCATCACACTGCCGTCGGCGATGTGGACCATGCCCTTCCAGGGCTCGGCTCCCTTGCCCGCCGACGCCACCCTTTCGACAAGCGAACACAACACGGCGAATAATGGTTGCCGCGGCTCATCCCTGATCTCGGCCAGGAGCTGGTCTTCGGTCTGCAACGAAAGAAACCGATCGGCGGGCGGGTTGGCATACACGATGTCGCCCCGGTCGTCGAAGAGAAACACCGAACTCGAGGTGGTGTCCAGCGCCCCGCGGAGAAGTGCGACCTGTCCTCGCAGCTTCACACACTCGAGAGTCTGGTTGAGACCGATCGTCAGCAGCTCGGTCATTTCCGGATCGAGTGCGGTTTCTGCACCGAGACGCAGGGTGGCCGCGGCACTCCCTTCCAGCTCGATAACGGCCATCGGCCCCCCGTCGACTTCGGGCCCGACGTGGTAGGTCTTGGTGGAACCATCGAGGCCGCATTCGAGCTCGAGATCGACCCATTTGGCGGACGACAGCATCATCAATAGACGCAGGAACTTCAAGAACTCCTGATCGTCTTGCGGCGGACAGCCGCGCTGCAGCAACGGTAGTGGTTTTCTGGCGCCCATCTCCAATCCTATTGTAGACCGAATCATGGTTTTGGTGGCTGCCGTTCATCTTTGGAGGTTGTATCGAGTTGAGAGGCAAGGCTTTGCTTGACAGGAGCTTGACCTCTCTCGGGCACTGCCTTAGACTGCCGCCCTTATGTTGGAAGGGCTGCAAGACCGCTTGGCTCGTGTCACCAAGACCCTGAGGGGTGAGGGGCACCTGACCGAGTACCACATCGAGACTGCGCTCAGGGAGATCCGCCTCGCCTTGCTCGAGGCTGATGTCAGCGTCGAGGTGGTCTCGAGCTTCGTCGACCGCGTGCGATCGAGAGCCCTCGACAAGGAGGTGCTGAGCTCCATCACCCCCGCCCAGATGGTGACCAAGATCGTCCATGAGGAGCTCGTGACCCTCCTCGGAGGAGAGACCACCGAGCTCGACCTCAAGGGAAGACCCGCGGTCGTCATGCTGGTCGGTCTCCAGGGATCTGGTAAGACCACCACCGCAGCCAAGATGGCTCGTTGGATCAAGGACCGAAGGAACCTCTTCCCGCTCTTGGTTCCGGCCGACACCTCACGCCCGGCGGCGCGCGAGCAGCTGCTTGTTCTCGGCGAAAAGGCATCCGTGCCGGTTGTCGACACTCGCGACATGGATGACCCGGAGTCCATTGCGCATCGTGCTCTTCGAGAGGCGTCGATCAAGGGCCACCAGGTTCTGATCTTCGACACTGCGGGGCGGCTGCACATCGACGATGAGCTCATGGGCCAGCTCCAGCGGCTCAAGGAGATCCTCAAACCCAAACAGATTCTCTTCGTTGCGGACGCCATGACCGGACAGGACGCGGTGCGCTCGGCGCGCGCCTTCCACGAACGGTTGGAAATTACTGGCGTGATCCTCACCAAGCTGGACGGTGATGCCCGCGGCGGCGCCGCATTGTCGGTTCGTGAGGTCGTGGGGAAGCCGATCGTCCTCGCTGGAATCGGCGAGCAGATCGATGAGCTCGAGCAATTTCATCCCGACCGCATGGCGGGCCGCATTCTCGGCATGGGCGACGTGCTGACGCTGGTTGAAAAGGCGCAGGACGCGGTTGACGAGAAAAAGGCGCGTCGCCTCGAGGCCAAGCTCAAGAAGAATAAGTTCGATCTCGAAGATCTCCGCGATCAGCTCAAGAGCCTGAAAAAGATGGGGCCTTTGCAGTCGGTGATGGAAATGGTGCCCGGGATGGGTAAGATGATGCCGGATGGAGGCGTCGGCGAAGGGCAGGAACGACAACTCAAGCGGATGGAGGCGTGCATCGATTCGATGACGCCGAAAGAACGTCGCCACCCGCAGGTTCTCAATGGCTCACGCAAGAAACGAATCGCCAGAGGCTCGGGAACGAGCGTCGAGGAGATCAATCGCCTCTTGCGTCAATACGGACAGATGCGTAAGCTCATGAAGCGTCTGGGCAAAGCCGACCCACGGGCGCTAAAGCGACAACTGGGTATCGGCTGACCCGGAGGCCTCTCAAGGCCAAGGAGGAAAGAGATGTTGATGATCAGATTGCGGCGTGGGGGTGCCAAACACAACCCCGTCTACCGTGTGGTGGTTTCGGATTCCCGCAAGGATACATACGGTAATTACCTCGACCAGGTCGGCTTTTACAATCCCAACCTGGATCCGCCGGAAATTCGACTCGATCTCGAAAAGGTCGAGGATTGGCGCGGCAAAGGTGCGGGAGTGTCTGAAACCGTGCGTTCCTTGATTCGTAAGGCTCAACGACAGCAGTGATCATGATGTTCAAGCAGACAGCAGCCCCACCACGGAAGGAGCTCCCATGAGTGCGATGAAAGACCTGCTGGTAGAGATAGCCAAGGCCCTGGTCGACAACCCGGAAGATGTTGCGGTGACCGAGGTCGAGGGCGAGCAGACTACGGTTTTAGAGCTGCGGGTTCGGAACGAGGATCTGGGCAAGGTCATCGGCCGCCAGGGCCGTACGGCGCGCGCGATTCGGACGTTGCTGGCGGCCGCCGGTATGAAGATCCAGAAGCGCTTCGTGCTCGAGATTCTCGAGTAGTGCCCGACGACACCGATGGCGGCTGGCTGATTGTCGGTCGCGCGGGCAAGCCGCACGGCGTCCACGGAGACCTGTTGGCGGAGATCATCACCGATTTTCCGGAACGACTGGCCGACGGCGTGCGTTTCGGACTCGGCGATGACGCCGGGCCTTCAGAGTTCTTCCGGGTCCACCGTGTGCGCTACCACAAGGGCCGGTGGCTGCTCTCGGTCAAGGATATTCGCGACCGCGAGATCGTCGGCGGTTGGCGGGGAAGATACCTTTACTTGCCGGAACAGGCGCTCGAGGACCTCCCGGAGGGTTATTACTACGAGCATCATCTGATCGGGCTCGAGGGGCGGTCTCCCGGCGGCGAGGTTCTGGGCCGGGTGACTGGTTTCGATCCCGGTCATGGGCAATCGCGGCTGATCATTCGCCGCGGAGAGCGTGAGTTCCTGGTGCCCTACGTTCCCGAGATCGTGCGCGAGGTGGATCTTGACGGTGGTTTCGTCATTATCGACGCCCCACCCGGGCTCCTCGACGACGACGCCGTAACCGCCTGACGCCACCATCGCTGATCCGAGGTCGCCGGCTGAACCACAGAGACACAGAGACACAGAGAGCAACACAGAGAACATCGCAAACACGAAATCCGAAATCCGAAATCCGAAATTCACAGTGCCTTGGCCTCGCGGTGTCTTTGTGGTTCAATACGCGTTCCCGGTGGTGACGGAATTCCCGGGGGAGTCATCCGATGCATTTTGACGTCTTGACGATTTTTCCGCAGCTTTTCGAGACCTTTCGTTCGATCGGGGTCCTCGGGCGGGCTGTCGAGAAGGGAATCCTTGGCGTCGAGGCCCATGATCTGCGGGATTGGGCGGACAACAAATGGCGTCAGCTCGACGACGAGCCCTACGGGGGTGGTGCGGGGATGGTGCTGCAGGCGCCCCCCGTGCTGGCGGCGGTGCGGGAGCTTGGAGCGCGAGGTGAGCCGCCGAGGACGATCGCCCTCGGGCCGCGTGGCAGGGTGCTCGATCAGCAGTTGGCCGAAGGGCTCGCCCGCGAAGACCGGCTGGTCCTCGTGTGCGGGCGGTATGAGGGCTTCGACGAGCGGATCTTCGAGGTTCTCGACCTCGAAGAGGTCTCGGTCGGCGACTACGTTTTAGGCGGCGGAGAGGTTGCGGCCATGGTGCTCATCGAAGCGGTGGCACGGCTGGTGCCCGGAGTTGTCGGCGATCCGGGGTCGGTTGCCGAGGACAGTTTCGGCCACGGACTCCTCGATCACCCGTGCTACACCCGCCCTCCCGAGGTGGAGGGGAAATGTGTGCCGGACGTGCTCCGCTCGGGAAACCACGAAGTGATCCGGCGCTGGCGGCTGGAGCGCGCGGTGGAGGCAACGGTAACCAAACGGCCCGACCTCGTAAAGAGGAGCTGGGAGCGGTACCCGGGGGAGGTCCGATCGTTGATCCGTCGATTCGCGCCTGAGTTGGCGCCGGCGGTTGATGACGATTGAGATCCGCGCTCCGGCGGCGTTGACAAATCGATGAGGAGAATAATGAAGAAGCACGTGTTGATCGCGGTGTTGTTGGGTGGATTTGCATCGGGGTTGGTGTTCGCGCAGGGCTTCGACGCTGAGCCGGTATTCAAAGTGCAGCTACTTCCCGATCGGTCGCCGGCGGTCGCCGGCGAGGAGCTGCGGCTGGCGGTGCAGCTCACGGTGGACCGCGGGTGGCACATCAACTCGGACGATCCCGGAGATGAGTTTTCGCTGCCGACCGCGGTGAAGTTCATGCTTCCCGAAGGGTGGCTTGCACCGGTCGTGAGCTTTCCCGACGGTGAGGCGATCGAGTTCGAGTTTGCGGACGCTCCGATCGAGGTGTGGGAGGACGAGGCGGTGATCCTCGCCGGGTTGTTGATTCCGGAGTCGGCGTCGGGTGAGGTGCGCCTTCGGGTCGCGGTCACTGCGCAGGCCTGCAACAATACCCAATGCCTGCCGCCGGAGGAGGTGAGAGCCGGCATCGACATCACGGTTGCATCCCCCGGCAGCTCGTCGAAGGCTGTGAACGAGCACGTCTTTGCAGCGGTCTCGCGCGGGGACGCTGGTTCGGACCCTCCGGGAGACTCCTCGGATCTGGGCTCGAGGTCACTACCCCTGCTGCTGATTGGGGTCTTCTTCGCGGGCCTCGCCCTCAACCTCACACCATGCGTTTTTCCACTCATTCCCATCACCATCGGATTTTTCACCCAGCAGACGAAGGATCGTGAGGGGAGCACATTCCCGCTCGCACTCGCCTATGTTCTCGGCATTGCGCTCACGTACTCGGTCCTCGGCGTGCTCGCTGCCCTCAGCGGCGCCATCTTCGGCAGTGCTTTGCAAAGCCCCTGGGTCGTGGGGTTGATAGTGGTGGTATTGCTATCGCTTGCGACCTCCATGTTCGGGCTCTGGGAGCTGCGCGTACCGGTCTGGGCGCAGCGCGCCTCTGGCGGTCGCACGGGAGTGTTTGGCGCGCTCATCATGGGCCTGGTCATGGGTTTTGTCGCCGCGCCGTGCATCGGCCCCTTCGTGGTCGGCCTGCTGACCTACGTTGGCCAGCGTGGCGATCCAATACTGGGGTTCATCCTCTTCTTCACCCTCGCTGCAGGCCTCGGTCTGCCGTACCTGATCCTCGGAACCTTTACCGGTGCGATCAACAAGCTGCCGGCCTCGGGGATGTGGATGATCGGCGTGCGGCGGGTGTTTGGCGTCATTCTGGTTGCCATGGCGGCCTACTTCGCGGCGCCCCTGTTGCCGGGTGATTCGGGTGGTTGGTTGATGTCCGGGGTGTTGGTGCTGGGCGCCCTCTATCTCCTGGTGGTGGATCGCACCGGCCATGAACAGCCGGCCATCGATCGGGTCATGCGGGTGTTGGCGGCCGGGATGTTGGTCGCGGGTGTGCTCATGATGCCCGGAGTCCGGCATGGTGGCGGCGCGCCCGTGGCCGGCGGCGAGAGCTTCGAGTGGCAAGCGTACGAGGCGGCCGCGGTCCGCTCCGCCGTTGCCGCCGGTGGTCTGGTGATCATCGACTTCTACGCCGATTGGTGCGCCCCGTGTCGCGAGCTCGACGAGAGGACGTTCTCGGCCCCCGAGGTCCAGGCGGTGCTCGACGGTTACGCCCGGTTCAAGGTCGATCTCACCCGTTCCACCGAGGCGAACCAGGCCCTGATCGCCGAGTATGGCGTGATGGGGGTGCCGACGGTGATCGTCGTTGCGGGTGGCGAAGAGGTCTTCCGGATCACCGGCTACGAACCCCCCGACCGCTTCCTCAAACGCCTGCAAAACGTACCCTGATCCGGATCGGCCACCTGTCCGGACACTTTGCCCCGGCAAGTGTCTTCCAGCTTGAACTTCCCGATTCTCAGGGGCGACATTGCCCGTGAGTGCCCCCTCTGACGATATTTGGGCCAGAATCTCCCACTCGCAACAATTCTCCATGCTCCCAAAATCGTCAGAGACGGCACGTCCGGTCAGCACTCGCACCAGCGGCACACCGACTCAACGCTCTGGGTTGAGAATCCAAGTCTGTGTCCGTAACTCAAAACTCAAAACTATCCACGGGGAAAATGAGCGGTAATTGAGAACTGAGAATTGAGAATTGAGAAATGCTGGTCAGCTCTCGATAATGTCACCGCCGGTGATGACCCGTTCCTTGCCGTTGCTGCGAATCCGCAGGAACCCTTCTTCGCTGAGATCGACCAGGGTCCCGGACACCGTTTCACCCGATGCGAGTTGCACGGTGACCGAGTCGCCGGGTTGTTGGATGAGCAGATGGCGCCAGCTTTCGAGTGCCGGCTGCGGGTCGGCGATCGAGCGATCGAGAGCGGTGACGAACGCACACACGATGTCGTGCCGCCACGAGTCGAGGTCGCCGTCGGCGACGTGATCGGCAACCGAAGTTGCAAGCAGTCCGGCACTGTTGACGATGACCGGTGCGGTGTCCAGGTTGACTCCGAGACCGACGGTGACCCAGCTGGTGTCGCCGTGGCGCGCGAACACGACCAGACCCGCGAGCTTTCGGCCTTTGACGAGAATGTCGTTGGGCCATTTGATGCGCGCGTCTGCGACGCCGATGTTGGTGACCGCAGTGTGGGCTGCGGCAGCGGCGAGCATGGGTAGCTGCGCGATGGTGTCAGCTGTGAGGCCGGAACGCAGCCAGCTCATATACAGTCCGCCGGAGGGCGATTCCCAGTCGCGATCACCGCGTCCCTCGCCGCTGTCCTGACGATCCGCGAGGATCAGGGTCGATCCGAGATTCTGGTGTTCATCATCCATGTCGGCGATCAGCGCCCGCGCCAACGAGTGGGTGGAACCAACGACGTCGAACAGTACGAGGTTTTCGACGTGGGCCTCAAGTCCTTCTCTGAGGCGCCCAAGGTGATTCCGGTTCGTGAAGACCATGGTGCGGAGAGATTACCCCGCCCACAAGATGTGGCGCAAGGGTTATTGGTGATTCGCGGCGGCCTCGATCTCCCGGACCCTCTCGCGGACGACGAGCTCGGCCATGTCGGGAATGACGTCCCACGCAATATGCTCGATGCGATCACCTGCAAGCTCGAGCAAGCGTCTCGCGATGCGGTCCACGTCATCATCGCTGAGACCAGTGGATCCGGGTTCTTCTTCATGCTCCGGATTCGAAACCTTTTCGGTGATGTCCTGGGTGTCGGCGTCTGACATGTCCACCTCTGCGGACTCATCCTCGATCTCGGCGTCGTTCTCGTTCCCTTGCGGCGACCCCTCCGCCATCACGGCCCCCACGTCGATGGGCGTCGTCTTGGTGCTGTCGACGTATTCTCCCTCGGCTGCCGCCTCCTCATACTCCAAAGCTTCAGACGGGAAGACCTCCTCATCGACGGTTTCGGCCGGAAACGGATCCTCGGTCTGGTCGGGCGCCTGCTGGTTGGCAAAGACCTCGTCCTCTGTCGTCTCAGCCATCTCGGAGAAGCCGGTCGTCGCCACCGTTTCGGCTGCGTTCGGCGCCTCCGAGAAACCCTCGGCGGCCGGCGGCGGCATGCCGGGGAGGACAGGCGACTCATCTTCTGCGGCCGGTTGATCGAGCTCGAAATCCGCTTGCCCGTCCTCTATTTCCTCGGTGAACTCCTCCTCAGTAATCAAATCCTCCTCGGTGGAAATCATGACATCACCATCGACTGAGGATCGGGCGACGAACCCGGTGTCCGGCGCCTCATCGTCGGTGGTCACGACCGTGTCTTCGAACTCCATCTCGTTTTCAGAGAAGTCGGCTTCTTCGGGAGCATCGACGGGTGGTGGCGGAATGACCTCGACGTCGGAGGCCGGCGCCTCGACGAGTGGCGGAGCGGCGTCCGCAGCGCTGGAGAGGCGGTCTACCGCTTCCACCAACTTTCGAGCCTCGAAGGGTTTGGTGATGATTTCAGAGCAACCCGCGGCGAGAGCGCGATCGCGGTCGAATGGCTCAAACGTTCCGGTGAGCAGAATGACGGGTACGTGGAGGAAGTCCGCGCTCAACTTGATTTCCTGGCACACGTCATAACCGTCCCTACCGGGCATGATCACGTCGCAGATCACCAGGTCAGGTTGGCACTCCGGAAGTCGTTGAAGGAGCTCGTCCCCACTCGAAACCGCGACCACCTCGTAGTCGGTGTCCGCGAAGGTCAGCTCAACGACCTTCTGGATGGTGAGGCTGTCATCGGCAAGCAGAATCGTGCGGTTCATGGATGTTCCTCGCTCTTTCTGGTGGCCCATTTTTTGGTGGTTCGACGCGGCTTTCAATCGCTGATGACGCTTCGGCTCGATGTGTGGCAAGTCGTCCACTGTCATAACTTATGTACCACGGAGGTACGGAATTTGTCAACGATCCCAACCCTCCTGAGCATCTGCTGAACGCCGAGAATGAAGGCGCGGGGCGGCGCCGGATCGAACGCCGCCGATCATGAATCCTTCAGCTTGCGAAGAAACGAAAGTGCATGTAGGGCTCGCTCCGCCGCCTCGCGAACGCAGCGGTCGAGCCAGGCTGCGACCCCCGGCGGGACTGGAGGTGGGACATTGGTGACGGGCCGGTGGCGGCAGTCCGCCAGGAACTTGGCGTCGCTCCGGGTGAGGTCGGCGCCGATCATCTCCGGGGATGGGAAGACCCCTCCGAGGACCAGCGTCCAGAACTCGGAGTAGGCTGTCACGATGTCGGCATCCACACCCGCGAGAAGGGCGTCGAGCGCCGCGGCGCCGAGCCGGAACATTCGCTCAGCCTCCTCTCCCGGCGGACAGAAGGTGAGGAGGAGCTCGGCGACCACCGCCGCCGATGACGACTGCTCGAGATTACCTGCGAGGGGGAAGGAGCTGGTGACCAGATCGACGTGGCGAAAGGTGGAGAGCTCGGCGCGCGGTTTCTGATACAGACTGACCTGGACCCGCGACAGAATTTGGACGGCGCCGGCGGGTGGCGCCTTGCCGCCGCGCGCGCGGCGCAGGACCCCGCGCTGAACCCCATGACGGTGGGTGAGCACGGCGAGCACCAGGTGGCGGTCGCGAAAGGGATGATGGTCCAGAACCAGCGCGTCGTCGTCAATGATCGCCACCGCCACATGATATCGGACACCACGATGTTGGGGCCCGTCTCCGTGCCCGGACGCCCGCCGTCCGCGGGCCGGGCTCGCGGCCATCTTTTTCCGGCGAGTGTGTTCCGACGTGAACATCCCGATGCTCCGAAACCGCATTGCCCGGGATTGCCCCCCTTGACGATGTTTGGGCCAGAAGCATCTTCTCGCATCAAACCCCATGTTCCCAAAATCGTCAAAGACGGCACTCCGCCCGGCATTCGTGACAGCGCCACGCCGACTAGGGCTCCCCGGTGAAGGATGGGGGCCGGGGGACGTCAAATCCGAAATCCGAAATCCGAAATTCGAAATCTTGCGATGGTGGCCGGCATTCCGAATTCCTAATTCTCCCTCCGTGCTACCCTCCCCGCGTGCCTCAGTGGCTGAAGACGACCACGGTTCTACTCGCCCTGCTGTTGGCGATGGCCCTGCTTCCGGGCGCTGCCGCTGCAGCCGGCTCGTGGTGGAGTCTGCTGCCTCCGCTGGTGGCGATCCTGCTCGCACTCGTCTTCCGCGACGTCCTCCTCGCCCTTTTCATGGGGGTGTGGATCGGGACCACCATGGTGGCCGGCGGCAACCCGGCGGCGGGTCTTCTGCGTCTGATCGACACCAACGTCCGAGACGCACTCATCGAACCGGACCACATGAGCATCATCATCTTCTCGATGTTGCTCGGCGGCATGGTCGGTGTGATGAGCCGAAGCGGCGGAACGGTTGGCGTGGTTCGTGCCCTCGAACCGCTGGCGACGACGCCGCGGCGAGCTCAGATCGTGACCTGGGTGATGGGGGTGCTGATCTTCTTTGACGATTACTCCAACACCCTCATCGTCGGCAACACCATGCGGCCGGTGACGGATCGTCACCGGGTGAGCCGGGAAAAGCTTGCCTTTCTGGTTGATGCTACCGCCGCGCCCGTGGCCTGCGTGGCGCTGGTGTCCACGTGGATCGGATACGAGGTGTCGCTGGTCGGCGATGCGCTGGTCAAGGCAGGGTCGGACCTCAATCCCTTTTCGATCTTCATCGCCTCCATTCCGTTTGCCTTCTACCCGGTATTCGCGCTCATGACCACTCTGGCGGTTGCTGTGTCGGGCCGCGATTGGGGTCCGATGCTAAGCGCCGAACGACGGGCACGGGAAGGGGAGATCATGGCCGCCTCGGCCCAGCCCCTCGCCGACTACGAATCGAGCGAGCTGGCGCCCGAAGAGGGTGCGCCCTGCAGGTGGTGGAATGCGGCAGTGCCGGTCGTCGTCGTGGTCTTCTCAACGCTGTACGGCCTGTTCCACACCGGACGCGCCGGTCTCCGCGCAGCCGGTGATGCCACCCACTCTCTGAGCCGGATCATCGGCGCTTCCGATCCCTTCACGGTGCTCCTGTGGGCCAGTCTGCTGGGTCTGACCGCGGCGATCCTACTCGCCGTGGGTCAGGGTATCCTCGGCATCCGACAGGCGCTGGCAGCTACGGTCGGCGGCTTCAAGAGCATGTTCATGGCCTTTGTCGTGCTCACCCTGGCATGGTCCCTGGGCCAGGTGTGCACGGACCTCGAGACGGCGGGATTTCTGAAATCCGCGGTCGGTTCGGGCCTTCCCATCGCGATGCTTCCGGTGGCCGTATTCCTGGTTGCAGCCACGGTCTCGTTCGCCACCGGCACCTCGTGGGGCACCATGGCGATCCTCACGCCGCTGGCGGTCCCGCTGGTGCTCGAGGCCACCCCTCACGGTCACCACGTGCTCGCCGCGACCGTGGCCTCGATCCTCGGCGGATCGGTCTTTGGCGACCATTGTTCGCCGATCTCGGACACCACGATCCTGTCGTCGATGGCGTCGGGGTGCGACCACGTCGATCACGTCCGGACTCAGCTTCCCTACGCTCTCTTCGCGGCCTTCGTAGGGGTCGCGGTTGGGTATCTGCCCGAGGCCCTGACCGATGCCCCGGCGTGGATTCTCCTGGTGATCGGGGCTGCGGTGATCGCGGTGTGGACGCGAATGGTGGGGCGCTCGGTGGACGTTGCCGAGCCGAGGTGACGCATCGCATCGCAATAACGTTGACAAAACGCCGCTTTTCAGGTCCCGGGTGGTATACTCCGGGTCGAATGTTGCCGGCTGCCGCGGGTGGTCGTGAGCAACAGATCAGACAACGTAGCCCGGTCTTCTCACCGGGTTTCGTGGCGAGGGCGGAGAAGGGTAGTCAGATGTTGGGATTTTCGCGAATTGGGCGACGCAGGCGTAGTCACACTACGTTGCGTCGGCCGCGTCGCACCGCCACCAGCGCGTGGCTCATGGCCTCCTCCTTCGGATGAGGCCTGAGTTCACTCCGCTGCTGACGGCGGGA
>Ga0209013_10000834_pt1 | contig 28149 bp, 28 predicted proteins | sample Cruoilmetagenom2_FD_187291 | JGI IMG/M metagenome (GOLD analysis project Ga0209013, IMG submission 187291) | Oil polluted marine microbial communities from Coal Oil Point, Santa Barbara, California, USA - Sample 2 (SPAdes) (version 2) | ecosystem: Environmental > Aquatic > Marine > Oil seeps ...
CCAAGGATTAAAAATCCCAGCAGCTTCTATAAAAGGTAATAAGAAGAAAAATGCAATAATCCATTTACTTCCTATTCCCCCTACAGGTGCTTGATCAAAGATCAAACGTTTTGTTACATTTGGTTTTTTATATTTACTGATCGATGCTAATATTGCTTCTAATGAATAGATTTTTTCTGACATAGTAAGTCCTTGGATTAGGGTTTAAAATTGTGGGAGTATTATAGGGAGTAAAACCAAAGCCTAAGCTTTGGTTTTGATTTTGTCTTAAGATATATGGTGTTTGATATACTCATCCATACTTAGAAGTACCACTATGGCCAAAAAAGCCGCATTGATCTTCCAAAATACAGAACGCGCATCTTTCAGTTCAAAAGAACTTTTCAACAGTTCAAAAGAACTAATGAATGCCCATATGCCTACAATCACAGATAAGAGTATCGTAACAGGATAGACTTCAAACGTCCACACCAGAAAAATACCTGCCTGTATCGTAAAGATAAGCCACACAAAAGTGAGACGCTGCAAACTTGCCTGACCAAATAGTCTCATCGCAGTCGGATAACCACCGTCTTTATAATCGCCATGAAAAAGCATCACTAGCAGCCAAAAATGAGGTACCTGCCATATGAAATAATAGGCTGCAATGGCTATAAACTCTAACTCATTGAGACTGTGACCCGCAACAAGCCATCCAATGGCTGGAGGGATCACACCTAAAATGGCTCCGGGGATCACTGCAAGTGCAGACTTCTTTTTCAAAGGAGTATACATCGCGTTATACCAGATAAAAGCGAACATAAACAGATTTACGCCCGTTAGGCCGAGTAAGTTGTATATCAATAACATTGACAGTGCTATAAGCAACAGTGCTATGATAGTACCAGTTTGAGGAGTCATCCTTCCCGAAGCGATGGGACGGTTTTTTGTTCTTGTCATTTTAGCATCTGATTTGTACTCTTGCACCTGGTTGAGTGTCGAAACACCCATGGCTACAAGAAGCACAGCCAGCGTTGCAAGAAACATATCAAGTCCGATCTCTCCCTTTGCCATAATGTAGGCAAAGAGTGCAGAAAGACTGACCGCAAAAGAGAGTATGAACTTAGTTACTACAAAAAAGTCTTTTATCATTTAGCCGATTTCATATACTTTATGATAGCTGCTACATCTGCATCAGGAAGAGCAAATGGAGGCATCACACCTGCAGTAAATCCTTCTGGTACATCTTTATCTGGTGTAAGAATGGCATTTTTAAGATAAGCTGCATCATGTTTTGCACCTATCCCTTTAAGTGACGGTCCAACCACTATAGCATCTGTATCTATAGAGTGACATCCTGCACATCCGTTTGTCTCATAAAGTTCTTTACCTTTATCAGTATTGTTAAAATACTTGATCACTTCAGCAACATCAGCATCTGACATTGTAAATGGAGGCATTACACCTGCTGTAAATCCAGCCGGGACATCTTTATCCGGGTTAACGATCGCATCTTTAAGGTACGCAGCGTCATATTTGTCGCCTATTCCCATAAGTGATGGTCCAACAAGTTTTGCATCTGTATCAATAGAGTGACATCCTGCACAACCATTTGACTCATAGAGTTCTTGACCTTTAGAGATCTTCACATCCGGTGCACCTGGTGTTCTTTTTTCACTTTCAAACCATGCATCATACTCTGCTCTGTCAATCACATTGATTTTAGAAAGCATATATGAGTGTCTTGTACCACAGTACTCAGCACATTCCACATCATAAGAACCGATCACCGGTGAGTTAAACCACTGTTTTGTCACACGTCCCGGTACTACATCTTCTTTCATACGGAAAGCAGGTACATAGTATGAGTGAATAACGTCATTGACCGGTGCTGACATCTTTAAGATGACATTTTGATCTTTAGGTACATACAATTCTGTTGTTTTGTGAACATAGCCACTTTTATTTGCAGGATACGTATGACTCCAAGACCACTTTTTACCTTCCATTTTGACGACGATACTTTCACTCTCTGCCGGCATGGTTCTGAGTACTTTCATTGAAGAGTAACCATAGTAAAAGAAAACCATCAAAGTAATGACAGGAATCACTGTCCAGGTAATTTCTAACAATGTATGGTGCGTCATCGAACCAATATCTTCATTTTTTACTTTATCTGCACGGTATTTCCATGCGAAATACAACATAGGTCCGATAACAGATAAAAATAACAGTACCGAGATCCAAATATGTATCCAAAATGCCTGATCGACATCTGCAGCAAACGTTGCTGCACTTGAATTAAATCCTTCTAACATAACACCTCCTTAGTGTGCTGCATGCGCTGTATTAGCTGCATGATCTGTTACCTGAGATGTAATATGACTCTCAGTTGCGTTTTGGAAATTGGGAACATCTATTCCAATTACAATAACAAAGAAAACAGTAACCAGGAACAGTGAAAATATGACTGTTGCTCCAATAAGTTTCTCACCTTTTAAGTGCATATAATACATTAAAATCAACCATGCTTTGACAACTGCAATAAGCATTTGTGAAGTAAATGTTGCTGCATGATATATGTATGGTTGAATAAAAGTCAATGTAGTCAACAATAATAATCCTACAAGTACTTTATAATAACGTTTCCTCTCAACTTGATAATTCACTGTTGTATTAGTGTCCATGTGCTACTCCTCCTACGATGTCTCCACCGCCAATCATGTAATAGTATGGGAAAACAAATACCCAAATAAGGTGTACAATATCCCAGTATAGTGCTATATTCCAATATAAAATATGGTGATCTGGTGTTACTTTCTCAGAATTGATACGCTTAAGTAACCAGATCATAAGCCCAATACCAATGATAATATGTAAACCGTGAAGTCCTGTCATTGTAAAGTACATACCGAAGAAAAGGATTTTACCAAATGGCAATGACCCTTCATTTCCCGGTTGCATCGCAGGTAAACCTAAAAATACGCCATGATTATATTCTGCTCTCCACTCAAACCCTTTAATAACCAAGAAAGCAGTCGCAAGTATAATCGTTGCCCAGATCATAAGCTTGGCACCTTTTACATCACCAGCTCTCATTTTAAGCAAACCAAGTCCCATAGTCAATGCCGATACAAGAAGTATCACTGTGTTTGTTCCGCCAAGCAGCCTATTCAAAGATGCCGATGCTTCAATGTAGTCTTGCGCGTGAAGTGTATTGTAGTATGCCAGAGCGAGAAACATCCCGCCAAACATCATCACTTCGGTAAGCATAAACAGCCAGAAACCTAGTTTCCCGCCGTAAAAGTCATCTTGCCATCCTTGAACTTCATGTTCATTCCCCTCGCGGTCAGTCGCGATTTCAGGTACATATGCGTGTGCCATCAGTCAATCCTTCTCATTGTTTCATAATCAAATTTCACTACTGGTTCACCATGGTGATACTCATACGGGTTAAAGTCAACATATGGAACTTTTGTATGGTTCTCCAATGGTGGTGGTGAAGTTGGCAAATGCCATTCCAGTGTTGTTGCATTCCATGGATTTGGCGTTGCTTTTTCACCTTTTGTCCATCCCTTATAAAATACCCAAAACATCATGATCAAACCGGAAGCAAAGATCAAGGCACCATAAAATGAAAGTTGGTGGTATATCTGGAACTCCGGCAAGTAGTCAAAGTAACGTCTAGGCATACCATAATAACCCGCAATAAACATTGGGAACCATAAAAGGTTAAAGCCTACAAAGTTAAGATAAAAAGCAATTTTTGCATGTTTTTCATTATACATTCTACCTGTTACAAGTGGGAACCAATAGTGCATACCGGCAAACAACAAGAATACAACCCCACCTAGAATCGCATAGTGGAAGTGTGCCACCGAATAGTACGTATCTTGAAGGTGAATATCCACACCGATCATTGTGATCGTAACACCTGTAAGTCCACCGATCGCAAATGTGATCATCGTACCCAGAGCCCATATCATAGGTGCTGAAAGTACAATTTTACCTTGATACATTGTTGCTACCCAGTCATAGAATTTAATACCAGTTGGTACCGCAACAAAGAATGTTAAGAATGAGAATACTGTTTTAGCTATATCTGCCATACCTGAAGTATAAAGGTGGTGACCCCATACCAAGTAACCGATACCAGCAATTGACGCTGATGACAGTGCAATCGTTCTATATCCAAAGATCTCTTTTCTAGAGAATGTAGGAATGATCTCAGACATAATACCAAACGCAGGAAGAATCATAAGATAAACTGCCGGGTGAGAATAGATCCAGAACAAGTGTTCAAATAGTACCGGGTCTCCACCTTTTGCTGGATCAAAGATACCAATACCGAAGTATTTTTCCAAGATAGCAAGTACAAGTGTAATACCAACAACTGGAGTTGCAAGAAGTTGGATCCATGCTGTTGCGTAGATACCCCATACAAATAGTGGCATTTTAAAGAATGTCATACCTGGTGCTCTAAGTCTGTGGATCGTTACAAGGAAGTTAAGACCTGTAAGTATCGATGCCATACCAAGAATAAATGCTGCAACCAATGTCTGAATAACATTTGTACCTGTATTCAAAGAATATGGTGCGTAAAAAGTCCAACCAGTATCTGCAAAACCATCACCTACCCAAAGTGATGAAACTGCAATAGCTGCACCTAATATATAGAGCCAGAATGTAAACCAGTTCAATCTTGGGAAAGAGACATCTTTCGCCCCGATCATTAATGGCATAACAATATTTCCAAATATCGCAGGGATCCCTGGGATAACAAACAGGAAGATCATGATTACACCGTGAAGTGTAAATGCCTGATTAAATGTATCTCCGTCTATAAACTGTTGCCCGGGAGCGAACAATTCAAAACGCATTAATACCGCTGTTGCAACTGCAACAAAAAAGAAAGTAAACATGACGGCTGCGTACATGATACCTATTCTTTTATGGTCTACTGTAAGCATCCATTGCATGAATGTACTTTTTGGGTGCCCTATGGCACAGTGTGTTTCGTCGAAATAACTTTTACTCATTTCTTATCTCCTTTATTTAGATAATCTTCTTTGTCTTCTTCTTTTCTACCTGTTCTCACAAGATAGATAAAGAAACCAAACATAATTGCAAACATTACAGTTGCTGCAATTTTCTCCCACTTAAATATATAAGTCTTCGCTTTTGGATCATAGGCAAAACAAAATAGCAAATTTTTTGCTATTGTCGGACCTACTTTTCCTTGACCTGCTTCCATTAATGCCATCTTTACATCAAAAGGAAGTTGCTCGATACCATTAAGGTAACGCGTCACTTTTCCTTCCGGTGACAGCATGATCAATGCTGCCGGATGCACATAATCTACAACACCTGCTTTTGAAACAGTTTTTTCATAAGTAAAACCAACCTTCTCTGCCAAAATAGCACTTGAGTTGTTTTCGCCTAGTAAAAAATGCCAAGCATCCTGAACAAAATCTCTATTTATAGCTGCAAGGTGTGTTTTTCGTTTAGCTGCTGCCAATGCTGGTGTTTCATCTTCAGCAAAGCTGATAGTTAACGCTTTATAGTCCGTATTTTCTGCCAAATCCAGTCGAGAAAGCATCTGTGCCATATCTTCTAGTTGTGGTCCACAAATTCCTGCACAGCGAAAGTAGTTAAGTGAGATCATGGTCGGTTTCCCATCCATATACTCCTTAAGTGTTCTACTCTTCCCCGTTTCATCAATAAAAGTAAGATCAAGCGGAATCATCGTTCCCAACTTTTCATTTACCCCCAATTGACCTGCATTAACTATAATCGATAGCATTAAAAACATCAAAAGTTTTTTCATTTACCCTCCAACAAATTTTCTATATTTATAAAATATATCCCGGTATTTTAAACTAATGCCACTTAAAGGGTAATAAAAACGTATAAAAGATGTATCATTTAATATATAATTAACACTTTAGTGCTAAGTAACATAAATATTCTAACTAAGTATAAGTTTTAATGATTTAATAAAATAAAAATTTATGAAGTGATGTACTTATAACCCCTATAAACAGGGGTTATACAAAGGAGTTACGCTTTCCCTTTTGCGCTTTGGATAGAGTGGATATATTGGTAATCAACTGTGATATTTTGTTCTTGAGGGAGGTGCTTAAAGAGTCTTTCTACCAACCCTTCGAAATCCTCAAAAAGATAGTTGGCCATGGAACCTGGAATGGGGTTAATTTCATTGAGTAAAACTTCGTTATTAACCACAAAAAAATCACAACGGATGATACTTCCTTTAAAGAGTGGATCGTAGATCTTTTTGAAACTCTCTTGAATGTCTTTTTTCAGGTCATCTGAAATATCTGCAGACAAAACCTGGGAATCTCTGGAAAAGTCCATATATTTCTTTTCAAAATCCAAAAATTCTTCTTTATGTGGCTCTTCCACAATGGAGAGTTCCCACTCAGAGGTGAATGAACCCGCCTGATTAAACTCCTTTACACCTTCTATGAAAGGTTCAACGATCACATCCGTATCAAATTCAAACGCTACATCCAGTGCATAGTCAAGTTCAGACGCTTCCTTAACAATACTCACTCCAATACTGGAACCCAAACGTACCGGTTTGATGATAACAGGATATGCCATAGAGATCTTTCTCTCATCGTTCTTGGAGAGATACTCATAGTCCACTGTTTTCACGTCGAGACTCTCTGCTAAAAATTTTGTATAGAGTTTGTTGTAAGAGAGTGCCGAAGCTTCCATACGAGGCGAAATAAAAGGAATTTCGTAAAATGCCATCATGGAAGCTATTTTACCGTCTTCTCCATCTCTACCGTGAATAAGATTCAATGCTACATCGAAATCTACCGCTTTAGATCCAAACATACCATCTACTGTAAAGCCACCAGACTTGAGTGTCAGTTCTTTGGATTTTTTATATTCACCTGAAGAAAAAAGTTTAGAATTGATCTTATCTGTATCGATGAGATAAAACTTTCTGTCACTACTTACAAAGATATAGGTAAGTGTAGATTTTTTAAGTACTTTTTTCATTGTAATAGCAGAAACAATGCTTATTTCATGTTCAAAACTAGAACCCCCGAATAGGATGGCTATATTCATTTTATTTCCTTTTGTTTGACTTGTGGCGTTGTTTTGACGGAGAAGATCTTTACAACATCTTTGCAAATTCACCAAAGATATACGCACTTTCATGTGGTCCGGGACTTGCTTCCGGGTGATGCTGCACTGACATTGTGGGAGAGTCATTGTATCTAAGTCCCTCAATCGTGTTATCAAAGAGATTTGTGTGCGTCACTGTTGCCACTTCTACAATATTATCTGGTACGTTATAGTTATGATTTTGTGCTGTGATCTCTACGGTGTCTGTCATAGCATTCATCACAGGGTGATTTCCTCCATGGTGACCAAACTGAAGCTTGTAGGTATCATACCCATGTGCAATAGAAAGAAGCTGATGCCCTAGACAAATACCAAAGAGCGGTACTTTATGTGCGATGAGTTTTTTGATCTTCTCTTGCTCGTCTTTTAAAATAAGCGGATCACCCGGTCCATTTGAAAGAAAAACACCATCGATCTTTTTTGCATCCATCTTTGAGATGATCTCTTCAGCAGACATAGAGTTAGGAACTACCGTAACTTCCATACCGGCATGGGTAAGCTCATTTAAGATATTTCTTTTGATACCAAAATCAAGTGCAATGATCTTTTTTGTTGTAGCCGGTGTATCATAGTTAAAGGTACTGGTGTTATAGCGTGCTTCTGTATGTACATAAGATTCTTTAGTACTGACTTCTTTTATGTAATTTATCTCTTCAATACGAGGTGAAGTCTCTAACACTTTTTTAAGCTCTGCCACCTCATGGATCTCAGTAGAAGCGACCATCATCATAGCCCCCTCTTCTCTCAACATCTTAGTGATAAAACGTGTGTCGATCTCTGTGATACCAAGTACAGCATTTTTCTTCAATAAAGCATCCAAAGTCTCTTCACATCTGAAGTTGGAAGGTCTGTCCTGATAAGTACGAACGATGATTCCTTTACAGTGTGCCCCTTTGCTTTCCATATCTTGCGCATTACACCCTACGTTTCCTATCTCAGGCATAGTAAATGTGACGAACTGTCCTGCATAGGAAGGGTCAGTCACGATCTCCTGATAACCAGTCAAAGAAGTATTAAAAACGATCTCACCTACAGAGGTACCTTCTGCTCCAAAACTTTTCGCTTCAAGCATTAATCCATTTTCAAAATATAAAGTGACCTTGTTCATTAAAGCATTCCTCTCTTGGAAAGTTCTTCCTGGTAAAATCTTTCATAAAGTAATTCGTAATCCTGTGTACCGGGGATCACTTCTTTTTCCATACCTTTGATCTTGTCATAAACGATATCATCGATCTCATCAAAGGCATCTGCAAATGCTTTAAATGCTTTAAAGATAACATTTTTGACCTGGTTCTCATTAACCTCATACTCTGCCAGGTAATTTTCATACAACTCATCAAGGATAAGGTGGGCCAAGTCATTGTAACGGTCATCATAATTCATGATCACACCTGCTTCAGGTGCCATTTTCTTTTTGATCATAAAGAAAAGTTGTCTCTCGTCAGCATGTTGAAATTCTATTTCATCATAGTTTTCATCTAAGATCTTTTTGACTTGTTCATCAAGGGCATGTTCTTTAGCCAAGTTTTCATCAATGATCTTCTTACATGCTTCAACAACCGCATCTTTTCCTTTAGGCATAGTGATAAAAGGTGCATTCGCCAAATCAATCCCGATCTTGCTTGCTACGTATCCTGTTTGTTGTGGTTTTAATCTCATTATTACCCCTTATTATCTGATTATTGTATCTTCACGCTCTGGACTTGTGGAAATGATCCCCATTTTTGTCCCTACCATCTCTTCAAGTGCCAAGATATATGACTTCGCTGTATCTGGTAAAGCATCAAAGTCTCTTACGCCTTCTGTTTTATCCCAACCCGGGAAACTCTTATAGATCGGTGTTGCATCTTCAAGCTCATAAGGAACATAGTTCACTTCTTTCCCATCCACTTCATATGCCACACAAACTTTTACTTCATCAAAACCATCAAGTACATCCAGTTTCATGAGGGATACCTGATCCACACCATTTACACGTACCGCATGACGCATAGCCACGGCATCGAACCAACCACATCTTCTTGGACGTCCGGTTGTTGTACCAAACTCATGTCCATTTTTACGAAGCGTGTCACCCTCTGAACCAAAGTCTTCGCTTGGGAAAGGGCCGTTACCTACTCTTGTACAGTACGCTTTGGCGATACCTGTTACTTTACCAATATCTTTTGGACTGATCCCTAGACCGGAACATGCTCCAGCACTTACCGTTGTTGAAGAAGTCACATAAGGATATGTCCCGTGATCAATGTCAAGCATGGTTCCCTGTGCACCTTCTAAAAGGATCTTTTTATTCTCATCCATGATCTCCCACATAAGCTGTGTGGTATCTGTGATGAACTCACCAAGTACAGCTTTGTAGCCTTCAAGTTCAGCCAATAACTCAGCTTCCACAGGTGCTTCTACACCTATCGCATCAAAGACAGGCTTATTCATTTCAAAATATGCTACGATCTTAGCCGTAAGTTTTTCAGGATTAAGCAATTCACCCAGTCTATGCCCTACTCTAGCGATCTTGTCTTCATAGGCAGGTCCAATACCTTTTCCTGTTGTACCGATAGCTTTATCACCCTTCAAACGTTCTCTAGCCTGGTCAATAAGTGCATGGTACGGCAAAAGCACATGTGCTTTGTCTGAAAGGAAAAGTCTCCCATCCAGGTTATCAAACTGTTCCATCTCTTTGATAAAATCTTTAGGAGAAAGCACCACACCGTTTCCTACAATGTTCTTAGCATTAGGATTAAGTACACCAGAAGGGATAAGGTGAAGTGCATACTTTTTGTCACCGATGACGATCGTATGCCCTGCATTGTGTCCTCCGGCAAAACGACACACATAATCATGTGTTTGTGCCATATGGTCAACGATCTTCCCTTTTCCTTCATCTCCCCACTGGAGACCTACAATTAAATCTGTTTTACTCATTATTTATCCTCTGCTTTACTCATTTTACTCGCAATACACTCATCTGTATAGAGTGCAAATCCTGCTGCTTCTACACCGTCTATCGTATAAATTCCACCCATGGCTAAAAGACTGTTGCCTTCAAACATTCTAAATGTCAAAGAGTCATAATACCTCATCTTTGCATAATACAGAGGTGAAATAACCAAGTTTGGATAGTTCACATTCTGCGCAGCCTCTTTGATCTTTTCAAGTTCCGCTTGAATATCTGAAGGGAATACATTTAAGTCATTCAGGTCGTTCAGGCAATTGATACGTACAAGCTGATCAATCCAAGGCAGCTCAGCAGCCATGATCTGTTCAACATGCATAGACTTTAAAACTTTCAAAGATACGCCATACTTCTCATTGAGTATATGTGGTATGCGGATATTTGCTATCTGCATGACAGGTTGTGCCCCTATCTCATTTAAAAGCATTGTTGTTGTCTTTGCGATCTCTTTAAACGATCCATTGATCACTTCAGCACCTATCTGGTACTGCTCTTTTGTTGGGAATGTGACTGTAGGTTGAATATAAAACCATTTGTTGGACTCTGTACTTCTACCCAGTCTTTTGGTTACGATACGTACCACATCTGCTGTAGAATCTGCACGCAGCGTCACTTCATGATTTTCTTCATCATTCAGTCTCACCAATGGTTTTTGATCATCAAAAGCATCATGCTGATGATAGGAAAACATAGGTGTGACTATCTCTTCAAAACCAAGATTGTCAAGTATCTCAGATGAGACAAACTCTATCTCTCTTTTCACTTTAGCAGATTCACCAAAGTAAAGTTTTGACCCGGAAGGGATTTCGTGTTCAAATATCATTATTTCTCTTCTTTTTTCAATGTACTTTTAAAATACTCTTCATTAAATACGCGAGATGCAGTACCATCAAAGTCTCTACGACCAAGTTTAGCCAATGCCAATTCCACTGCATTTACTACCCATACCATCTCATAAGTTTCGATAAGACCCATTTGGTTAATACGGAAAATTTTACCTTTTAAGTGGTCTTGTCCACCTGCAACATTAACACCAAATTCTGTTTTAAGCAAATCACGAATCTCTTTTGCATTTACATCATCTATGGTTGTCATCGAACGTGCAGGCGCAGAGGGGTACGAATGTAACCCAAGTGCTTCAAGTGCAAAACGTGTAGCCTTAGCCCGACGTGCCGTAGCACAATACAACATACCAAAGCCACCATCTGCTTCTATCTCTTGAAGTACGGCACGAAGTCCGATGATCAGTGTTGTAGCTGCGGTATATGCCGTAGTGTTTTGAGATTGCTTTTTAATCTCAGAAGCAAGATTAAGGTAGTACCCTTTACCCGCTCCTGTCTTCTCGATCGCAGCCTTGCTTAAACCAAGAATAGAGAGACCTGGTGGTAACATCAAAGCCTTTTGACTTCCTGCTATCAGACAGTCAATATTTGCTACATCAATACGCTCAACACCCACAGCCGTAATACCATCAGCGATGATCATGATCTTTGGATCGATCGCTTTGACTGCTGCAGCTATCTCTTCCACAGGATGGCGAAGTCCGCCTGCAGATTCAGAAACCTGAATAGCCAGTGCATCAATCGATGGATTGGCTTTCACAGCTTCTACTACTTCTTCAACAGAAGCCGGTGTATCCCACTCATGTTTGATCTCTACATTTTTAAGTCCGGATGCAATCGCGATCTTTCCAAAACGTTCACCGAATTTTCCTGAGTTGACAGAAAGTAAAGTATCATGACAAAGATTTGTCACGGCAGCTTCCATGGCACCTGTACCCGAAGAAGCAAGCATGATCACCTCATCCGTAGCAAAAAGTTTAAAAAGAAGTTCACGGGTTTGAGCAAAGATCGCTTCAAATTCTGGTGTTCTATGGTGCAACGTAGGTGTTGCCATAGCCAATCGCACAGACTCTGGTACTGGCGTAGGGCCGGGTGTAAAAAGTAGCATAACTATCCTCTTTTGTGTTTACATAATTACGTGGATTATATCTAAAATGAGGTTAGAAGATGTTTTATTGTTTGGATCAGAAGTATTTTAGAGGGCTTATTCCCTGTGTACATTTCATTACGCAGGGAGCTAAAGTGAGTCTTTTAGATATCACACATTAATGCAAAACTTTTAACAAATGGTCCTGCCATAGACGGGTTTTTGATCATTGCTTTAAAATCACCTTCAACAAATTTTAATTTACCTGTTGCAAAAGCCATCCCCATTGAAGCCATAGAAAGTGGTTTTGTACACCATTTGTCCCAGTCTTTTTGTGATGCTCTCATATCCCAGTCTGCTTCTTCACCATTATAAAGCCCTGCAGATACCGCTCTACCATTCTCTACTACAAAGACACACAATGGTTTTTCATCATCTTTAAATCCACAAGTGATAACTGAGTTAAAATTAATTTCTGCCAGTTTATCTGAAACCTCCGGGCTTGCGTTCCATGCATCTTTAAGTGCATTGATCCATTCATCTGAAAAAAGTTGTGCCATATTATTCCTTTAAGGGTGTAAAATTTTTATGAGCTATACTCACTTATAATTTACCTTGTATTACCTTAAGTCACTGATGAAGATCTACTCTTTTCATCAAAATAATTGCAAATGAGACGATTTGTATAACTCATCCTACTCATGTATATTTTGATGTTATTTTACTCTTAAGAAAGCGTAATAGTCTGTTGTCCTATCTCTTTATATCGTGCATAATAATGTTCAACAAATGCTTTTATATTTTCATTTACCGGCAAATACACGCCCTCTTCTTTTTGAGCATACTCAGCCAAGTATACCTGCGCATCTACTTTGGCAAGATAAGTCTCTGCCAATTTTTTATATGCTGACTGATATCTCTCTTTCATAGTATCATACCTACTGTAATCTATATTTATCTGACCATCGTACATAATGATGCCTGAGCTAAATAAAATATCTAAGTGAATAAGCCCTTCGCAGTAATATGGCAACACTTCACCCACTTCTCTCCACGCCATCAGTCCCACAGCACGGCCCACTACATCATCAATAATGTGATCTTTCAACTCTTCACGTTCATTATGAAAAAATGCCATCAGTCCACCCGAAGTGGCTTTAAACTCTTCGATATTTTTAAACTGGCCAGAACCGTTCATCTTCGTCTCTGTATCTGAATCTATCCACAAGATATGTCCGTACTCATGTCCTATCGTAGAGATATCATAAAGCTCTTGCCAGAGTTTAGGTTCATTATCCAGCAGTGCTTTTTGCTTTTTTACAAAGGCTTCACCCATGGTTTCAACAGAGAGTTTCATGATCGGCTTAGATTTTTTAGACTCCATCACAAAGTCTGCGTAGGCAAAGATCTTCTTTCCCAACTCCGCAGAAACCTGCTCATCGTTAGGTACAACCTGAGCTGAGAAAAGTCCGTTGAATTCTGCTGCATAGTAGAGTATAGGCTGTCCTATGTAAAGCTGTGTTTCATCTACCTGTGTCAGATTTTTTGCCATAGTTCTTTGTGCATCAGCGCCAAAACCTTTTGCCATCACGGAAGCAAAGTTTTTGATGTTTTCTTTGGTTGCAGATCCTTCTTGAAGCTGAGGATTGACAATACGCAGATCCCACTCTAACGCTACTGCTTTTCTATAATGGTCTTCATAGTATTCTAAAGGGTGTCCTACTTGAAGTGGTGTTTTCACTGCCATCCATTTTCTATCTACCTCTGCCCATTTACTTATAAGTTCATCTGTTTGAGTATGTGCAAAAGCTTCTTTTATCGCTGTGAAATAAGCTATCCACTCTGATTTTTGATTAAAGACATCATCTTCATGTTGCCCAAGTAATGCGATGAGCTGCTCAACTGCCATCGCTACGCCTTGCACTTGCTCTGGAAATGCTTCTGCATAGGCTACAGACTTGTAACCCGTATCTTCTTTTTTAAGAACTGAGTAACATCTGTCTCCCACACAACCACTTGCATCTTTATCGAGTAGTGACTCTCCTTGCAACATCTCAAAGACTTTGGCATCGTCTCCGTTAAACATGTCACTTAGTTCAAGGTTTACAGAGTGAATGATATGATCTGTCCAGTGACTTTGCCACTCACTCAGACGAATACCTACAAAATGCACACCAAGAATAAGAGAACGGTAAAAAGGTGTCAGAAGCTTATGTTCTTCTACCCACCCTATAAATGCTTCATGGCGGGTAATATGCATCGTACTCACAAACCCATATGCCAACTCTTTTTTCATAGCTATCTCTTTTTTAGACGCACCACCCTTTTCCAACACTTGCTCCAAAGCATCTTCACGTAAGTTTACAAGACGAGTAAGTGCTGCCATCTCTGCATCTTTATCTCTAGGAATATCCAGTAGCTTTAAAAATGCATCTACAACGATATTTGCTCGTTCATGTACTTTACTCTCGTCAAGTAACTCATAGTACTTGTTCAGACTTCCTTGTCTATGTTGTAACTCATCATAAATAAGCTGTAAATCTTTCATAAATTGTTCTGTTTTCATTTATCTCTTCTCTCTTTTGTAGGGTGTTGTCTCCCGACAACACCTTTGTCATCTTTACTACAAGAATATATTAGTGGTGTTGTGAGGACACAACACCTTACAGTTATTTCATTCTTAACATATTGATAATCGGCTTTGCCAATTCAAGCGCCTTCCCACGATGAGAAATCGCCGACTTCACATTATCATCCAACTCACCCAAAGTCTGCTCATATCCTGCAGGTATAAACATCCCGTCATACCCAAAACCTTTAGCTCCCCTACTCTCATCTATCACATCACCATGCATCCAACCATGCACCACATACTCACCATACTTAGAGACTATAGCAATAGCAGCAGTATAATACGCCGGTGTAGATTTCAAACCTTTTTCTTTCACGGCTTCTATGAGTTTATACAGATTGTCTTTATCTGTTACACCCACACCGGCATAACGTGCAGAGTAAATACCCGGTGCACCATCTAGTATGGGGAGGGAGATACCTGAATCATCAGAAATTACAAGATAATCTTCTCCAAGTTTTTCATAAATAGTACGTGCTTTTATGAGTGCATTGGCTGCAAAAGTATCTCCATCTTCTACGATGTCAAATTCACCCAATAAAGTAGAAAAAGGAACGACTTCATCTTGACACATCTGTTTAAATTCACGTAATTTGCCTTTATTTCCCGTTGCTAAAACTAGTTTCATTAACTCTTAACCTTTTAGTACTATAATAAGACAAATTTTATCTAATTAAAGGTATCACTATGATTAAACAAATCATGCCACTCTCTCTCATCGTTGCTTTGAGATTTTTCGGACTTTTCATTGTCCTCCCTGTTCTTTCTATCTATGCACTTGACATGGAAGGTGCTACACCGTTCTTAGCAGGTCTTGTTGTGGGTGGTTATGCACTTACACAAGCCGCTTTCCAAGTACCTTTTGGAATGATGTCTGATAAATTTGGTCGTAAACAAGTTCTTCTATTTGGACTGCTTATTTTCATAGCAGGTTCTGTTATCGCTGCACTATCAGATAACATTTACATGCTACTCATTGGTCGTTTCTTACAAGGTGCCGGGGCCATTGGTTCTGTAGTATCTGCGATGATCGCCGACCTTGTTAAAGAAGAACAACGTGCACACGCTATGGCGATTATGGGCGGGACGATTGCTATGAGTTTTGCAGCTGCGATGATCATCGCACCTGTTGTAGGTGGTAACTGGGGGATAGACAAACTCTTTTGGCTAACTGCTATACTCTCAGTCATGGCTATAGGTATCTTGTTTACCGCTGTACCTAAACCTCCACACATCGTACACTCTTACAGCGAAGAAGAGTCTAAGTTCTTTGATGTATTTAAAGACAAGGCACTCACACGTATGTACATTACCTTTCTTTTCCACTCAAGCATCATGACAATGGCATTTTTCATCATCCCTGTGGTTATGACACAAGCTGTTGCAGAAGGTGGTTTTGGTTGGGAAAAAGCTGAGCTATGGAAAGTCTACTTCCCTGCAATGATATTTGGTTTCATAGCCATGGCACCGGCTGCCATATTTGGTGAAAAATACGGTAAAGGGAAAGAGATATTCATGATCTCTGTTGCTGTCATCTTCTTAGGTTTCCTGGCGATGGGTTTTGCAACAGATGCATGGGTGTTTGTGCTAGGGGTAGTACTGTTCTTCATCGGGTTTAACATGTTTGAACCACTGCTTCAAAGTTTTGTAGCCAAATTTGCAAAAGTACACCAAAAAGGTGCTGCACTTGGTGTGGCAAATACCTTTGCCTATACAGGTATCTTCCTTGGCGGTATTTTGGCAGGTTGGCTCATGCAACACTATGACAGAGGGACTTTGGCACTTGTTGTTGCTGTGATCTCTGTGGCATGGTTCATCTGGGTTGCTACAATGCCTAGCCCGAACAACAGAGGAAACGTTTATCTACCCCTGGACATTTTCGACCGTGAAAAAGTACATGCACTTACAGAGCATGAAGCCATCGTTGAATCTTACGTCAATGAAACAGAACAAATTGCAGTCGTAAAATATGATAAAGATCTGATCGATGAAGATGAAGTGAGAGGGATGTTGAGTTAAGCAAAACTTCTCTTCCATAAGCAATAAAGTAAATCAATTAAAAAAGATTTCTTGCAAGTTTGTATAAGATTTGTTCTAAAGTTTTGGGTGTAAAGAGGGAGCATACGAAATAGTATGTGACCGAACGAAACCCGAAAGTTTCGGACGGAGATTATGCGAAATCGCAAGAAAGAGTTAGAGTTTGCACTCTCCGAGTGTTACTTCTCTATATTCCACATCCATCAAAGCACAGGCACGCTTCATAATACCTTCTTGTGTAAATCCAAACTTCTCAAAGAGTAGGTCTGCTGGTGCTGATGCTCCGAAGCTTTCCATACCCAGTACATCATCTGCATAACGGTAGAACTCTGTCGCTGTAGCCGCTTCGACTGCAAGTACTTTTGTATTAGGGGCAACTACTGTTGCTTTATACTCTGCATTTTGTTCATTAAAGAGGTCAAGACATGGTACAGAGACAACGTTTGCTTTGATGTCAAGTACTGCTAAGTGACATGCTGCTTTCAAACAAGGCATAAGCTCTGAACCTGAAGCCATCAATGTGAAGTTTGCATCTTTTCTTTTCTTAACGATATACGCACCTTTGCTTACTTCACCAAAGTCTCTTTTTGGTTTAAGTGTTTGAAGTTTTTGACGAGAAAGCACAAAACCGTGTGGTGCCTGCATAGTCAATGCTGTTCTCCATGCTTCTACATTTTCAGTAGCATCTGCCGGTCTCCATACATAAAAGTTTGGAAGTGCTCTAAACTGGCTGATATGCTCAATAGGTTCATGTGTAGGACCATCTTCACCCACACCGATACTGTCGTGTGTCCAAACAAAGAAGTTTTGGATGTTTGTCAATGCTGCGATACGTGCTGCAGGTTTGAGGTAATCAGAAAATACAAAGAATGTTGCATTGAATGGAATAGTTGTACCGTACAATGCCATCGCATTGGTAATAGCTGCCATAGAGTGTTCTCTAATACCAAAGTGCAGGTTTCTTCCTTTAGGGAAGTCTCCCATATCTTTGAGCTCTGTTTTATTAGACGGTGCAAGGTCTGCAGAACCACCTAAGAACGATGGTACTGCTGTTGCAATAGCATTAAGGATCTTACCATTTGAGTCTCTTGTAGCCATCGCTGCATCTCCAGAAAAATCTGGGAATTCGATCGCTGAGAAATCAGGATTAAGCAGTTTTTCCAATGCTACATTCTGCTCTATCAACGGTGCTTCTTTTTGTCTGTGGATCCACTCTTTTTCTGCAAGTTCACCCTCTTCAAGTGCACATCTGAATCTCACTAATACATCTTCAGGGATCTGGAATGTTTCATCAGGATTGAATCCTTCTTTTTGCTTTGACTCAGCGATGATCTTATCTCCAAGAGGTGCACCATGAGTATGGTGTGTCCCTTCCAGCTCACCAGCACCCTTACCGATGATAGTATTTGCAATGATGATCGTTGGTTTTGTAGCAGACTTCACTTCATCCAATGCTTTTTCAATGTCCTCATAACAGTGACCGTTGATCTTTATTACATTCCAATTTTGTGCTTCAAAACGTTTCTCAACATCTTCAGACCATGCGATGCTTGTATCACCTTCAATAGTAATACAGTTAGAATCATAGATGAGTACCATATCTTTAAGCCCAAGATGTCCTGCCAAAGCACATGCTTCGTAAGAGATACCCTCTTGCAAGTCACCGTCACCACAAAGACAATATACTTTATGGTCAATAAGTTCACATGTCTCAGAGTTTACCTGGTTTGCCGTGTATGATTCTGCCATAGCAAAACCCACTGCATTTGCGATACCCTGTCCCAAAGGACCAGTCGTGATCTCGATACCGTCTGTGTGACCATACTCCGGGTGACCCGGTGTCTTAGAGTCTAATTGACGAAAATCTTTCAAATCATCAAGACTTACATCATATCCCCAAAGGTGTAAAAGAGAGTAGATCAGTGCAGAACCGTGTCCTCCAGAGAAAACCAAACGGTCACGGTTGAGCCATTTTGAATTTTTAGGGTTATGGCTTAGTTTTTCACTAAGAACCACTGCAATATCTGCGAGACCCATAGGTGCACCCGGGTGTCCTGAGTTTGCTTTTTGTACCATATCTGCTGCTAAAAATCTGATAGTATTTGCCATCTTTTTACGCATTTTATTCTGCTCTGTCATTACCATATCATTAATCCTTTGTGTGTCTGTATAAATATGTATTCATTAAGGGTTCTAAAGCTGTTTGCAACTTTTCATCAAAGTCTTCAAATCGTCTTTGTAAATCTTTTGCCAAAGTATCTGCCTCTGCAACAGTCTTCTCCAGTCCTAAAAGATTTACAAAGCTATTTTTATCGCTGTCATTGCCTGTGGTCTTACCCGCTTCTTCTTCACTCTGTGTTTCATCTATAATATCATCTTGTATCTGAAATAACAATCCCAGATCAATACCAAAATGATAGAGTGCCTCCTGTATACTTTTGTCAAGCCCAACGATCAGAGCCCCCATCTGCAAAGAGACCGCTATGAGTTTAGCCGTTTTGTTTTTGTGCAGTGTCTTGACCTCTTCAAGGGAAAGTGGTTTGTTTTCAAAATAACAGTCAATAGCCTGTCCCAGTACCATCCCGCGGCTACCGCCATTAAGGGCAAGTAATTCCACAAGTTTGATCTTAACGTCTTCTCTCAGTGGTGCCTGTGCTATGAGCAGAAAAGCATCGGTATTGAGTGCATCACCTGCAAGTATAGCAGTGACCTCATCATATCGTTTATGTAAAGTTTCATGTCCACGACGAAGATCTGCATCATCCATGGCAGGAAGATCATCATGTATGAGAGAGTAAGTATGGAACATTTCCAGCGCCATTGCCACAGGTAAGGCACCATTATAAAGCATAGGCTCATAGGCATCTACAATGTTCAAAAGTAACATAGGACGAAAACGTTTCCCGCCGGCAGTAAGCATCACACCAAGTGCATCTTCATACACAGGATGGAAGCTTGGTACTTCTGGTAAGTTTTCATTTAGATATGTTTCAAATCTTTGCATTGACTCTCTTTGATTCTCTATTGGAAATTTATTGATAGAATTATATCGAATTTGGATAAAATACGTGTATGAATAAAGAAACTATAGTGACACTTGTCACATGGACAAAAAGACTGCTCGGATTCATCGCATTTATACTATGGGGATCTGTCATTTTCACCATCTCCCAATCAGCTGCACCTTTCATGGAACAAGCACCCTACTGCATGGCCAGTACTATGCTTATCTTTGGGGTACTAACCGCTGCATATAAAGGTCTGGATTATTGGAGTTTACAAAACAAAGCGTAGCGCCCCTATTAATCACGCAAAGTGTGCCCTGTTGTGGCGAACGCCCAATGCACCCCACTTACGCTTTAGCGACGGAGGGTATCGGCATTTAGTGCCAGAAAAGCGAAGCGATTCGAGAGCCACAACGACTTTTGTTTACTTTTCTAGAAAAGTAAAGAGAAAAACAACGCCACAAGTTAAACATAAAGGCAATTTAGCAAATCAAGAAAAATTTAAACCTTACACTTCTTAGCAATAAAATCTATCTGCTCATCCAAAGTCATATTTTCAACATCTACAACCACATCAGCCAACTTCCTATAAGCCTTTTCACGCTCATCATAAAGCTTTCTAGCCTCTTTCTCCTGGGAAAAAAGCGGACGTTTAGCCAGTTTATTTTCAGAATTTTTCGCCGTCTTCAAACGGTTATGTATCCACTCAAATGAAGCATCTAGAAGCACTACAGTACCAAGTTTCTTAAGATTATTTACCTTATAAAAACCCCCGCCACAAGAGATAAAAGTGCCTGTTACACAGGCTTCTATCCAGTCAGCTGTTAGCTGTTCCTGTTCTCTGAAATACGCTTCACCCTGTTTGGCAAAGATCTTTTTCACTTCTCTTTTCTCTTTTGATTCTATAAGGTCATCAGTATCCATGATATAAATACCGAATTTTTTTGTAAATGCGCGTGCAGTTGTACCTTTACCTACACCCATGAAACCAATAAGGATAATATTTTTTTTCAAAGTTCAAACCATATTATAACGGTCAATAATCTTTTTAAGTCGTTTACGAAGGTTTTTTAATGCATCTATAGCACTTTCACCCTCGGCCATGAGGGAATCAAACTCATCAAATTGGATCTTTGCCACCCATCCGATCTTAGTATGTCTCTTGATCCCTACAAAACGTACTTCACCATAATGTTCTATCGCCATTTTATAGATTCGGTCTATTCTCTCATCTAAAGTTTTTACTTCTTGGCTCATTCTTGTTCCTTTAGTTATATATTTTGGCATAATTATATCATAGACACACAACAAATGTATTACAAAAGGATTACACGATGCAAAACATACTGATTACCGGTGTTAGTTCCGGACTGGGAGAAGCACTGGTTGAAGCTTATCTTGAAAATGGAGACAGTGTGTATGCCATAGGAAAAACCCTCCCAAAGAAATTAGATCGCCACCCTCACTTTTTCTTCTTTCCTTATGATCTAAGCGAAACCTTTATGATACAAGCCACTCTCAAAGAGTTTCTTCAAGACCGTTCCTTTGAGATCGCCATACTCAATGCCGGAGTCCTGGGGGATATACAGACACTGTGTGAAACAGACTTGTCAGATATTAAAGCAGTCATGGAAGTAAACGTCTGGGCGAACAAAGAGATTATAGATACTTTACATGCACATGCCTCTGTGAAACAGATCGTAGGTATCTCTTCAGGTGCCGCAGTCAATGGATCCAAAGGATGGGGAGCCTACTCTCTTTCTAAATCAGGACTTAATATGTTACTCTCTGTTTATGCAAAAGAGTTACCAGAGATTCACTTTACTGCACTTGCTCCCGGTGTCATACGTACCCCTATGGTGCAACATATTATCGACAAAGTGGATGATGAAATGTATCCTTCAGCCAAAAAACTTAAACTTGGAAATATCCAAACACCCCAGGTAGCAGCCAAACATCTCATAGCTACTTTTCCTAAGCTTTTAAACTATGAGAGTGGAAGTTTTTTGGATGTAAGAACGATGACCTAAACTTTTATCTTCTGCCACTCGCCACGATTAAAAGTGATCCAAAGCCATGTTGCTTTCACAAAAGTATCTGAGATCATCGCCAGATAGACCAACATAATATTCTCAAAATACCACGAAAGTAAAAATGCAGGGAGGATACGCACAAACCACAGAGAGGTCAGGTTTATCTTCAAAGTTCTTTTGGTATCTCCTGCTCCTCTTAACGCACCGGAAAGTACAAAGTTAAAGGCTAAAGGAATTTGTGAAAATCCTACAATACGCAAGTAGAGGCTTGCTTCTTCTATGGTTTGGGCATCATCGGTAAAAAACCATACGATCTTCTCTGGCATGAATATCATAAAAAAGGAAAGAAAGAACATAAAGCCTACCGTGTATTTGAGTACCAGCAGAACATCTTCTCTTGACTGTTCAGGTTTTTTTGCACCCAAACCCTGCCCCATCAATGCCATCGCAGCGATGGTAAATCCGATACCCGGCATAAATGCCAATCCCTCTACACGTAACCCTATCTGATACCCTGCTAGTATTTCTGTACCGTAGTGTGCTATGACCAGCGTAAAAAGCATGAAAGAGCTAAAAGTCAAAGTGCGCTCAAAAGAAGCTGGTATGCCTACTTTCAGCGCACGTTTCAACAGTGATTTTGAATAGTGCCAGGCTGGGGTATATGGCATTTTTCGTCTGAGATAAAGGACACCATATACGATCAGTTCTAACATATTAACAATAACCGTACCGACTGCTGCTCCAAGGACACCCAGTTCAGGGAATCCAAGATTACCAAAAATAAACAGATAATTTAAAAACACATTGAGTATGATGGACGCTATTTTGACCTTCATAGGTGTTTGAGTGTCTCCTGAAGCATTGAGCGCGGTCACAAAAACCAGTTTTACAAAGACAAACGGTAACATCCAGGTAAGCATTTGGACATAGTCTTCACCCAGTGCTATCACCTCAGGAGCTGTACCAAACCAGACATACACATTTGAGGCCAAAAAATACCATAACAGCATCATAGGCAAAGAGAGGAAAAATGCAAAACGAAGCAAGGTGGAAAGCCCGACAGAGGCACGCTGCATCTGCCCTGCTCCCACAAAACGTGACAATAATGCAGATGTACCTATATGAAGTACCGTGAGTATGGCAAATACCAACATAAGAGACTGCAGACCGAGACCAACCGCAGCCACGGCAAAGGCAGAGATCCTCCCTACCATGATCAGGTCTGTAATGACTTGGAGCATATCTAAAAGCGAATTGATCGCAGCGGGGATAGAGAGTTTGAGTATCTTTTGGTGTTTAGTAGGAAAAAAGCGTATCAAAACTTAACCAGTGACCTGAACAATGTATGCATACAGTAACACAATGGTCAAAGAAGCGGTACCCATCATCCATGTGGTTGCTACAAGCATGTGGCCTGCATTAAACATTTGTCGGTACTTGTAAAGCAGCACGGGAAAAATGACCAAAGCCATAAGGACGGGAAAATACATCACAGTACTCACACCATGCTGCTCTATGGCAAATCCAACAGCCAGAAACGAGGTATACACAAAGATATACACCACAGAAAGTACAAGCATCTGCGCCAGCATAAAAATGATTTTGGCACCTGCTCTGTTTTGTTTGTCATTGTAGTGTTGCATGGTAATTCCTCTATCGTATCATTGCGGAATTATAGCACATCGTTTGCTTTGAAATCTTACTTAACTCTGTTCTTTGACTCATGCTTTACACATACACGGATTTTAAACCTCCGGCCAGTCACCTACAGGCCATGGTTTTTCATCTGTATTAAAACCCACATAAGAGACAAGTTGTTTAGTATATTCTCCCAGATCCGCTGTAAAGATCAGGATCTTTTCATTGGGTGCACCTGTCAGCCAACTGTAAATATACTGGGTAATGGCGATCACAAAAAGTACCATAGAGATAAATCTGCCTATCAGCAAATATAAAAGCGTATAGAGTGCTCTTGCTACTCCTGGTTTTTCCCGTTCATTTGTTTCTACTTCTTCCATAACTGTTTTGACCTTTTTATTTCATTATATCAAAATTTTGACATTGACTATTTTAAAGTATTGAATTAAAAAAATGTGCTGTTTTTTTGATATAATTGTTTACAGACAAGAATATAGAGATGCATATATGTTCTTACAAAAAGGAGAAATCATGAAAGAACAAAGAGTTATAAAATGGGTGATGGCGTTAATCTTTACGACACTGATGTTTCAAAGTGCGTTTGCTGATATCTATATGAAACAGAAACAGCATACTGATGCCGTAACGATCATGGGACAGACACAGCCTGCCCAAGATCTGATAAATGAGCTCTGGATCACAGCGGATAAAATAGTGGTAGTGAACGCACAACAGAAAACTATCATGGATATGGATAAGAAGACCATGACCATGGTCGACCATAAAGAAAAGAGCATTACAGAGATACCTATGGACTTTTCCAAAGGCATGAGTAGAAAGGAGGATATGTCAACAAAAGAGAAGGCTCAGTTTCAAAAAATGATGGGCAAAATGATGCAAATGGATATCAAGGTAAAAGAAACAAATGAGAAAAAAAAGATCGGCAAATGGAATTGTAGAAAATACCTTCAGACCACAAAAATGGCATTTGGTACAATAACCTCAGAAATTTGGGCTACTGAAGATATTGAAGTGGATAAAGATCTATATGCGGAATACGCTGTTGGTATGCTGTCTAAAATGCCCGGCATGAACCAAAATATGGAGTCTATAAAGCAAGAAATAAAAAAAATAAAAGGTGTTCAGGTCTATTCAGAACAAAACTCTATGATGATGGGACAAACGATGAAATCCACTCTTGAACTGATAGAATTTAAAAAGGAGAATGCACCAGATGGTCTGTTTGATCAACCGGTCGGGTATGAGAAAAAAAGCATGTAAAAGATAAGAGGTTGTCGTAATTTGAAGATTATGGCGTTATAATCTAACCTATGTTTAGTTTATTACTGGTTAGTATTTTTATCATTTCTTTTATATCTATTTATCTTCTAATCCATCATGCCAAAAAACTGGGATTGGTAGATATCCCCAACGAAAGAAGCATGCACAAAAAAGTGACACCAAGAGGTGCAGGTATCGCTTTTGTCCTTCCGGTATTATTAGTAGTAATTCTTTTTGATCTTGAATATTTTAAAACATATTATTATATTTATTTAGCGATTGCCATTGTCTTTATAGCAGGGGCATGGGATGACGTAAAAGACATTTCACCTAAATTAAAATTTCTCTTCATCTTTGTTTCCTCTTTATTATTATATGTCAATGATTTTGCCATAGTTTCTTTAGGAACCTATGTCGGATACGAGCTTATTTTGCCTACATGGTTAGTTTTTCCATTTACATTTTTTGCAATCGCAGGATATACGAATGCTTTAAATTTAATGGACGGATTGGATGGTTTGGCTGCATCCTTATCTCTGGTGATGTTTGTAACTTTTTTAACTATCGGTTTGGAACACAATGATGCATTGCTTATTTCACTCTCGTCATTTTTTACTGTTACACTTCTTGCATTTTCATGGTTTAACTGGAACCCTGCAAAGATATTCATGGGCGATAGCGGTTCTTTGGCCCTGGGTATGGTGATATCTATCTTGGCGATACAAGCTATGCAGCATGTCACACCTATATCTGCTTTGTTTATTATTGCAATGCCTGTCCTGGATACGTTTATCGTAATGACACGAAGAATACAACGGGGTAACTCACCATTTAAGGCAGATAAAAATCATATGCATCACTTTTTATTTAATGTGAAAGCAGATATTCGCTATACGGTGATCATTTTAGTGCTTATGCAAATAGTATTTTCTATTATTGGATATCAGCTAAATCCATCCAATGAGTTTCTATCACTCATACTTTTCATGATTATCTTTTATTTATATTTAAACTTATTTGATCAACGTCTTAAAAGACGTCAACGTCATGACACTATCGAAAATCATACGCAAGAAGATGAAAAATAACACCTCAATAAGGCAACAAAACAATTACGCTAAAACGTGACATATAGCTTCCACCAGTGCCTCTTTTTCTACACTACGCACTTTTTTATCATACGCTTCAAAATCCAATCCCTCTTTGGCGATCTCTTTTTGTAAGATCACCTCTCCTCCATCAAGTTCAGAACTTACATAATGCACAGATACGCCACCATATGCATGTTCATCTTCATAACTCTTTTCTATGGCTTTTAAGCCTTTATGTCTGGGGAGTAAAGAGGGATGCAGGTTGATACTCTTGATCTGGTCTGTAAAGACAGGTGTCAAAATACGCATAAAGCCGGCAAGCACTGTCAAGTCCGGGTTGTACTGTTCTAAGCATTCCACCACAACAGCATCAAAAGCTTCTCTGCTCCCGTAGACTTTTGAGTCTATGACTTCAAGAGGAATAGACGTCTCTTTGGCAACCTTTATACCCTCCGCATTTGGGTTGTTCGTCAAAGCAACGACAACTTCAAACCCTTCATGGTGTAAAGTGTTGACAATATGGGCAAAGTTGCTTCCTTTGCCACTAAAAAGTACAGCTATTTTTTTACGATTCACCATTTTGCGGCTCACTGTATGGTATTTGAATATTTATCATGCCCGCATTTTACTCTAATATCACTTTGGAAACGATACCTCAAGTTTCCCTACTTCATCCACCAGATCCGTAGGAAGCATCGCATAAGAAGATCCTTCATAGTGATCTGCAGCGATCACTAAAGCCAGTGAAGCTTGGATCGCAGCATCAATAGCCGTATACCCTTGTGCAAGTAAGGAAACAATGAGACCGGAAAGGACATCTCCGCTACCCCCTTTACTTAACTTGGAACATCCTAAAGGGTTAATGTAGAGTCGGTCTTCCTGCATGATGAGAGTGTTTGCCCCTTTGAGTAAAAGTGTCACGTGCGGATACTTGGCATTAAACTTACGTACTATTTCAAAACGTTTAGACTGTACTCCGATCACAGTGAGTTGTTCCCCAGTGAGAATTTTCCAAAGTATCACAAATTCTTTGGGATGCGGTGTAATGACGATCTCTCTGTCTTTTTGGTCCAAAACAGATAAGATCTCTTTACTATAAAAACTATCGGCATCAAGCACTATGGGTAAATGACTCTTTACTACATATCTCTGCAGGAATTCACTCTCAAAATGACAGCCCAGTCCCATACCTATGGCTAAAGCAGAAGCATTGTCCGGTACCACAGTTGAATGCATCAGATAAGGAGGAGGGTTAACCTTTTCATGTATGATCAGTGTCGTGAGCCCAGCACCGAACGATGCTGCTGCCATCCCTGAGATGATCCCGGCACCCTCTTTTTCTCCACAAAATACGGCAGCATGCCCAAAACTGCCTTTATGGCTGTTCTGTCTCATGCGGGAAGGCAGGTTAAGGTCACTCTCTTCGAGTAAACATGTTTGACTCTCCCCTTCATAAAACAGTGCACTTACCCCCAGGTCTACACAAAAAACCTGACCTACCGCATCTTTATTCTCATCTAAAAAAAGTGCTTCTTTTCGTGCACCCATAGTCAGGGTGACATCTGCCATAAATGCCATAGGCATAAGTCCATATTCTCCAATACCCGTAGGCATGTCACAGGCAATTTTGTATCCTTTAAAGGCATTAAGTTGATGAACTATATGTACCGTACTTTCATTTAAAGGCTTGTTGAGTCCCGCAGCAAAAAGTGCATCCACCACAATATCTGCATCAGACAAGACCTCTACCACCTTGATGTCTAGGTGGGTAGCTCTCTCCAGCTGAATGATCGCCATGTCAGACTTCACACCAAAAGGTACACAGAGCCTCACATCATAGTCTCCATGAAGTTGTCTTGCAAGTACGATACCATCAGCACCGTTATTGCCTTTTCCTGCAACGATAAGCACAGAAGAATCTCGTGCAAAGTGTCCACGGATATAGTTTGCCAGTCCCGCAGCAGCATGCTCCATGAGAATGTCTTCAGTCAATCCATACTGTTCGTAACATTTCCTGTCTAAGGCATAACAATTTTCAAATACTTTTTGCATATCAACTCTTTCTTATTTATTCATTCTCATACTCTATGAACAAAGTTCACACAGTACTCAGTCACTAAAGCTTCTTCTTAGGCGAGAAAGAAGATCAAAGAACTTCTTACCTCAATTTTATCACAAATTAAAAAACTTTAGATATAATCCGCTTCATATTTATCTCTCTGGGCCTAACAGCCAAGAAATTTTGATAAGGAAGGGGGTGCTTTTCGATGCCAGGAATTATTTTAACACAACGTGACTCTTTTGATGACGCTTACAGAAAATTCAAGAGACAATGTGACAGAAACCTTATCGTAACTGAAGCGAGAGCTAGACAACATTACGAAACTGAGACTGAAAAGAGAAAAAAAGA
>Ga0209013_10000835_pt1 | contig 28148 bp, 28 predicted proteins | sample Cruoilmetagenom2_FD_187291 | JGI IMG/M metagenome (GOLD analysis project Ga0209013, IMG submission 187291) | Oil polluted marine microbial communities from Coal Oil Point, Santa Barbara, California, USA - Sample 2 (SPAdes) (version 2) | ecosystem: Environmental > Aquatic > Marine > Oil seeps ...
GTTGATAAAGCTCTTCAGCCATATCGTTGCCCCCTTTCCTACGCACTTTATCGTATGCACAAAAAAAACGTTTCATGCATATGCACGAAACGTTTGTCTATATTTCTATAAATTTTTTCAATTCTGTGCAGCAAAAAGATTTCACGGCTATTTTATTCGAGTTTATTTTTCCTCAGTCAAAAACACTGGTTCGTTGTTTTCATTCACGGTATATGGAAGAGAGTATGCTGGAACTACAGGATATTTTTCTGTAAGAAGATAGCGAATATCCTCACCAGGGGTAACACTAGGCTTATCTTCCTGCAGGATACGTTGCAAGTCTATAGAATAATCAACATAGATGGATCCATCACCTGTGGCTACCAGTGGTAGATTAACGTCCGAGTAAGGACTCGGCACTGTCTGTTCGTCTTCATATCCCATCACTTCATAATTCAATGTATACACATTCTCGGCAATTTTGTCAGCAACTGGACCATAGCCATTAATGCCTAGCTTGATATTCAATTCACGTATTTTCTCTGCACTGCGCAAATCCACTAATTTCACAGCAGGATTTTCTTCCACGTCCATAATGACATATTGAAATAAACCACCATTCTCATAAGCATTTGGTGGAACTTCACTCAAATAAGCCGGGACGATTTTCTTGAAATCAATCGGGTACTTGATGTATTGGTCAACATCTTGCTCACGGGTTTTAATTGGCAATAAACCACCTGTAGCTTCTTGGAACTGGTCTACAGCAACTTGAACTGAATTCAATTGTTCTTCATACGGTCTTTCGTTCTCAGCGCGTTCAGAATCAGGATACATGCAACCCGATAAGATTAATGCAGTAATGATTGCAATGCAAAACAATGATATTTTTTTCATATTTTCACCTCATCAACGTCCCGTAGGACCGCTAAATACAATATAAATCATGCCCAGGAAACCACTAATTAAAAGTATGTACGCTAATAGTGCAAAAATAAATTTAACAAGACGATTATTTATTTTATTTCTACTAAAATAAATCAATCCCATAGAAATCATCATAAAGCCCATGGAAGCAAATGAAACCCACATTTTATCTAGTGATGACATATACTCAACCACCCTTCACTGTCTTTCAACGAACAAGTATAGCATAAAAAAACAAGAGGTATAGACACACTACCTCTTGTTTTGTGACGATTTAAAGATATTCATACAAGTCTTCCATTTCATGTTTCTTGCCGCGATCCATCAATTGGTCGACTGCTTCTTTTGGATTTACTTGTTCAAATAATACGGCATATAAAGCATTCGTAATCGGCATTGGTACATCATGGAATTTAGACAACTGATAAGCGGCTTTGGTCGTACGGACGCCCTCGACTACCATGCCCATCTGGTCCAATACTTCCTCCAGCTTCATTCCCTTGCCCAACATACTGCCGGCACGCCAATTTCTTGAATGGACGCTTGTACATGTAACGATTAAGTCCCCAATTCCGGTCAAGCCAGAAAAGGTCAATGGCTTTGCGCCCATTTTTGTGCCAAGACGCGCAATTTCTGCAAGTCCCCTCGTAATGAGTGCAGCCTTCGCATTATCACCGTATCCTAAACCATCTGTTATCCCCGCAGCCAGAGCAATGATATTTTTCAATGCGCCACCAATCTCAACGCCAATGACGTCTGAATTGGTATACACACGGAAATAACCATGCATGAACAAATCCTGCACTTTTTCCGCATAAAGAATATTATCACAAGCTGCGGTTACAGTGGTCGGGTGTTTCAGGACTACTTCCTCAGCGTGGCTCGGTCCGGAAAGAACCACAACCTCCTCAATTAAGTGAGAAGGGATTTCTTCACGAATGACCTCGGAAATGCGCTTCAATGAATCGGGTTCAATACCTTTGGAAACATGGATAAATAGAACAGGTTCTTTTATCCATTCTTTCAAATTGCGACAAACTTCACGAATGCCCTTTGTCGGGACAGCCATCACGATTATATTCCCGTGGTTTGCCGCTTCTTCCAATGAGGAAGTTGCCGTCAATGTGTCAGGTAATACTGTTCCTGGAAGATATTTTTCATTTGAATGCTGAATTTTAATTTCGTTCGCCTGATCACTCCGATGGGACCAAAGCAAACAATCATGACCATTTTCTGCAAGGACAATGCTTAAAGCTGTCCCCCAGCTACCGGCACCTAAAACGACTACTTTTTCCATGTTAGCAACTCCCTTACTGTAACAACTTACGTTCTAGCGCGTGTTATAAGGCGAATTGGTGTTCCTTCGAAATCAAATGATTCACGAATTCTGTTTTCAAGGAATCGTTCATAAGAGAAGTGCATGATTTCAGGTTCATTTACGAACACAACAAATGTTGGCGGCTTGATTGCCACTTGTGTTGCGTAGTAAATACGCAGGCGACGCCCTTTATCTGTAGGTGCAGGGTTACGAGCTACTGAATCCTCGATGACTTCATTTAAGATACTTGAAGTTACACGCATCGCATGGTTTTCACTTACTCTGTTGATGACCGGTAAAATCGAATGTACCCGTTGATTTGTTTTCGCCGATACGAAAATGATCGGTGCATAATCAAGGAACAAGAAATGAGAACGTATCAACTTGGTTGTTTTATTCATCGTTTTCTCATCTTTTTCGACTGCATCCCATTTATTGACAACGATAATCACTGCTTTACCCGCTTCATGCGCATATCCAGCAATTTTTTTATCTTGTTCCTGTATTCCTTCTTCAGCGTTTAACACAACCAAAACAACGTCAGAACGTTCAATTGCACGCAGTGCTCGAAGCACACTGTATTTCTCGGTCGTTTCATAGACTTTCCCTTTTTTACGCATTCCCGCTGTGTCAATGATGACATAAGGCTGGTCCTCATATTCATATTGCGTATCGATGGCATCGCGGGTTGTCCCAGCAATTTCACTTACAATTACACGCTCATCACCAAGGAAGCTGTTGACCAAAGAGGATTTCCCGACATTCGGTCGTCCAATCAATGAAAATTTGATAACGTTATCCGGGTATTCCTCTTCATCTTGTTCTGGGAAGTTTTTCGCCACTTCATCCAATAAATCCCCAAGACCCAGTCCGTGGGATCCTGAAATCGGAAACGGTTCGCCGAAACCTAACGAATAAAAATCGTAAATCATTGAGCGCATATCAGGGTTGTCAATTTTGTTGATTGCCAACACGACAGGTTTTTTCGTTTTATACAGGATTTTTGCAACTTGCTCATCGGCAGCTGTTACACCTTCCCGACCATTCGTCAAGAAAATGATGACATCTGCTTCCTGGATTGCAATTTCAGCTTGCTGACGAATTTGCTCCAAAAATGGCTCGTCCCCAATTTCAATTCCACCTGTATCAATAATATTAAATTCATGAGTTAACCAATCAGCCGCGCTATATAGACGATCTCGTGTTATTCCTGGAATATCTTCCACGATTGAAACCCGTTCACCAACAATACGATTAAAGATTGTTGACTTTCCTACATTTGGTCGACCGACGATTGCTACTACCGGTTTAGACATATATTTTTCATCCTTCCAACTTCTTCTCTAGAGTATTATACATAAGAAAAGCTCAAAACGCCACGAAAGCTCGACTCCCACGGCAGATTGCGAACTGACGTTTTGAGTTGGACAAAGAAAATCGAAATTATAATTCTCTTTTTTTCCATGACAAAAGAGATGCAGAGGTTAGTGATTGTCTGCATCTCTTTGTCATTTCCGATTGGCATATGTATGTGTATCAATCCCACGCATCGTTAAATAATGGTGCAATTCACCTGATATGATCAATGGAGCACGCTGTAAATCAATTACTGTACTCGCACCCAGAGAGACCATCAACATCGATAGATCCTCCTTCATTTCAACAATTTCAGCAATTGTTGCTTCTTCTCCTTCATTCACTAATGTCTTCAGGAAAATACCGGCAAAGCCTACAGCCGTAGCACCCAGCGCCAAACATTTCACCATATCAAGGGCATGCTGTATCCCCCCCGAAGCAATGACTGGAATCGACGATTTGACATTGGTGGCTTCGATTAGAGAAGCTGCAGTCGGGATTCCCCAATTATTGAAAAAGGCTAATTTTCGATGTCGACGTTCATTTTCAATCGCAGCAAAATTAGTTCCGCCGAATCCACCGATATCAATTGCATCTACATTTATTTCCTGAAGCTTCATTACGGCTTCACGCGAAAGACCAAAACCTGTTTCTTTGACAAACACCGGTACATCAAGTGTATTCACCAAAGTTTCGATTCGGGACAGTGCACCTTTAAAGGAACGGTCACCCTCAGGCATTGTCAATTCCTGAATGACATTCAAATGGATTTGAAGGGCATTGGCCTCAAGCATGTCCACAGCGCGCTTTGCTTGGTCAACTGTTGCTTCACTGCCTAAATTGGCAAGAATGATTCCTTTTGGATTTTCCTTCCGCACGATAGCATAGGATTCGATTTCCCCAGGATTTTTTATCGCTGCCATTTGGGAACCCACAGCCATGGGAATATTCGTTTCTCGGGCAATGCGAGCTAATCGACTGTTTAATTCAGTCGTTTCAGCTCCGCCTCCACCTGTCATTGCATTAATGAAAAAAGGCGAACCAAAAACGAGTTCGCCAATTTGAGAATGCAATGACACGCTTTCCCAGCTACTATCAGGAATTGCTTGATGGACAAAACGAATATCATCTAACCAGGTTGCCCGGGATTGCCCTGTGGACAACGCATGTTTAATATGATCTAATTTCCGTTCAGCTCTGGTCATAGAATTACTCCATTATTTAAAGTTTTTTAACTTGTCTCCGATTACATCACTGATTGAAAAACCTTTTGATTCCTCAGGCATTTCATAATCCGATCCTGTGTATTCGTCTTCTTTTTCAAGTAAATCCTTGATGCTCAAGGATAAACGCTTATCTTGTTTGTTGACTTCCAATACTTTCACTTGAACCTCTTGCCCTTCTTTCAGCACTTCATGTGGCGTACCGATATGAGAATGGGCGATTTGTGAGATATGGACAAGCCCTTCAATGCCTGGGAATACTTCAACAAAAGCACCATAGGAAACAAGACGTTTTACTGTACCCGTATGGATGGAACCACGTGGGGCTTTATCTTCAATGCCTTCCCATGGTCCTGGAAGTGTATCTTTGATGGACAGTGAAATGCGTTCGCTGTCACGATCGACAGATAAAACTTTCACTTTAATTTCCTGACCTTCACGAAGTGCATCTGAAACTTGTTCCACATGCTCATGTGATAATTGAGAGATATGGACAAGCCCATCTACTCCGCCAAGATTTACAAAAGCGCCAAAAGCAGCAATTCTTTGAACCGTTCCAGTCAGAATATCCCCGGCATGAATTTGATCCAGAACATCTTTCTTATCCGATTCTTTCTGCGCTTCAACTACAGCACGATGAGATAAGATCAAACGGTTTTTTTCTTTTTCCATTTCAACGATTTTAAACGTCAAGACTTTACCCTTGTAATCTTCGAATGATTCAACGAAGTGATCTTCAACTAGAGAGGCAGGGACAAACCCACGCACACCCAAATCGACTACAAGTCCACCTTTGACAACATCTTTTACTTCCGCCTCGAAAATTTCGCCGCTATTAAACTTCTGTTCTAGCGTGTCCCATGCTTCAGCAGCATCCACTTTACTTTTCGATAATACAAAATTTTCATCTTCAACTTTGGTAATGATCAAATTTAACTCATCACCGATGGAAACGACGTCAGAAGCTTTTTCAATGTGTAAGCTTGACAGTTCACTTATCGGGATGATTCCATCAAAAGGTGCACCTTCGATTGTGACAGTAACTGCTTTTTCTTCAACAACGGCAACCTTACCTTTTACAAGAGTTCCTTCACGGAAATCCTGATTTTCCTGCAAGTTCATTTCCTCAGACATATAGCATCCTCCTTCACAACGTTCCATTCTTTATTTTATTCGAATTCTTTAATAAAAACAAAAATTTACACTTTTGTGAATCAATTATTTCAAATATTAAGATTTATGTTCATCCAACAACCTTTGAATATGACTCATTATGACAGTTGTAACTTCATCTGCAGAAGCTTTTCGATCTCTGTAAGGTTGCATCTGGATTGGTTCCCCATAAACGACTTTTAATCGCTTGAACGCTTTATATGGTCCTATGATTGCGCATGGAACGACATCAGCCTCACCTTTAAGCGCGAAAAAGCCGGCACCGGAATATCCTTTTCCAAGATCACCGTTTTTACTGCGGGTACCTTCCGGGAAAAGCCCCATAACTTCTCCACCTTTTAATAACGCAATTGCCGTGCGCAGAGCTTCACGATCACTCAAGCCACGTTTAACCGGAAAGGCATTGAGTTTTGGAAGGAGTGGTTTTAAAACGGGTGCATTGAATAATTCTGCCTTGGCCATGAAGTGTACCGGCCTTGGAGCTGTTATGCCCACGACTGGTGGATCAAGTGCATCAATATGGTTCGTGCAGACCAATATTCCACCTGTTTTAGGGAAATGCTCCAGCCCATGAATATCGAAACGATAAATCGGATTCAAAACTTTCCATACAAGAGATTTTGCAAATTGGTATAAGTTCACTTAGCTCATCCTCTCTTTCGCTAACTGAATAATGTGTTGTGCAGCTTCTTGGATAGATAATTCCGTCGTATCCAAATAAATGGCATCTTTAGCTTGTACGAGAGGCGAAGCCAGACGTTCACTGTCCATTTTGTCCCGATCTGCAATCTCTTTTTTCAGTTGGTCTACATTCGACTCGATTCCGCGACGTGCGTTATCCAGTTGACGACGGTTAGCCCTTTCATCAACGGAAGCGGACATAAACACCTTCAATTCCGCATCGATCATGACATGTGTCCCGATGTCCCGTCCATCCATTACAACTCCACCGTTTTGTGCCATCTCCAGTTGACGTTTGACCATTTCCTTACGAAGGCTTGCATGTGCTGCAACTGCTGAAACTGAAGATGTCACCCTATTGGAACGAATGGCATCTGAAACATCTTCACCATCCAATAATACTAGTTGTCCATCACTGGACGGCATTAATAATATCTTTGTTTCAAGAAGCAAAGATGTCAAAGCTGCTTCATTTTCTAAATCTATGTTTTGTTCCAGTGCTTTATACGTAATTGCCCGATACATAGCTCCTGTGTCAATGTAGGTATAACCTAGTTCTTCTGCTGCAAGTTTTGCAATTGTGCTTTTGCCGGCTGCCGCAGGGCCATCAATTGCAATCTGAATATTTTTTTTCATGTAATCAACCCCTCAACTTTCTCACACATATTGTACCACAGCACGACATTAGAAAAACACAGCATGCACCCATAAAATGGTGCACGCTGATGTTTTTTCTTATACTGATTTCCTACATTTTACTTTCTAGTCAGTGAAAAAAAGCCCACAAGTGTGAGCTTAGTAAATAGAATAAATTGATACGTTTTGACAACAAATTTCCGCATCTGTTTTTTCATGATTATATCAATTGATGGGTTCCATCTAGTTCTAATTTAACATTTCCGATTTCAGGACTTCTTTCGTTTCCGTATCAATTAACACACGGAACGTATGGGAATCATCATCCGTATCTTTGAGCAACAGTAGCTCGTAGCAAAGTCGTTGCTGTAATTGTTCATTTTCAGTGTAAGCAAGTCTTTCATTTTCAACGGTTACTTGATCTGTAAAAAATTCTTTCCAGTCTATAGATACGGTTTTTTGCTCAGGCAAGGTTTCTTCTTGTATATATTCCATGGTGTTTACGCCAAGCACTTCTCCATCATCCTTGGCCAGTTTCAACTGAATTGCATCGGCATAGATCCGTGCTTTATTTGTTGGATTAACCCGAACGAATACCGCGTGCCAAACCAAGTGGTTTTCCCGAACTTCAACAAGTTCTACGTCATCAAAGCTATATGACTTAATTGCTTTTTCAGCTTTTTGTTTCATCTGGGCTTGAGTAATTCGTTCTTTTCCGATTGGTCTTTCAATCAGTAATGAAAGGAGACGTCCACCCTTTTTAGTGTAGTCAGCGTATCCAATTCGAATGCCTTCATGAAATTGTATATGGTAGAACGGATATGGAGCTTCCGGTTTACTGGTCGAGGTCACCAACTTGGCATTCCTTAATGCCGGAAACGTCTGTTTCATTTGTTCAACAACTTGCTTTTCAGTTACCGGCTTATCTTCTATCGATTTAAGTTCTTTTTTCTTTTGATCATCCGCTTCGCTCGCTGTCAAAGGAAAATCACTTTCTGAATACCCTTTAACTGTACTCGACATAGCTGTCCATTGTTTTGATGGTTCAGCTGCCTTAATCTCTTTCTGCCATTTCGAGAAGGATTGTTGTTTCGCCAATAATTCGGAGGAGGCGTTCTGCCATTCAATCGTAAACTCGTCCAGATTGGCAGCCACATTATTGGTTACTTCCAACCATCTATCATCTGGAACTTTATCCTGACTTTTTAACTTTGCATAATCCCCCAAACGCCCAAGGTAATTCAACCATTCATTTGAAAAATCCTGTTGGAGTGGCAGCGACGCAATATCCCCCTTTATTTCAGAAGAAAGTCTCCATATATCTTCAAGTGGTTCGGCTTGTGCTCCTTTGTCATTGAAAACAGTCGCACTTTGAACGGCTTTCTGCAACTCAGACAATTTTTCTGAGGCTGAGGTCAAACGGTTTGTGTATTGTGCTCGCAAACTATTTTGCAATGCCTCTTCATTTTGCTTGGACGTATATAAAAATACGCCCATTACGACTAAACCAATTGCCAGTATGCTTGATAAAATCTTCATGTCGTTCCTCCTCAGTCACAGAATATATGTTTCCCGATCGTTTTAATTTGCGGTCTGCCCCAAATCCAATCACTTGTTGCGGTTTCAGGATTGAAATAATAGAGTGCATTTTCCGTAGGGTCCCAACCATTCAAAGCATCCAGCACCGCTTCTTTTGCACGCTCGTTTGGTGTTAGCCAAATTTGCCCATCCGCAACTGCTGTAAATGCCAATGGTTGGAAAATCACCCCACTTACCGTATTGGGGAACTCAGAATCTTCGACACGATTCAATATGACTGCCGCTACTGCGACTTGCCCTTCATATGGTTCACCACGAGCTTCACCGTAAACCGCGTTTGCCATTAATTGTAAATCTTGCTCAGAATACTTGGAGGGCAATTGCACTTGTTCGGGTTGTTTGGCTGCTTGTTGCGACCCTTTTTTCACCTGATTCTCCAGTGGTACGTTGCCATAGTGTGTAAATTGATTGCCTTTGTTTATTTGATTATGAACAAACTCTTTATGAAATTTTGAAACTTCAGCTAACTTATTCTTTGTTGATTGACCGGCAATTCCATCAATCGGCAAACCATACTGTTCCTGAAAGCTTCGAAGAGCCCAGTAAGTCCCGTAACCAAACTTCCCATCGATCTTGTTTTTGTAGATGCCTATATATTGCAGCCGTGACTGCAATTCAATCACGTCGTCACCGAATGCCCCAAGTTCAACTTCCTGGGCTGAAAATGCTTCTGTCGGAGTGGTTGAGCTAACCGAAAACATCAATAAACTGAACGTGACCATGCATAAAATCCATTTATTTTTTCTCATCTTCATTCTCCTTTTTTTTAGAATGGGAAAACTGGCGAATTTTATACAAAAAAAATAAACCAATTCGAAAATTGGTTTAAAAAACATCATGAATTTTTTCTTTTTTATGAAAATGATGCATGGTCATCAAGTGAGCTTTTTTGACTTTCGTTAAACATAACCACCATAAAAACAGCATAAACGGTATCATAAAGTATGAAGAAATTTCTTTAATTGACAATATCCCATTATAGATCATGTGCAAACTTAACGGTGCCAGCAAGGCAATGAACAGTAGCGGTTTAGAACTCTCACTCATCGCGAATTTCGCACGCCCAAGATAATAACCCATCACCACGCCAAAAATCGCATGGCTCGAAACAGGCAATAAAGCACGTAAAAAAGCAGTATCCAGACCATATGTAAACAAGTACAGAATATTTTCGACCGTTGCGAATCCCAAAGATACACTTGCACCATACAATATCCCATCGTATGGATCATCAAATTCAACATGTTGGTATATGGCCATCACCAAGATAAACCATTTGAAAAATTCTTCAAGTGAACTGGTAAACAGGACATTCCTGATAAAATGCGAGCGGAAAATGTGTTCAACTTCAAACACATGTTGTATGAAGAGTATTGGGAACGTTAAAATAGCACCATAGATAAATGTATGGAACAATGTTCTGGAAGGCTCTGCCGATATTTCGTTCCGCAAATAAAAATAGCTGAATAATGCCAGACCCGGAGCGATTGCGACAGATAATAAAATAATCAAGTTGCGTTCGCCTCCTTTTCATCATTTAATTATATCATTGTTACTACACAAGTTGGATGAAAGGAGACAAAATGAAGTGAAAAAAATAGTGGTAATCCATACCGGTGGGACAATCTCCATGCACGTGAACAACGGTGCAGTTGTACCAAGTGATTCAAATCCGATAACAGCTGAGATGGATAAATTGGTAGAATACGCCGAAATACATGAAATAGAAGCATTCAATTATCCTTCACCCCACATGACTCCAAGGGAAATGCTGAAACTTAAAGAAATTATCAATCAACAATTAATATCATATGAAGTGGACGGTTTCGTAATTACACACGGTACGGATACTTTAGAAGAAACGGCATATTTCCTTGATTTAACCATAAAAGGGGATATCCCTATCATTTTGACGGGGGCCATGCGATCTTCAAATGAAATCGGGGCTGATGGTGTCTATAATTTGGTCTCAGCTGTACGAGTGGCCACCTCAGATGATGCGATTGGCAAAGGTGTGCTAGTTGTGATGAATGATGAAATTCATACGGCACAAAATGTTACGAAAACATCCACAAGCAATGTTTCCACTTTCCAAAGTCCACAATATGGACCGATTGGATTGATTACGAAAACAGGCATTCATTTTCACCATACACCGATTCGTCACGAAACCTATGTAGTAGACACCATCAATAAAAAAGCGGCCCTGCTAAAAGTTTATGCAGGGATGGACGCCGATCTACTAGTGCATATAGGGGATAACGGGTACGACGGTGTAGTACTTGAAGGACTCGGCCAAGGTAATGTACCTCCTGCCATCGTTCCTGCCATACAACAACTGATCGACAGGAACATTCCGGTCGTATTGGTATCTAGATGTTATAACGGCATTGCCCAACCGGTATATGGTTATGAGGGTGGGGGCAAAATGCTTGAAGGCATTGGAGTATTATTTGCCCATGGACTTAGTGGTCAAAAGGCAAGAATCAAATTGCTGATTGGCCTATCCGATTCCCATACATCTAATTCACTATCGACCATGTTCAAATATTAGAACTTTCATAGAGCGGTGTTACTATGTGAATAATAAGCGTAGAAAAAGCTGCCATCAGTCTGGCAGCTTTTCTTTTTCCTTTATCGCTTTTGCAATCAGTTCCCCGTGAAAGCGTCCGTTTTCAATAAATATTTCATTTGCATTGTTTCCAGCAGCCAAAACTCCTGCAATATATAAATTTTCAACATTCGATTCCATCGTACGCTCATTCAGCAGCGGTCTACCTGAAGTTCCATCAATCTGGACACCCATGTTTTTCAAGAACTCATGATCGGGATGGTAGCCGATCATCGCAAAAACAAAATCATTTTTAATTGTAATTTCTTGATTGAATTTACGGATACGCACTTCCTCGTGCGTGATTTCCTGCACATGCGCTTCAAAATGCAACTTGATTTCCCCAGACCGAACCAACCCATCGAATTCCGGTAATATCCAAGGTTTGATACTGCTTGAGTATTCACAGCCCCTATAAACGACAGTTACACGGGCACCCGCTTTATGTAATTCCAGTGCAGCATCGACACTTGAATTTTTCCCGCCAATCACCACCACGTCTGTATCAAAGTAAGGATGACCTTCCTTAAAATAATGACTCACCTTTTCCAACTCTTCCCCCGGGATGCCAAGTAGGTTCGGATGATCATAATAACCTGTTGCAATAATCACAATGCTTGTTCTATATGCAGATTTTGACGTAAAAACTTCAAATCCCTTTTCATCTTTTTCAACACGTTCCACAGTTTCAAAGCGATGCACGTTTAATTTTTTCATTTTTACTACCTCTCGATAATAAACAAGTGCTTGGTTACGCTTGGGCTTGCGGTCCTCAATAATGAAGGGTACATCACCAATCGAAAGTTTTTCGCTCGTGCTAAAGAACGTTTGATGTGTAGGATATTTATATATGGCTTCTACGACGTTTCCTTTTTCAATAATCACGGGTGAAAGCCCGATGTTTTGCAATGATATTGCTGCGGCCAGCCCACACGGCCCTCCTCCAACAACAATTGCATCTATTTTTTCCATCATGCCACACTTCCTCAATATATGAAATCTTCTATGTTATGATAGAAAAACAAATGAAACTATTCAACTAATCAGCTTTGTCCTTCCTGAATTTATGAACTTTCATTCAGACATTATCTTGAGTTTTGCCTATTGTAATCACATGACATTCGGCAGGCGCCCCCAGACGGAATGGCACGAATGTAGTCCCAAATCCATTACTGATCAAAGAAACGCCATCTCGCTCTTTTTGAAGTGAACCTTTTTGATAATATCCCCATTTACCAAGACGGATTTGTCCGCCATGTGTATGTCCAGCCAATAAGACATCCGATTTGAATCCATTTTTCACTTTATTAAATACAAAAGGTGTATGTGAGACAAAAATAATCGTTTCATTTTCCGGAACATTCTTAAAGCTCTTCGCAATATCCGCCCGTCCAGAAGAAACATCATCAATGCCTGCAATCCATAAACGAGTGTTTTGGTATTCAATGCAAACCGCTTCATTTTCAAGAAGTTTCCCACCGACATCCTCAATATATTTACGGATATGATGTTCACCGACTTCACGGTCATTGTTTCCCCACACAAAATAAATCGGTCCAAGTTGTGCCAGTTTTTTCACATTTTCTTCAATACGGTTCAGTGGGACCCCTTTTTCAGCTATATCACCACCGATAATCACTGCATCAAGCTTCCCTACTTGTTCGATTAAGTGATCCGATATTCTTCTTCGATGGATATCGGATATGAAAAATAGACGAAAAGGTTGTCGATTTTGATAGTTTACTGTTTCAATTTCGTGATGGCGGATATTTGTATCAAATGCTTTTTTGAACATGACGAGAGGCATAAATATAATCACACCTAAAATGGTCACTAAATAACGCATGGCCGCACCTCTTTTTCAAATGACTTTGTAACCGCAATATGTAACATTGCCGTCAAAACAAAAAGAGAAGGGTTGCCCCTTCCCCTCCAGTATGGTTACGTAAGAGATCAATCTTCTTCCATATGTAACACACGGAAACCAGACCGATCTAGTTCGTTCAGGAATTTTTGAATATTATCTCGCTTCTCGATTTTCAAGACGATCCTGCGCAGTAATTTGTCTGACTCATCAAATGTTACAAGTGAAATGACAGATTCATGGAATTTCTGAATAATTTCAGAAACTCGGGCGATACGGCCTTCCGTTTCCACGGAAGTAAAGGTGATTCGAACACCAGGACGATCCATTCCGAATGCGCTTCTGAACTGATCCATAATGTCAAAACGAGTCACTAATCCTAAAAATTGCCCTTCTTCCACTACAGCGATTATTGGGAAGTCATTCAGTAGAATCAAAGAATCTTCAAAAACCGCTTCCAAGGATAAATAAATATCTTCCTTTGTGACTACGTCCATCAATGACGTCATCGCATGAAATTCTTCTCTGGTTTGCCCGCTATAATAAAACGCCCGATAGGCTATGTAGCGATTCAATATCCCTTTGTACACGCCATTTTCAAGTACAGGCAGTGCATCAATTTGATTTTTTTCCAATAGTTCCAGTGCAGAGCTCAAGGACTCTGTCGATTGAATCGATATGCACTTTTCTTTTGGGATCATAACGCTTTTAGCAAACATGTGGTCACCTCATTCTTTCTTCAATAACTATTCTATTCTATAAAATTCCCTTGTATCCTTCTTTTCAAACAAAATTTAAGGCAGAATCAATGTTTGACCAGTTGAAATTGAGTTTGATGTTAAGCCATTTGCTGACTTGATACGTTCCACCGCGTCAGGTGAATTGTAGTAATTCATAGCAATTCGATACAAAGTTTCACCAGGCTGCACAACATGCGTCTTCTCTCCCACGGTTTCCTCTTCAGGTACTTCTTCAATAGGTTTATCTTCAGTTGGTTGTCCGTCTTCGGCGTGTTCATCTATATCGGCTGTTTCCTCGATGACTTCCGTTTCATTTTGTTCGTCTTCAACCGGTGTGGAATCTGTTTCTTCCTCTTCAGGTTCCGTGGTCATATCGTCCTTTTTTTCATTTTGTTCATATTGGACCTGGCTATTGTCGAATACCGTGGTCTCATTCGCATTCGGTTGATAGAATGCAAATACATAAATCAGAAATGAAACGGGAATCAATATGAAGAAAAAGAACAATATTGGCAAAAGATAATTTTGCTTTTGTTTTGAAGTCTTCTTGGAAACCGGCGTTGTGGATCTTCTGGATTTACGAGTATTTGTCTTTTCCTCATTAGTTAATTCAATTGGTTTTCGATGTTCCTCAATCTTGTATTGATAATCGTCTTTATTCATTGCGGTAAACTCCTATTCTACGGTTCGTATGTGCTTATTATGACGAAATTTGGAGAAAAAGTAAATCAAGCTTCATTCGAAAGAAAACCAGGGAATATTTTCGATAATCTGTCTTCCCATGAACTCAGGACTAAATGACGGGCACTAAGAACTGAAGAAGAAACGATTACATCCATATTCAACCCGCACTTCGAACAACAGTTTTCAGGCTGTTCCAGTAATTGCTGCCCAAATATCTGTATAATTTGCTGACGTATGCAAATGGGATTCGTCAATATATCTTTCATTTGATAGATTTGGTGCATTTTTTGCCGCTTTAAATTATCAAGCATCTCAATCGTATCCTCTGTTGTTTTGCGTGACGACCAATAAGCCAAAATGCGTACATGATTTTCTGAAAGAATCCCTTGCGAGACTAGCTGGTTCGGACTCAGTCCATTAAGTGTAGCTTGTTCAAAAATGTTCACATGTGCCTCTTCCGGAAAATCGTTTATTGCCACAAAAATCGAGTGGTTCTCATCGTCTTTTGTATAATACAAAGTCGATAGCGAGTCCGCACCATCCCTGCCTGCACGACCAACTTCCTGAGCATAATTTGCCACAGATGAAGGGAAATGATCGTGGATTACTTGTCGAACATCATCTTTATGAACGCCCATACCAAAAGCATTCGTTGCACATACCCAATCAATTTCATTTTGAAGAAATTGCTGTTGGACAAACATTCGATCCACTTGTTCCATACCAGCATGGTACGAGGCTATCCGGATACCATTGTCACTTAAATTCCGAGCATATTCATCTGCTTTCCTTCTTGATTGTGTGTACAGAATTCCCGGTCCTGAAAAGCTGGCGATTTGTTTTGATATCAAATCGAATTTAAGTTCTGGTGATTCCACTTCAATTGCAGCATACCGTATATTGGGTCGATCCAATGATTGTATATGTAGTGTCGGTTCCTGCATTTTCAAATGCAATTGAATGTCACTCATTACTTCTTGAGTGGCTGTAGCTGTCAACGCCAATATAGGAGGCCTGTTTGTTTTATGGACCCACTCTCCCAATCTCAAATAATCAGGTCTGAAGTCGTAACCCCATTGGGATATACAGTGTGCTTCATCTGCAACAAGGAGAGAAATAGGAATATTTTGAAGTTTCATCTTCACTTGTTCCTGCATCAACATTTCAGGTGAAAGAAAGATAAACTTATAGTATTCCAGTTGATTTAATAATTGTTGTTTTTCCTGTACCGACAAAAAGGAATTAAGCGCAACTACCCGTTTTTCACCCATTTTTTTCAATTGTTCCACTTGGTCTTGCATCAGTGAAAGCAATGGGGAAATAATCAGGACTGTGTGCGGTAAAAGATATCCTGGTATCTGGTAACAAAGTGATTTCCCCATCCCTGTGGGCATTATTGCAACGACATCTTCATCGTTCAAGATACTTTGGATTATCTCCTGTTGCCCGGGTCTGAATGACGTATAACCGAATTTTTCTTTCAATATCTTATATGGATCCATCTTCATGTGAATCACCTCCCACTGCCAATAAAAGACGGAGCTGAAAATAGGAATATAAAGGATATGCTTCTTTAAGCGTCCGCAATTTTTTTGTTTGCTGGTTTCTTATTTGTTCAATCAACCTATATGTATTTTCATCAGGGAAAAACAATTGAATTGAAAAGGATGGATCATTCATTGCCATTTCGACGAAATGATCTTCAATTGTGCTGGACTTCAGCTGGCGCGAGGACATGATTTGTTCAAATGTATATCCTTGTTCATAAAGGTCGGCCGTTTTCTTGGCAGAGTCCGTCAATGGCGTGGAGGTCTTTATTCCTTCACTTAAACTGTTTAATAAAGTCAGCCTAGGATTTAAGTAAATCTCATCAAGTAATATATGTAGACATTCACAGAATCGAATCTGTAAATCCATTTCATCTTCTTTTAATGCATGAGACAACTGTTGCCAAGTTACGCCGCTTACTTCAAATCCGGATAGTCGGTGACTCAAAATGGACAAATGGAGATGGGATAGATCTGACGTTTGAAAAGCTGTTTTTAACTCATAATAATAATTCCGAATGAACTCCTCTGATCTAAAAGGCCATTTCTTCAAATAGTTTCTGACCCAGTTCTGAACCTTTTCGTCTTTCTGAACCGGGTCGAATGCCATGTTTCCAGCAATAATTTGGGACAATGTCTGAGTTACAAGAGATAGTCTTTGAAAAAATATGCGCTCATTTCCCCTATATAACCAGCCATTCAATTTCAACTCAGGCAACCTCTGCAAAGTCTCGATCCCTGGTTTGGTAATATGCGGTACGGAATTCCCATCAACAATGATCAGACCCGACTGGATCATCATCTGTATGGTATGATCGTACGTTTTTTTTGATAGTTTAGGGGTAAGTGAGAAGTAACGGGTAAAGCCATAGCTTTTGACATCTTGTATTGTTTGACCTGAACGTTTGCCTCTAAGCAGATGAAAAGGGGCGGAGATTGTTCTTTCACCATTCAGACGATTGACCATATGTAGGATGATTTGTTGGAACAGCACGGTACTTCCTCCATTTGATGAGTATTTAGGTTGAAAAGTGCGGAAAACATGATTAGAATAAATACGAAAGCTTTTTCAAGCGGACGGAGAAGAAGGAGATGTTTTAACATGGCAAAATATACCATTGTAGATAAAGATACTTGTATCGCATGTGGCGCTTGTGGCGCTGCTGCTCCAGATATCTATGATTATGATGACGAAGGTATTGCCTTTGTTATTTTAGATAATAACATGGGAACTGTTGAAGTTCCAGATGAACTAGAGGAAGATATGCAAGACGCATTTGAAGGGTGTCCTACGGATTCGATCAAGGTTGCTGACGATTCATTTGACGGCGACGCTTTAAAGTACGAATAGAAGGATAGCCAAGGAACCCACTAGTTCAAGTTTCATGGACATGCAAAAAGCTGCGGAGTTGGTCCGCAGCTTTTTATTATGAAAATTGTGCACGCTGTCTATCCAGCCATGTTTTCATAGTCTTGAATAAAACAATGATAACCGCTGATAACAGCACGCCTTTAATTAAATTGAATGGTAGAATTCCAAGCACAATCATGTTTGTCAGTGCTGTTCCAGTTGTAGGCGGTACGTTCAAGAAGTACGTATACATCGGCAAAAATACTGCGTAATTTAGAATACTCATACCAATAGCCATCGTGATGACTCCAGCACTTAATCCAAATACCAGACCTTTACTTGTAGAAACTTTACGGTAAATCATATAAACAGGCAACATAAACAAAATGCTTGTTGCAAAATTGGCCATTTCCCCTACCGGTACGCCAGTTGGACTACCACTGAACATCCAATACAAAACATTTTTAAAAAGTGCTACCAGAATCCCTGCAACGGGACCCATTGTGATGGCTGCGATAAGTGCAGGCACATCACTGAAATCAACTTTCAAGAATGTTGGCAACGCTGGTAGCGGAAAGTTGAATAGCATCAACACAAATGAAATGCTACTTAACATCCCAACCGCAATCATAATACGCAATTTGTTGTTCTTCATATTACTCTCTCCTTTTGCGATTCACTCCACAAGAAGAAAAGTTCGCTCGTTTTGTCCCATCAAAAAACCCTTAAGCCGTTATCGCTCAAGGGAGTAGAAGGCGCACTTAAATAGGCGTCTCGTTAAATGACAGAACGAAAAACGACCGCACCTTCACCTTCTCCCATCCAGACTATACTGTCGGCTTTGGAATTTCACCAAATCCTGCCTTACGGCTCGCGGGCTCAAGGAAACATACACCTATTACCGCCGATCGGGAATTTCACCCTGCCCCGAAGATGAATCAATATTAACTTACATTCCTTACTATAAGAAAAAAAAAGCCATTTGTAAACTACTTGAGCCTACAAATGGTCATTTTATTCATTTTAATAGTAAAGTAAGTTCATTGGCACCTACTGGTACGGGCAATGGTTGAGTGAAATCAAAACCGTTCCATTCTTTTTGCACGACATTTTCCATTTGCAAAGTCTCACCAAAACTTGCTCCTGTCAATAGCATTCCCTCAATCATGTGCATTGCCACAATGGCATCGAATTGTTCCAGATCTAAAGGCTCAGTGAAAATAATTTTAGTAAGCTGCCCTTCTTTTTCCACTTCATAGTTAACCTCGCGGGGAATCAATGAAGTGTATATATCATTTGATTTCCTCTTCATTTGAAGCAGAGCTTCTGATAATGAAGGGTAGGTTTGACCGAAGTTCGGCGCCAGGTACTCACTGCCATCAGATTGTTTATAAAGGAAATAATTATTATGTTGGATCGCACCGTTGACTTCCAGCGGTTTGCTAGGTTCGCCTTGTTGGTCGAATTCCATAGTGGTTCCATCTTCGTTCAGAAACTCAATCTGTGAGAAATCCTGAAACGTATCCAACAAGGTTTGAAAGTAAACCGTTATTGTTCCGCTTGCCATATCATATCCATGATTGTTTGGAAGGGTATGCCTTAAAGTAGCCCCTTCTGCAGAAAAGGTTCCCTTGTATGGATGATACTCAAAAAATCCGAACGCTTCTTCATCTATTCGCGAAGCATAACTCTCATACAGTTCAAGCGAAGAAGGAGTTTCCTCTCCAATCTCGGATTTGATCATGGATTTCGGAATAAGGAAAGTAACAGGAACGCTATTGGCGGCATCCCCTGCCAAACCCAGTTTGAATACTGTCACATCGTCCGAAATTTCATTCGGGTATAGCGCTGTATTGTGAACTTCTGCAGAGGAATCCAACGCCGTATAGGTCTCTTCACTTTTTTTCGAAGCCGGTGCAGTATCTGCTGTCAATTCTGATTCCATCATCGTCATTGATTGTTCCTCTAAAGCTTCATTGCCAGTAATGGACACGGATTCTTCAGCTGCTGAATCGGCCATTTGGGCGGATTCATCATTTGACTGATTCAACATTGTTGCAGTGAGCAAACTCAACGTGAGGACAGAAGCAATTGCAACTGCAGCGGGTACCCATGATTTCCTCTTTTTCGTCTGAATCCCGTTCAATCGGGAATCTTCATGCAACCGTTTTAGCACTTCGTCTTTGGAACGTGTATCTTGTACTTTGGGCACTTGACCAAGTAACTGTTCAATCTCTTGTTCACTCCATTTATTGTTGCTCATCGTGAACTTGCCTCCTATCCGAATGCCCAGCCAATCGATCCCGAAGTTTTTGAATTGCCCGGTGTTGTGTGGTCTTTACTTTCCCTTCTGTCCAGCTTAAGATCTTTGCCGTTTCAGAAATGGATAAGTCCTGGAAGTATCTCATGACTATGACCATTTTTTGATCGCCTGTACATTCATCTAACGCTATTAACAATTGCTTCATTTCATCATTCATTTCGGCCAATTCTTCAGGCAGTGCTTCAGTGGACCTCAACTCTTGTTTTTCCCAATCAAAAAAATCAAAGGCATGGCGCTTGCGTACCGAAGATTTCCGGAAGTGGTCGATCGCCACGTTTTTCGCGATTGAAAACAACCAAGTTTTTTCTGAACTCTTGCCTTCGAATTTACTGAATGCCTTTAACACACGAACATAAACTTCATGCATCAAGTCTTCCGCAGTCTGTCTATTTTTCACCATATATAACAAGAATTGAAATACATCTTGATGATATTGATCATATAGCCTGTGAAAAACGGAGTCATTCATAAACTCCCCCCGTTCATAAATTAGTCGTTTCATTGCCTTGAAAAGTTACAAGTTTATTATCGGCAATGTAAAAGTAAATACGGTCCCGACATTTTCATGGCTCTGTACGCTGATATCGCCATCATGAGCTTCGACCATATTTTTTGCAATAGCGAGTCCCAAACCAGTGCCGCCTTTGCCTCTCGTTCTTGATTTGTCCGCTTTATAAAAACGTTCGAAAACAAAAGGTAAGTCCTCCGTAGGTATTCCTGTCCCAGTATCTTCCACTCTTATTTTGACGAATGAATTGTATTGTTCGACACTAACACTGACTTTCCCTTCATTCGAGGTGTGTCGAATGGCGTTATCTATAAGATTAGTCAGGACTTGTTCGATACGATCTTCATCCATTTCCACCATTAATTGAGGTGAAACGGACGAACTATACTTCAAAACGATTTGGGATTCTTTTGCCACTTGAGCAAATTTCTGCGTGATTCTTTCTATTACCTGACCAACTGCCACATTTTCTTTGTAAAGTCTCATTCGGCCAGATTCCATTCTCGCCAGATCCAACAGATCGGTTACCAAGCGTCCCATTCTTTGCGACTCTTCATATATGATTTTTATCATTTCATCCCGTTCTTCATCAGATGTCACGATGTCATCCACAATTGCTTCGCTATATCCTTGAAGCATGGCAATCGGAGTTCTCAATTCATGGGAGACATTGGCTATGAAATCCGAACGCAGTTTATCGAGGCGATGCTGTTCAGTCATATCCCGTAATACCGCTACCGCACCTCGTATCGAATCTCCGCTATATAAAGGACTGATGGAAATGGCATAGTAGCTGCCTTCCATTTCAAGTTCCTCATTAATCTCTTCCTCTAGATGAAGAACATGATCCAGCATGTGGCCCATCTCTACCGGAATCGGTTGACCGGTGGTGGTTCCTATGCGGAAAAACCACTTTTGAAGCAGCTTGTCTGCTTGTGGATTGCTTAATAGGATTGTGTGGTCCCGATTGAACGTTATGACGGCATCCGTCATTGATGTCAAAATACTGGAAAGCTGTTCTTTTTCCTGATTGATGACTTCAAGGTGATGTTTCAGCTGTCTACCCATTTGATTGAATGCCGTTGCAAGCTGACCGATTTCATCATTTTGAAGAGCCGGGACTTTTGTATCGAAATTCCCTTTGGACAATTCAAACGCAGCCTCACGCATTTTTCTTAAGGGCGAAGTAATCCGTGTCGATAGGAAAAAAGCAAAGAAGGTCGTTAATATAAATGCGATAAATGCGGATAGGAAGACGATATTCGTCGTTTTCTTTGTTGTTTGGTGTATTACATCCAAACTTTGATAAATGAATACTGCCCCATGCAGTTCATTTTCAGCGTTCAAAGGCGATGCCAGCACAAAAAACGATTCCATTTGATCCTCATTCTTCAAGGAAGGGAGAATCATTTCTTTAAGAATCGGTTCAGAAGATTGAAAGACTTTTTCAAGCGTCTTGTCATTCATGATATTTTGTTGGATCGATTCTCTGTTTTCACCTTCATGCAGAGTAAAAGACACTTCCTTAGGTTCCTTGGATATGAGCGCATTAGTTCCAGGGCCCAACATATCCGAGATTATCTCAAGGGACGTATCCACATTTTCATGGTCACTGACTAGGCGTGCGATTGTCGCAGCTTCCTGACGGAGAGAAGCCTCAGCCTGCTGACTGTGATAATTCCCCAAAAATTCCAGCATCAGGATTGTGATGATAAACAAGACAAACGAAACGAGAAGCAATATGGTCACCCATAGCTTCCCGACAACGCTGTTCCATATTCTATTCATTGACAACCTCGAATTTGTATCCTACTCCCCATACCGTCACGATCATTTTTGCCGCTTTTTCTGAAACTCGGTTCAATTTTTCTCTTAATCGCTTAACATGTGTATCGACAGTTCGAAGATCCCCAAAGAAATCATAATGCCAGACTTCTTTCAAAAGCTGTTCACGGTCAAATACTTTATCCGGTGATTTCGCCAAGAAGTATAGTAGTTCATACTCTTTCGGAGTCAGATTCACTTCTGTTCCATCTGCCGTCACTCGGTGTGCATCATGATCTATTGTCAAATGAGGAAAAACAACCAGATCTTTGGAAACTGTTGAAGTGGAAATCGGTGTTATCGACACCGATCGACGCAATACCGCCTTGACCCTCAGGACCACTTCCCGAGGACTGAAAGGTTTCACGATATAGTCATCCGCACCGAGTTCAAAGCCGTTAATCCGATTTGCCTCTTCGCCTTTGGCCGTCAATAAAAGAATCGGTGTCGCTTTTTGTTCACGGAGTTCCGCAATGACTTCCAACCCATCTTTCTCCGGCATCATGACATCAAGCAATATACAGTGATAATCTTTTTCAATAGCCATTTCCAATGCTACAGCACCATTTTCAGCTTCATCAACTTCATATCCTTCACGCTCTAAATACATTTTTAATAAGCGACGAATACGGTCTTCGTCATCAACTACTAACACAGCAATATGTTCTGACAATTTTGATTACCCCTCTCGGCCTATCTCTATCAATTATTGTACAATTACAAGCATTAAAATGAAAGAAAAGCCCTTCCCATGAAGGAAAAGGCTTATCTATTAAGCGTACGAGTGCAACCCGGCTATTATTAAATTAACTGCAATCAGGTTAAACATGATAATAATGAACCCTATGACGGCCAACCAAGCGGATTTTTCGCCTTGCCAGCCTTTTGATAAACGAAGATGCAGGAATGCAGCATAGAACAACCATGTTATGAGTGCCCATACTTCTTTTGGATCCCAGCCCCAGAACCTGGACCAAGCTTCTTGTGCCCAAATCATGGCAAAAATAAGTGCTCCCAATGTAAATACAGGGAAACCGATTAATACGGCACGGTAACCGATCTCATCCATTAGTTGCGAGTTCGCTTTTTTTGCAAGAGGCTGTAACAAAGCTGATATTGGTTTTCGTATAATCAAACGAATCAGACCATATAGCACGATACCAAAAATCAAGGACCAAGTCACTGTCGTCAGTTTTTTCGCGTTGACAATTGGCGGTGTTTCCGCTAGGGGCTCCATCGTGCCAGGTGTCAGTGCCTCGTATTCATTCATGCCAAATATCGGCGGCATGTCATACGTAATTTCCTCGGCTTTTTGTTCTTTATCGATATAATTGAATGATGCTTCGTAATCCATGAATTTGAACGTTGAAGATGCAGCAACAAATCCAAGTGTCAAAACCAAAGTAAACATAACGGCTTCCAACCAGAATCGTTGTTTTGATTTCTTAGTTAGATCGATGTTTTTTGTTAAGTAAATCAATCCTGCCACAGCACTCATCGCCAATATCGATTCACCAAGTGCAGCTGTGATTACGTGAATGTATAGCCAATAGCTCTTTAGTGCCGGGATAAGCGGATTGATGTCTCTTGGAAACATACTGGCGAATCCAATAATGATAATGGCAATTGGCAAAGCAAACAATCCAAGCAAAGGGGTTTTATAAAGGAAATAGATCAAGATAAAAGCCCCTACAATCATCATGCCAAATGCAGTTGTAAATTCAAACAAGTTACTGACTGGGGCATGTCCCGCTGCAATCCAGCGAGTCACGAAATAACCCAAGTTAGAAATAAAACCGATGATCGTAACTACGATTCCGATACGACCCCACCGTTTTTCAAAATTCGTTGTCTCGGTTTTTGAGCCTTTCACAGCCCCGCCAAAAAATAGTGTAGCAACCAAATAACAAACGAAAGCTATGAATAACAAATTCCCACTAATCGAAACAAGTGTCATGACGATTTCTCACCATCCTTTTTTTCCTCTAAGGCTTCGAGATCCTGTTGGTCGTCGTAAGGAGGCAAACTTGCCGCTTCTGTGACAGCATCCAGGTCTTTTTTCACATTCAACCAGTTTTTATTCGTGTGCGCGGCAACCGCCAGACGCCCATCTTTTGTCTCATGTATCCAGATACGACGGTGGTTCCAATACGAACCTTGTGCAACACCGATCATGAATATCAGTCCACCAAGTGCCAATATCCAGAGTGTTTTATCTTTACGGATCGTGAGGCCTGATACGTCCCGCGTATCCACATTTTTGAATTCTAATTTAAACTCATTTTCTCCAAATGGCTCCACTGTTTGTTTGATCGCAACAAAACTAGTTTCCCCTTCTGGAGTTTCAGGAGTCGTCATTTTCACTAAAAATGCCGGGTTATTCGGCACAGGGGACTTTGTTTGTGGCTCCCCATCTTCAAATCCAGAGAAATCGGGATAATAGCGCAGTAGTTCGACTTCGGCACCATTCCCTAAATCATAATGAGTTTCCGGTTCCACCAGATCGATGGATAACTCCCCGAGTGACTCTCCCGATGCCTTATTCGATAAGTCAAAATGCATCGTACGAAGTTCATCAAGTCGGAAGTCCATTTGATAAACGGCAAATCCATCAAACTTCAATGGTTCATTTACCTGAATGGAATCTTTTTTCACTTCCTCCAGCTTGTCCGTCTGGCCAGGAAGTGCATCTTCAGGTTTTTTATATAAAACTACATCCGTTTGATAGTTTGAAGCAATGGTACCTACTCGATCGATCGCTTCATCGAAAACATCATCGGCTTGATCCTTGTCATACGTCTCAAGGATAAATTCTTTGCTTTCCAGATAAAATCCTGGAGTTTCAGGAATAGCCCGTGTCTCCCCTTCACGAATCCACATCGTTTCATCCACATAAAAACCAGGTAATGCACGCAGCATCACGCCAAAAAGAAAGATAATCAAACCTAGATGATTGATATAAGGGCCCCATCTGGAGAACCTTCCTCTTTCACCAAGAACGGCTCCATCTTCACGTTTCACATGATAGCCAAGCTCTGTTAATTTTTGCTCACTTCTAGTCAACGTTTCCTCGCCCAATTTGTTTTCACCGATTGCGAAAAGGCGTTGACGTTTCATGAAGCTCTCGTGCCTTCTTGTACGTTGTTTTTTCAAAGATTTATACAAAGGAATGACTCTATCCAAACTGGCGACAATCAATGATATACCCAGCATTCCAATCAACGTCTGGAACCACCATGAACCGTATAGGTCCGACAATCCCAGTTCGTAATAAATCTTTCCGAATGTACCGTAAACCCGTTCGTAATAAGCTGCAATATCTGCTTCCACGGTTGCAGGCACATATAGAACCTGTGGCAAGATGGTTCCAATTGCTGCTGCCACCAGAATGATGACGATCAACCAAACTCCTACCCTGACACTCGAAAAAAAGTTCCAGATCTTGTCAACTATCGATTTATTGTATGTTTGGGAACGTCGTGCAGACCCTTCGTAGCGCATGTCCACTAATTTCAGATTTTCTGCTTCCTCTGTAAGGGGTCGTCCACAGTTTCCACATAGCACTGTTCCCTCAGGGTTTTCATGCCCGCAGGCACAAATAATCTTGTTCATGAAAGTGAACTCCTTATTCAGGTTTTATTAGCTCCATAAACGAAGCAATATCCTGCTCTGTCATTTCTCCCGTTATAATCTTCTCAATCTTTCCTTCTGAATTGATCAACATCGTTGTGGGCAATGGATTGATATTATACGCTTCCATTACACTTTTGGTCTTATCGATCACAACAGGGAAATCCAAACCATACTGATCTGTAAAACGTTGGACTTCAAAGTCAGATTGAGCAATGTTCACTGCGAGAGTTTGAACACCTTGGTCCTTGAATACTTCGTATTGACGATCCATTGCCGGCATTTCTTTCGCACATGGTTTGCACCATGTTCCCCAGAAATTCAAAAAGACACCTTGTCCTTTGTAATCTGACAATCGATGCTCTTCCCCATCCAGATCCACTAATTTGAAGTTTGGGGCTTCGTCACCGATTCCCAAAACCTCAATTTTTTCTTTTGTTGCACTCGTGTAAATGGTATAGACAATCGCTGCGACAAGAACGACAAGGATACTCGTTCGGATAATTAATCGTTTTTGTTTCGTCCGAGCCATTTTTCCGACCTCCCTATGACGAAATAATCATTGTAATTATAACAAAGAAAAACGGCTGGACTGCTTTCACATTTGAATGGTTTGTGAACGTTTGTACTTCCAGATTATGATCCGATTTTTCCTGTTTCAGCCATTACACGCAACAATTTAACTTCATGAGCAGTTAATTCACGAGATTCACCAGGATTCAACCCGTGAAGCGTCAGAAAAGCAAATCTTTCACGTTTCAGTTTTTGTACTGGGAAACCGATTGCATCGAACATACGACGGACTTGGCGGTTTTTGCCTTCATGAATCGTAATTTCAATGATTGCTTTGCTTTGTTTCGATTCGGAAGATAACAATTTCACCCGTGCAGGTGCTGTTTTGCCATCTTCAAGAACTACACCACGTTCAAGCGGTCGAAGTTGTTCTTTAGCTGGGATACCCTTTACACGTGCGACGTATGTTTTATCGATTTTGAATTTAGGATGCGTCAACATATAGGAGAAATCTCCGTCATTAGTCATCAACAAAAGACCAGACGTTTCATAATCCAGTCGTCCAACGGGAAATAATCTTTCTTTAATGTGTGGAAACAGGTCAGCGACTGTTTTACGGCCTTTATCATCCGTAACTGCAGATATAATCCCTCTAGGCTTGTACAATAAATGATATACCTTCTGTTCTTTTTCCAGCTTCACACCATCAACTTCGACTGTATCGGAAGAAGACACTTTCGTTCCCAATTCAGTTACAACTTTCCCATTCACCTTTACTTTACCTTCAAGAATCAGCTCTTCTGATTTTCTTCGTGATGCCACCCCAGCATGAGCTAACATTTTTTGTAATCTTTCCATACTTTCACCTCTTCATCATTTCCTATACTCTGTCAAAATTATGTCATACTTTCGCCCAAAACAAAAGAAGACCGCTTTTATAAAAAGCAGTCTTCATCATTCAATCCGCTCGATATGCACTTTTATTGTAAGTATGGTTTGCCCGTCAATCTGTACTTCCCAACGTGCTGTTTTTTGTGAAGCTTTCGCACGGTTCATCACCAGTAGATGGGATACTTGCTCGTCTTTCTTTTTCAACATATAAGCTGGTTTCTCTGCTTTCACTATCAATCCACCAGGTAAATCATAAGAACCATCTTTAATGACTTGAACTCTATCATATTGTGAAAACACATTTTGCGCAAGCTGCTTATGAAGTTGCCAATCATTCGATTGATTCAACGTCACCACAATCACTTCTTCATCACCATCTTTGAAGTAAGTCGCCAACGTTCTTCCGGCAGTCTTTGTATAACCGGTTTTGCCGGCAATGGCCGAAGATTCCAAGCGCACGAGTTTGTGCTTGTTTTCCCAGTAAGTGCCTTCTTTTTTGAAGTGTGGTGCTGTCAATATAGGTCGTAGTTCTTTGTTTTCCATCGCAATTTTCAACATGAGTGCCGTATCATATGCTGTCGATAAGTGTTGGTCGTCATGAAGGCCCGAAGGATTCGTGAATGTGGTATCTTTCAAGCCCAACAGTTTTGCTTTTTCATTCATTAAATTGACAAAGCCTGCTACCGATCCCCCTGCATGTTCTGCAAGTGCCACTGCCGCATCATTGCCCGATCTCAACATCAATCCGTGTAATAGCACATTGACGGTAG
>Ga0209013_10000837_pt1 | contig 28135 bp, 26 predicted proteins | sample Cruoilmetagenom2_FD_187291 | JGI IMG/M metagenome (GOLD analysis project Ga0209013, IMG submission 187291) | Oil polluted marine microbial communities from Coal Oil Point, Santa Barbara, California, USA - Sample 2 (SPAdes) (version 2) | ecosystem: Environmental > Aquatic > Marine > Oil seeps ...
ATTTTAGTGTTAAAATTACAAAATGTTTCTTGAAAATACAGTAAATCATAAAGAACAATTTGGTTGGATTGAAGTTATTTGTGGCTCAATGTTCTCTGGGAAAACAGAAGAATTGATACGCAGACTTAAGCGCGCTCAATTTGCAAAACAAAAAATTGAGATCTTTAAGCCTGAAGTTGATGTGAGATACGATGAAGAGAAAGTAGTGTCTCACGATGATAACGAAATTCGATCTACTCCTGTTCCTGCTGCTGCTAATATTCCAATTTTAGCAGATGGTTGTGATGTGGTTGGTATAGATGAGGCGCAATTTTTTGATGATGAAATAATTAGGGTTTGTAATGATTTAGCCAATAAAGGTGTACGTGTAATTGTTGCTGGTCTTGATATGGATTTTAAAGGAAATCCTTTTGGCCCAATGCCGTCGTTAATGGCAACTGCAGAATATGTAACTAAAGTGCATGCTGTTTGTACGAGAACTGGAAACCTTGCTCAATATAGTTATAGAAAAGCCAAAAGTGATGACCTGGTTTTATTAGGTGAAGTTGATGAATACGAACCCTTGAGTAGAGCTGCTTTTTATAAAGCCATGTTGCGAGATAAAGTACGTAATATGAAAGTTACCGATGCTATAGAAGTTCCTGCAAAAGTGAATGGTAAAAATGCCTAAAGCAGACGAAACCATATTAGAGATAAATCTTAAAGCACTTAAGCACAATTTCAATTTTATTTCATCCAAAATAAATAACAACACAAAATTAATGGCCGTAGTTAAAGCCTTTGGTTACGGCAGTGATGCTATTGTGGTTGCTAAACATCTCCAAGAACTTAAAGCTGACTATCTTGCTGTAGCTTACGTTAACGAAGGTGTAACATTGCGTAATGCTGGAATTACAATTCCCATTTTAGTATTACATCCTCAACCTATAAATTTTAAAACACTGATTGAGCATGGTCTTGAGCCAAATTTATACAATGCTAAAGTTTTAAATGAATTCATTAAAATTTCTACAGGAAAAAACTTAACTAATTATCCTATTCATATTAAATTTAATACTGGACTAAATCGTCTTGGTTTTTGTGAAAATGATGTGGATTATATCGTTTCAAAATTACATAAAACAAATACTGTTAAAGTTAAATCCGTTTTTTCTCATTTAGCTGCAAGCGAAGATTTAAATGAAAAAACATTTGCTTTAAATCAAATAGTATGCTTCAAAGCTATATCTAAAAAAATTATTGATAAATTAAACTACAAACCTTTACTTCATATATGCAATACGTCTGGAGTTTTGAATTATCCTGAAGCACATTTTAATATGGTTAGATGTGGTATTGGTTTATATGGTTTTGGAAATTCTTCAACTGAAAATCAAAACTTTAAACCCATTGCAACTTTAAAATCTGTGATTTCACAAATTCATCTTGTAGAAAAAGGAGAAACTGTGGGTTATAATCGAGCCTATAAATGCGATTCATTTCAAAAAACTGCAACAATCCCTATCGGTCATGCTGATGGCATTACTAGGCAATATGGAAATGGTAAAGGATATGTAATAATAAAAAACCAACGAGCTCCAATTGTTGGGAACGTTTGTATGGATATGATTATGGTTAATATCACTAATATTGATTGTGAAGAAGGGGATGAAGTTATCATTTTTGGAGAACACAATTCTGCCGAAAATTTTGCTGAAACTATCAATTCTATCTCATATGAAATAATTACAGCCATCTCACAACGTGTTAAACGCGTAGTCTTAAAATAGTCTTTTAAGATTTATTTAACATTTACATATTTTTCATTATATTAGTAGTTCACTAATTTAAAACACTTTTTATGTTAAAAGAATTTAAGAATTTTATTATGACTGGCAATGTTATAGACTTTGCCGTTGCGGTTATTATGGCAGGAGCTGTGGGTCTTGTTGTAAATGGATTTGTAAATGATATCGTTATGCCATTAGTTGGACATTTTGCTGGAGGAATGGACTTTGCAAGTTTAAAAGTTGTACTAACAGATGCCGTGGTTGATGCTGAAGGAAATGTAACTGCACCTGAAAATGCTATACGTTGGGGAGCATGGATTAATACTATTGTAAATTTAATTATTGTAGGATTTGTAATGTTTATGATTGTAAAAGCTTATAACAAAACTAAAAAACCAGTTGAAGAAGCTCCTGCTGCTCCTGCTGGACCATCTGATAATGATTTGCTTTCAGAGATTAGAGATTTATTAAAAAAATAATATTTTTTAACTATTCTTAATAAAAACCTCTTTTAATTAAATAAGAGGTTTTTTTATGTGTTATTTTTAACAAAAAAGAAGTGCTTAATTTCACAGAAGCTATAATTTTGTAAACTAATTTTATAAAAATGAAAGTAGCAGTTGTTGGTGCCACTGGTATGGTTGGCGAAGTTATGTTAAAAGTATTAGCAGAAAGAAATTTTCCTGTAACTGAATTAATCCCAGTTGCTTCTGAAAGAAGTATTGGAAAAGAAATATCTTTTAGAAATAATACTTATAAAGTTGTTGGTTTAAATAGTGCTATTTCAATGAAACCAGATATTGCCTTATTTTCTGCTGGAGGTAATACGTCTTTGAAGTGGGCTCCAAAATTTGCTGAAGCTGGAGCAACAGTTATAGATAACTCATCAGCTTGGAGAATGGATCATGATAAAAAATTAGTGGTTCCAGAAATTAATGCTAAACAACTCACTAAAAAAGATAAAATTATTGCAAATCCAAACTGCTCAACGATACAAATGGTAGTTGCATTATCTCCTCTACATAAAAAATACAAAATTAAACGTATTGTTGTTTCGACTTATCAATCTATTTCTGGTACAGGTGTAAAAGCTGTAAAACAACTAGAAAACGAGCTTGCTGGTGTTAAAGGCGAAATGGCTTATCCGTATCCAATTCATAAAAATGCTTTACCACATTGTGATGTGTTTGAAGATAATGGTTACACTAAAGAAGAAATGAAATTAGTGAATGAAACTCAAAAAATTCTCGACGATAAAACCATTGCAGTTACTGCTACTGCCGTAAGAATTCCAACTTCTGGAGGCCATAGCGAATCTGTTAATATTGAGTTTGAAAATGATTTTGAAATAAATGAAGTTAGAGCATTATTACACAAAACGGATGGAATAACTGTGCAAGATAATCCTGATGTTAATATATATCCAATGCCAATTTATGCTCACGGCAAAGATGATGTGTTTGTGGGTAGAATACGTCGAGATGGCTCACAGCCAAAATCTTTAAACTTATGGATTGTGAGCGACAACTTAAGAAAAGGTGCAGCTACAAATACAGTTCAAATTGCCGAATATTTAGTTTCTAATTCGTTAGTTTAATTTTATAATAAGTGTGATGTTTTAACATAATGAATGTTTCTTTCTTTTAAATACTCTATAAAATAGTTAAAACACTTTTCGGTTTTACTAACTAGTTCTGGTGGGAAAACCCCTTTTTCGGTAAACAAGCCATCTAAAAATAAATTAGCAGCAGCAGTTGCAGTATAACCCGTAGTTCTGGACATTGATGATGTTTTTGTTTCACGACAATATTCATCATGTAAAGAATAAACAACTTCTTCTATTTGTCCGTTTGCATTTTCTCCTTTAACTGTAACTCTCATAACTGTTAACTCTTCTTCTTCAGCTTCAAGCTTCCATTCATTAAATAAAATTTTACTTGTAAATTCTAATGGAGAAATTAAATTTTCATTTAATTTAATTTTATCTTCACTAAAAAAGCCACTTTCTTTTAACACTTTTACATATTCTACATGTCCTGGATAACGCAATGTTTTCTCTTTCATGTTTGGAATATGAGACATTGTATAAATAATAGATCGTAATCCATCAGAATTAAACGATTCTAAAGTGCCTACACCATCAAACTCTACATATTCACAATCGGTTAGAGGCTCTCTAATTATCTCTTTACCATTTTCTACATATCTTGCTGGGCGTGTATATTCTTCTATAACATCTATGGGAGAAAATGGAGCTTTATAGTTAAATGGCCATTTTTTTACTTTTGGCAACCCTCCTACCAAACACTCAAAATCGGTTAACTTCATTATTTCGTTATATCTCCCTAAAATAATATTATCCATACCAGGAGCAACGCCACAATCAACAATTGCTGTTATGTTTTTACCTTTTGCTAAAGCGTCTAACTCTAAAGCGTTTTCTGGAAAAAATGAAATGTCAATCACGTTCATTTCAGCTTCAATAATTGTTTTTAAAGTTTCAATGCCCAAAAATCCAGGAACAGCGCAAATAACTAAATCGTGTTGTTTAATTGAACTCTGTAATTGTTCCTTATTGGTAACATCTAGTTGTTGAATAATTAAGTTCTTACACTTTTGCTTAACGGTTTCTAAAACGTTTTGCTGAAGATCGGTTAAAACCACATTGTGCTTTTTAGACAAATCTATTGCCATAGCACTACCAACCATGCCTGCTCCTAATACAATAATATTACTCATGTTGAAAATTTAAATTGATAAAAAAGTTGATGTTGAAAATGATTGAAAGGAAGAAATTATTACAATCCAGGAATTAAAACCCATGGCATTTCGTTAATACTAATTATTATTTTTTCTAACATGTTATAAAAGTATTGATTATTTAATGAAATGAAAATGTTTTTTCATTTCATTAAATAATTGTGTTAAGGATAGAACGGTTTGTTTGAACTCTTTTTTGCAATACCATTGCAAAAAAAGTGAGTAGTGATAGCCTGCCTTTTGCTTTAAAAAGCAAAAGAAACATCATAAAAAAACTCCGAAAAAATCGGAGTTTCTATTTATTCATCTTTAGGTTCTTCAATTACAAAGTCTTCCATAAATTTAGTAGTATAATTTCCAGCAACATAATCTGGGTGGTTCATTAACTGCCTATGAAACGGAATAGTTGTTTTTATGCCTTCTATAACAAATTCATCCAAAGCGCGTTTCATTTTACTTATTGCTTCCTCGCGAGTTTGAGCTGTGGTTATTAATTTGGCAATCATCGAATCGTAATGAGGCGGAATTATATAACCTGCATAAACATGGGTGTCTAAACGTACACCATGGCCTCCTGGCGCATGTAGTGTAGTTATTTTTCCAGGTGATGGTCTAAAATCATTAAAAGGGTCTTCGGCATTAATTCTACACTCTATAGAATGCATATTAGGAACATAGTTTTTACCTAAAATTGGCACTCCTGATGCTACTTTTATTTGTTCGAAAATCAAATCGAAATTCACAACCTGTTCCGTTATTGGATGCTCCACCTGAATACGAGTATTCATTTCCATAAAGTAGAATTTTCTGTTTTTATCTACCAAAAACTCTACTGTTCCAACACCTTCATATTTAATATATTCTGCTGCTTTTACAGCTGCTTTCCCCATTTTACTGCGAAGGGAATTCGTCATAAAAGGGGAAGGTACTTCTTCGGTTAGCTTTTGGTGTCGTCTTTGAACTGAACAATCTCTTTCGGATAAATGACATGCTTTTCCTCTTGAATCTCCTACAATTTGAATTTCGATATGTCGAGGTTCCTCAATAAGTTTTTCCATATACATATCGTCATTCCCAAATGCCGCTTTTGACTCTTGTCTTGCAGAATCCCAAGCATCTTTTAAATCTTCTGGTTTCCAAACGGCACGCATCCCTTTTCCTCCACCTCCTGCGGTAGCCTTAAGCATAACAGGATAACCTGTTTTTTTAGCAATCTTTTTACAGTCTTCAAAATTTTCTATAATACCGTCGCTTCCTGGAACGCATGGTACACCAGCAGCTTTCATAGTTGCTTTAGCCGATGCTTTATCGCCCATTCTGTCTATCATTTCTGCAGAAGCTCCAATAAATTTTATATTGTGTTCTTCACAAATTTTTGAAAACCGTGCGTTTTCTGATAAAAATCCATATCCAGGATGTATTGCGTCTGCATTAGTAATTTCAGCAGCGGCAATAATATTCGACATTTTTAAATACGATTCACTACTCGGTGGTGGTCCAATACAAACCGCTTCGTCAGCGAATTTAACATGAAGACTTTCGGCATCAGCTGTAGAATATACAGCAACCGATTTAATTCCCATTTCTTTACAGGTTCTAATAACACGCAGTGCTATTTCTCCTCTATTTGCAATTAGTACTTTTTTAAACATAAATGCTGATAATTTTCAATATTCAAAAAACAAATTTCAATACTAAATTGATATCTGAGAATTGAAAAGTGAGATTTATATTAAGATGGGTCTACTAAAAATAAAGGTTGGTCAAACTCTATCGGAGATGAATCGTCAACTAATACTTTTACAATCTTTCCAGAAACTTCAGATTCTATTTCATTAAAAAGCTTCATTGCTTCTATAACACAAAGCACGTCTCCTTCTGAAATATTTTGTCCAACTTCTACAAATACAGGTTTATCTGGTGCTGGTTTTCTATAGAAAGTTCCAATTATAGGAGATTTAATTGTAATATATTTTGTGTCATCCTCTGCAGTATTTATTTCTGGTACTGCACTTTGAGTTATTTGAGGTTGATCTACCTGCTGTAATGCTGGAGCTATTGCCTGAGGCATCTGAACTGCAACCGGAATTTGGTGCGCAACTTCTGAATCGGAACCTGTTTTAATGGTGATTTTAATATCTCCCATTTCTAGTTTAACCTCACTTGCACCTGATTTAGCTACAAATTTGATTAAATTTTGAATCTCTTTTAATTCCATAATTAGTTATTTAAAATTAGTTAGTTAGTGGTATTATGTATTATAAGCCCATTTTAAATAAATTGAGCCCCAAGTAAAACCTCCTCCAAAAGCAGCTAAAATTACATTATCTCCTTTTTTTAGTTGCTTTTCGTAATCATTTAATAATAGAGGTATTGTTGCTGATGTTGTATTGCCGTATTTTTCAATATTCATCATAACCTTATTAGATGGTAAATCTATTCTTTTTGCTGTAGCATCAATTATTCGCTTATTTGCTTGATGAGCAGCAAGCCAATTTACATGATTAATAGTTAAATCATTTCTTTGAAGAATTTGCTGACAAGCCGCTGCCATGTTTGAAACAGCCCACTTAAAAACAGTCTTTCCATCTTGATAAACAAAATGTTTTTTGTCTTTTATAGTTTGTTCTGTTGCTGGTTCAACCGATCCTCCTGCTGGGACTTGCAAAAATTCTCTTCCAGTGCCATCACTTCTTAAATATTCATCTAGAACACCAAGCCCTTCGCTATTGGATTCTAACAAAACAGCTCCAGCTCCATCTCCAAAAATAATACATGTTGCTCTGTCAGTATAGTCTATCATTGAGGAGTTCATGTCTGCGCCAATAACAAGCACCTTTTTATATTTACCAGATTCGATAAAACTTGATGCCGTAGATATGGCATATAAAAAACTAGAACACGCAGCAATTAAATCGTATCCAAAAGCATTTGTAGCTCCAATTTGAGTTGCTACATAAACTGAAGTTGCAGCAGCTTGCATATCTGGCGTAGCTGTAGCGACAATTACAAGCTCAATTTCTTTTGGATCTAAATTAATTTTACTTAATAAATCATTAGCTGCATTTATTGCTAAAAATGATGTGCCTTTGTTTTTTTCTTTAAGAATTCTACGCTCCTTGATGCCTGTTCTTGCAGTAATCCATTCGTCATTAGTATCAACCATAGTTTCCAAAATTTGGTTAGTTAATACGTAATCTGGCACATATTTGCCTACAGCTGTAATTGCCGCTGAGATTCTACTCATAATATTGTGTTAGTTTGAACAAAAATGGTCAAAATTGACTTAAAATGGTCAAAAACTTAACTAAAGTACTCTATTTTGATCAAATATTGGGCAAAATAAGTTGTTTTTGACTTATAGAAAAATATTTCATAAAAAAAACGCTCACAAGTGAGCGTTTAATTATATGCGTGCATAATACTTATGCTAAATTTTCTTCTTTTTCAGAATTATCAATTAACACTTGACCTCTATAATAAAGCTTCCCTTCGTGCCAATGAGCTCTGTGGTAAAGATGAGCCTCTCCGGTAGTTGGGCAAGTTGCAATTTGAGGTACAATTGCTTTATAGTGAGTTCTTCTTTTGTCTCTTCTTGTTTTCGAGATTTTTCTTTTAGGATGTGCCATTTTTTATATTATTTATCCGTTATTAGTTTCTTTAATGTATTCCATCGAGGATCTATATCCTCTCTTTTTTGTTCTAACCCGTTTGGGCTTAATTCTTCTAGCTTGTCAAGTATTTCAGACTTTAATGTACCATCTTTAATTCCGGGATGTAATCTCCTAGAGGGTATTGAGAGTGCAATAAGTTCGTAAATGTACTGTGCAATGTTAATTTCATATTCTCCATGAGGAAGAATTAAAATTTCTTCATTTTCATCATTAAATTCCTCTCCAAAATTCACTACCAAATCAAATTCATTCTCAATTTCTTGATTATAAGGTTCATTAGTTAAATCACAAAAAACATTAACTGTTCCAGTGGCTTTAAAATTTAATTCTAAAAGTGTGGTCTTTTTAACTAAAATAATGTTAACATCAACATTTACTTCATTAAACTCTTCATATTCAAAAGACTCAAAGAACTTGTTATCTATCTTATACTCAAAACAATGCTCTCCTATTTTTAATCCTACAAATTGAATTATAAACTCTTTCAATAACTTCATCATCACAATTATTTCGAGCGTGCAAATATATAAAATTTTATTTAGCTTGTTGTTGTTATAAACATTTTTTTGTTTATATCTTTCTTGCTTGTTTTTTTAAGACATTAGCGCTCAACTCTTCATAAGTTTTTCTCGTATTAAAAATACGGATACCTGTAAATATTGCTTCTTTAAATGAACTTATATCGGCTTTTCCTTTTCCTGCTATTTCATAAGCTGTCCCATGATCTGGTGAAGTTCTAACTTTGTTTAGACCAGCTGTAAAATTTACACCATGTCCAAAAGACAATGTTTTAAAAGGGATTAGACCTTGATCGTGATAAGCTGCAACAATGGCGTCGAAATTCTTATAATTATTTGATCCAAAAAAGCTGTCGGCAGAATAGGGTCCAAAAACTAATTTTCCATTCTCTCTAATTTTTTTAAGTGTAGGTCTTAAAATAGCATCGTCCTCTTTGCCAATAACGCCATTGTCTCCTGTATGAGGATTAATCCCTAAAACAGCAATTTTAGGTTTTCGAATTCCGAAATCTTGTACTAGTGTCTGATAAATAGTATCTATTTTAGATTCTATCAGTTCTTCTGATATATTTGATGAAATATCTTTAATCGGGACGTGATCGGTAAGAAGACCTACTTTTAATGTATCTGTCACCATAAACATTAAGCTATTGCCTTCTAATTCTTGCGCTAAATAATCTGTATGACCTGGGAAATTAAATTTTTCCGATTGAATATTATGTTTATTTATTGGTGCTGTTACTAAAACATCTATTTTTCCATTTTTTAATGCCTTAGTTGCTGCTCTTAAAGATTTAATAGCATATTCGCCAATTTTAGGGTTTTCTATTCCAAATTCAATAGGAACGTCTTCCCTCCATACATTAACAACATTTATCTTCCCATGCAAAGCTTGGTCTGCATTATGAATTCCATTAAAATTAATAGTGCTTTTAAAGTGATTTTTTAAAAAAGAAAATACTTTAACTGAACCGAAAATTATTGGTGTGCAAAATTCCAAAATTCTAATATCCTCAAAAATTTTAATTATTATTTCACCACCAACACCGTTAAGATCGCCAACCGAAATACCTACTTTAATTTTTTCTTCTTTTCTCATTAAAAAATGATGAGTTTGTTTGTAATTTTGATGATGCAAATTTAACTAAATAAACAAACAATATTATGTTTACAGGAATAATTGAAGATTTAGGAGTAATCACCAATTTAAAACAAGATTTAGACAATCTCCATATTACTATAAAAAGTAAAATAACTTCTGAATTAAAAGTAGATCAAAGCATAGCTCACAATGGTGTTTGTCTTACGGTAATTGATATTAAAGACGACGGATACACCGTAACCGCTATAAAAGAGACGTTGGATAAATCAAATCTTGGGAATTTGAAAAACAACGATTGCATAAACCTAGAGAGAGCTTTAAAACTAGGAGATAGGCTTGATGGTCATATTGTACAGGGTCATGTTGACCAAACTGCGACTTGTATTGATGTTAAACAAAACAATGGAAGCTGGTTATATACATTTGAATACAATAAAGATTTTGGAAATATTACTATTGAAAAAGGATCTATAACAGTTAATGGTGTAAGCCTTACTGTTGTTGATTCAAAAAGAGATATTTTTAGTGTTGCTATAATACCATATACGTACGAAAACACAAACTTTAATGCTTTTAAAATAGGGACAACTGTTAATATAGAGTTTGATGTAGTAGGAAAGTATATTGCTAAATTAAATGATTTAAAAGAATAAGGGTTAGCCTATTTTATAAACTCTATTCTTTTTTTAACACCATACAATAAACCTATCACCAAAACAAAAAGTACTGCACCGTCAATAGGTAGTCCCGGCGGTGGTGGTGGTATAGGCGGTGGTGGCGTATCTTGAGCGACGCATACAAAACTTATTAAAACAAATAAGATTGAGGCAAATTTTCTTTTGTTTTGTAATATCATTTTGCGTAAAAATAAAAAAAAAATAAAACTATCAAAAATAAAAACGTTAAAAAACATCCTTTAAGAGCAAAAAACATCGATGAAATGCGCATAAGGCCAATTAATTGAAGAGGGAAGTGGTCCCACATGGGCTCGAACCATGGACCCCCTGATTATGAGTCAGGTGCTCTAACCAACTGAGCTATGGGACCGATTTTAAATGCAATAGTAATACTAATTTTATAACTCCACAAGGAAAATTATTCTTTATTAATAATCTCTTGACATAGCTCTATAAGTACTCCATTTGTTGATTTTGGATGAAGAAACGCAACAAGCTTATTGTCCGCTCCTTTTTTTGGTATTTCATTTAAAACTTTGAATCCTTTATCTTGTAATCTACTAATTTCCTTTTCAATATCATCTACATCAAAAGCAATGTGGTGCATGCCCTCTCCTCTATTTTTAATGAATTTTGCAATTGGACTATCTTCATTTGTGGCTTCTAGCAGTTCAATTTTATTGTTTCCAACTTTAAAAAATGATGTTTTCACTCCCTCACTCTCTACATTCTCAATTTTATAGCAGGACTCTCCAAACAATTTTTCAAATATTTCGTTGGCGTTTTCTATGTCATTTACAGCAATGCCTATATGCTCTATTTTATTCATCATGTTGCAAATTTAACAAAACCATTACGTTTTAAAGTATTAACAACCGAAATATACTATTTTTGCCTTATGGAAAGTAATAGACAAAAAAAAATAGCTTCGGTATTACAACAAGATCTAGTGGATGTGCTTCAAAATGCTGCTACACAAGGCGGAATGCGAGGAATTATTATTTCGGTGACAAAAGTTAAAGTCACTGCTGATTTATCTATAGCTAAAGTTAACTTAAGTATCTTTCCTATTGATAAAAAGGAAGAATTATTGGAAGGCATTAAATCTAATTCTGCTTTAATAAAGCATGAATTAGCACAAAGAACAAAACATCAGTTAAGGCGAATGCCTCGTCTTGAGTTTTTTATTGATGATTCATTAGAATATATAGATAATATTGATCGTTCTTTAAAGGGGCTGGATAATCCGATCGATAATCCTGATTTACTTGACAAAAGAAAGAAATTATAATTCAATCGTTAACCTAATAGTTTTTTTGTCGCCATTTAATAATAATCCAGAACAATTATTTATTTTTTCATAATATTATAGATTATGAATGTTTCATTTTATATAGCTAAACGCTACTTGTTTTCTAAAAGCAGTAATAATGCTATAAACTTTATTACTATAATTGCGGCTATAGGTGTAATAATTGGTTCTGCATCCTTGTTTATAGTTTTATCTGGTTTTGCTGGGCTAAAAGATTTTAGTTTAGAATTCTCTACGATTGTTGATCCAGATTTAAAAGTATTAGCTGCTAAAGGAAAATCTTTTGAATTAACCCAAGAAGACATTAAACACATAAACGATTTAGAAGATATTTCTTCATTCTCTAAAGTTATTGAAGAACGCGTAATTTTAAATTTTGAAGGAAAAAACATTATTACAACTTTAAAAGGAGTAGATAAAAATTATCCTAAATCTACCATCGATTCTATTATGGTGCAAGGGCAGTGGTTTGAAGCTAATACAGACCAGATAGTTGCTGGTTGGGGAGTGTCTAACAATTTATCGTTTGGTGTTTTTGATTATGCAAAAACTATTAAAATTTATGCTCCAAAGCCTGGCAAGGGTCAAGTGTCTTCTGTTAAAGGCGCTTTTAATAGTGTTAATGCTACAAATTCTGGAGTTTTTCAAATAAATGAAACATTAGACAACAGTTATGTGTTTGCAAATATTGAAACCGTTAAATACCTTCTAAATTATAAAGAAAATCAAGTTAGTGCTATTGAGGTACAATTAAAAAATCCTAAAAATTTAGCTATAGTAAAACAACAATTGCTTGAGGTCTTGGGAGATAAGGTTATTATTAAAAACAGAATTCAATTAAATGACGCCTTATATAAAATGCTAAATACCGAAAATCTTGCTGTATATTTAATTTTTACACTTGTATTAATTATTGCACTGTTTAATGTTATTGGCTCTATAATTATGATGATACTGGATAAAAAACAAAACCTACATACTTTGTTTAATCTTGGCGCGACTGTAAAGGATATACGAAATGTTTTCTTTTTACAAGGTGGTTTAATGACTATAATCGGTGGTGCATTGGGGCTGCTTCTAGGTTTTATAATAATTTGGTTGCAAAAAATGTTTGGTCTGTTAATGATAACTCCTTCACTACCTTATCCTGTATCTGTGAAAGTTATTAATTTTTTAATCGTATTTGCTACTATTTCCTTTTTAGGTTTAGCAGCTTCAAAAATAGCTTCTGGAAGAATTACTAAAAATTTAATTATTGCTTCTTAAACAAACTCGTGGTTCGAAAATTTGTCTAGAACTTCATCAAAAGTAGCAAATACATCTACAGAATTGTCACTAGTAACCATTTTCATTCTATACTCTTTAAAGTGTGGGATACCTCTAAAGTAGTTTGTGTAATGTCTTCTAGTTTCAAAAACACCAAGTTTTTCGCCTTTCCAATCTATTGCCATTTGCAAATGCCTTCTAGCCACATTAACACGATCTTCCAAAGTTATTGGAGCTAGTTTTGTTCCTGTTTTAAAATAATGTTTTACTTGTTTAAAAAACCAAGGATTACCAATACTTGCGCGGCCAATCATTGCGCCATCAAGACCGTATTTATCTCTCATTTCCATAGCTTTTTCTGGCGAATCTACATCGCCATTTCCAAACACAGGAATGTGCATTCTAGAATTGTTTTTTACCTTAGCAATAGGAGCCCAATCAGCTACGCCTTTATACATCTGAGCTCGCGTTCTACCATGTATAGCAATTGCTTTACAACCAACATCTTGAAGTCTTTCGGCTACTTCAATAATTTTTATAGAATCATGATCCCAGCCTAATCTGGTTTTTACCGTTATTGGTAAATGAGTGTGTTTCACCATTGCTTCTGTAAGTGACACCATTAAATCTATGTCTTTTAAAATACCTGCTCCAGCACCTTTAGATACTACCTTTTTAACTGGACATCCAAAATTAATATCTATAATATCTGGTCTCGATTTTTCTATAATCTCTACCGATTGTAACATACTCTCGAGATTGGCGCCAAATATTTGAATGCCTACTGGTCGCTCTTTGTCGTAAATATCCAGCTTAATCGTGCTTTTTGCAGCGTCACGAATTAAGCCTTCGCTAGAAATAAATTCGGTATATACAACATCTGCTCCTTGCTCCTTGCATAAAGCTCGAAAAGGTGGATCGCTAACATCTTCCATTGGAGCAAGCAGTAAAGGGAAATCGGGTAATTCTATGTTGTCTATTTTAATCAATTCTTTAAAATGTAACTTCGGCTTCAATAATTTTTCCGTTTCTGTCTATTTTTACAGTAGTAGTATTCCCTTCTTCAAACTTAGAGAGAGCTTTCATATAACTCATCATATCAATAACTTGATGCTCTCCTAGCTGAATCACGACATCCCCTTTTAGTAATCCTGCTTTTTGTGCTGGTTTATCTTCGCTTACACCATCTATCCGCATACCTTTCCCGTCGAACATATAATCTGGCACCACACCAAGTGTTACTTTAAAGCGAGGCGCATCATCACTTTCGTTTTTAGTTTTCCTGAATGCCAACTCTCCGTTATCATCTAAGTCTGTAATTATATCAAATATATAATTTGAAATAGTTTCCATGCCTTCATAATTCAACAAATCTGAATCGTCGCTAGGTTTGTGATAGTCTTCATGTTGTCCGGTAAAGAAATGCAAAACAGGAACATCGCTTAAGTAAAAAGACGTATGGTCGGAAGGACCTACTCCAGATTCTTTTTCAATAATTTTAAATTTAGTATTACTAGCATTGATTACCTGTTTAAAAATAGGCGTTGTGCCAACTCCATAAACTGCCAAAGTACTATCTTTTTTTAAACGCCCAACCATATCCATATTGAGCATATAATTAATAGAATCTAAATGAATTGTTGCATTTTTTACAAAATAATTTGAACCCAATAACCCCATTTCTTCGCCAGAAAATGCCATAAACAAATAGTTATTACTAGTATTCACGTTTTTAAGCTTGCTAGCCAAGTTTAACATTACTGCCACACCACTTGCATTATCATCTGCGCCATTGTGTATTGCTTTATCTTTGCCTCTGTATAAAGAGCCTTCTGCGCCATAACCCAAATGATCATAATGCGCTCCAACTACAATTGTTCTTGAGGCATTGTTGTTGATAAATCCTAAAATATTGGTTCCGTTAATAGTGCTATCGGCATTTGCTGTACTATATTTTACTTCTTGATGAGGATCTGTTTTAGGTTTAAATGTAAACTCTTGAAAATAACCCTTAGTCCCTTTTGGCTCCAACTCCAAATTTTTAAAGCGTTCTGCAATATATGTCGCAGCTTCTTTTTCTCCTTTTGTTCCTGTTTCTCTACCCTCTAACTTGTCATCTGCTAAAAAAATGACGTCTTCGCGTATCTTATTTTCTGGTTGATACTCTTTTTTACAGGCTGTGAAACCGATAAAAAACACAATAATTATTAATCGTTTCATTTTATAAATATTATTTTTGTTAAAATTACTAATAAATGATCTTATGAGGGCCTATAATAGGCATTTAAATCCTGAACAAATGAAATATATATTCCCTTTTTTATTGCTGCTTATCTTAATCTCTTGTAAAAATGAGGTTAATAAAACCGTTACAAAAGAAAACACTGTTATTGCTAGTAAGAATCCCTTAATATATCCTGAAGAAATACATTTTAAATCTCTACGCCAAGTGACATTTGGCGGAGATAATGCTGAGGCTTATTGGAGTTTTGATGATAAACAACTTGTGTTTCAATCTAATAACAAAAACTGGAATGTATCTTGTGATCAAATGTTTTTAATGAATGCTAATGATACTTTTGACAGCATTATTCCTCCAATGATTAGTACGGGAAAAGGGCGTACCACTTGCGCCTACTTTTTGCCAGATAACAAACATATTATTTATGCATCCACACATTTAGGTGCAGATGAATGTCCAGAAACGCCTTTGCGAAAAGACGGAAAATACATTTGGCCAATTTATGATTCTTATGATATTTTTGTTGCCGATTTACAAGGCAATATTGTAAACCAGCTTACTAATGAGGTTGGTTATGATGCAGAGCCAACGGTTTCTCCAAAAGGCGATAAAATTGTTTTTACATCTACACGAAATGGTGACATAGATTTATATACTATGAATCTTGACGGCAGTGATATTAAACAAATTACGTTTGAATTGGGTTACGATGGTGGCGCATTTTTCTCTCCAGACGGAACGAAAATCATCTTCCGCTCGTCAAGACCCAAAACTGAAGATGAAATCAAAACATATAAGGATTTATTAGCCGAAGGTTTAGTGCAACCAACCGAAATGGAGCTTTATATTTGTAATGCCGATGGTAGCGATTTAAAGCAATTAACTCATTTAGGAAATGCTAATTGGAGTCCATTTTTTCATCCTTCGGGAGAGAAGATTTTATTTTCTTCAAACTTTGAAGCAGAGCGTGGTTTCCCGTTTAACTTATACATGATAGATTTAGACGGTAAAAATTTAGAACGTATTACTCACGGAGAAACTTTTGATGCTTTTCCTGTGTTTTCAAATGATGGGAAAAAGTTGATTTTTTCGTCTAATAGAAATAATGGAGGTGGTCATGATACAAACTTGTTTATTGCAGAGTGGCAAGATTAAACTAGTGCTCTTTTTCTTTTAATCTGCTTAATTCTTCCTGTTCATTTATGCGCTCGTTAGTACTCAATTTTGTGTTTCCAAATTTATAACGAAAACCAAGTTTTACATAACGGTTGTCTAGATTTATATAATTAAAGTTGTTTTGATTTAGGTAAAGTGTGCTAATCTCAAAATCTTGCATATTAAACAAGTCACTTATGTTTAAAGAGATTACTCCTTTTTTCTTAAAAACTGTTTTTGAAATTGATAAATTAGAATATAACCTATCTTCTACTGTTTTAAATCCTTGCAAGTTTTTACCAAGCCAAGAAACATCAATATACACATTTAAACTTCTGTCTTTCAAAAAAGAAAAATTATTAGTCAATACACTATAATTTGACCATTGATCTTGTTTTACAAAACCCTCACCAAAATTAGTTTCCTCATCTATGTTATAAAAAGATGTTACAAAATACGTGTTCCAATTTTCTGCTAAATTAAAATTCGCCGCAAAATCAAATCCAATCTCAATGGTTCTATCAAAATTAACTGGTATGTATTCTAGAATATTAGTGTCATTGTTTTGTCTTGGAATTTCAAAAATATTACCATCATAATCTTGGTAATAGGCTTCAATAGTAAACTTTTTAAACAGGGTTGTACCAACAACATAATGATCTAAAAAAGTAGGTGTAAGATTCGGATTTCCTACTACTACATAGTTGTCATTCAAAAAAAAGCGAAACGGATTTATATCTGTATAGCTTGGTCGAGCAATACTTCGCTTGTAAGTGGCATAAAGGTTAAAATTGTTAGATATATTGTATAGTATGCTGGCATTAGGAAACAATTCAAAATAGTTCTGGGTGTTAGTTGCATTATTTAAAATAGAAACTCCTGTAATATCTGTTTGTTCGCCTCGCAAACCTGCACTGATACTCCATTTTTCTGAATCTAAACTATAATTAGTATAAGCTGCAAAAACATTTTCATCGTAATTAAAAGCATCAGAATTTTGCAAATCAATCTGCTCGGCTTCTGTATTAATATCCACATCAAATTGAGTGATATTGCTTTCTGTATTTATATTAGAATATTTAACACCTGCTTCAAATTTTGAAGTTTCACTTATTTCTAAATTGTAATCTATTTTAGATGTAAAAATGGTTGTGTCTTGATTTGCATTTGTATTAAATGCTGACATACTTTCAAAAACATTATTTTGATCAAAAAAGTCAGTAATAACATCTTGCAGCCTCTGGTAATCATAGTTAGTAAAATGCGAAGTAAAATTTAATTGTCCTTTTTTAAATTTGTGTGCATAATCAAAATTAAAACCTAGATTACGCTTATTGTCTCTTAAAGGGCTATTCGCATTAAACCGAGAAAGAAAGTTTAAATTATTATCTGTTATAGGCGTATTATTAGAAATAAAACTCTTAAAAAATGGGAGATACAACATAGATGATGACACCCTTAAGGTATTATTATCATCAATAAAATAATCGAAATTAAAATTAAGATTATGTGTTTCAGACCTTTCAATTCTATTAATGTCTGACTTCCAAATTTCATCAATATTGTTATTGATATCTAAAAAGTTAATTCCTTCATCACCCCTTCTATTTATCTTGCTTTTTGTATAGTTATAATTAAAATTGAAGCTGATTTTTGAATTCTTGAAAAAATGACCTGTCCCAACATTATATTTTGGAAAAACACCCTGCGTATAATTAGTAAACATACTCCCACTATATCCTGTGATCAGGTTTTTACTCATTATAATATTTAAAACGACTCCACTTGCTGCGTCATATTTTGCTGAAGGATTTGTAATAACTTCAATAGATTTAATATTATTAGCTGTTGAACTTTCTAGCAACTGTACTAACTCATCTGATGTTAATTGCACTTTTCTGTCATTGATATAAACGGATGGTTCAGAGCCTTTAATGCTAATTCCTCCATCTAAAATCAAAACTCCAGGTGTGCTTTTTATTACCTGTAGCATATCTCCTTCAATTAATGCAGTGTTTTCAATATTAAAAACTAAGCGATCAGCTTCTTTTTTTAACGTTGGTTTTTTATAAGTAATTTCTACTTCGCTTAAAGATTCTATTGATTCTTTTAAAACTATAGAATCGAATTCTGTATTTTTTTCTATCGAAATTTTTTGTAAAAAATCTTCAAAACCAATAAAACTAACTTTAAGAATGTAATTTTCGGAATCAATTTCATTTATTGTAAACGCTCCAAAATCATCAGAGGTTGTACCTGTAACAATTGTAGAATCAATCGCTTTTAACAACACTATATTGGCATAAGCAATTGGTTCACTAGTTTCGTCAAATATCTTTCCTGTAATTGAAAATTGTTGTCCAAATGCAGTAGCAGAAAGCATTATGCATGAAATTATAAAAACAAATTTGGAGATAAATTTCAAATCAAATCTTTTAACGTTGCAATATACTATTTGTTTTACACTTTTAATTACGGTAAAACCGTAATCTTTGTTCAAAATAAAAATGATTAATGCTTAATAAATCAACTATATTTGCAAAATCTTTTTATAGATGAATTATCCTTATGAAGCATATTAGAAATTTTTGCATTATTGCGCATATAGACCATGGAAAAAGTACGCTTGCAGATCGCTTGCTTGACGCAACTGGTTCGGTAACCGATCGCGAAAAGAAGAATCAGCTTTTGGATAATATGGATTTAGAACGAGAGCGAGGTATTACTATAAAATCTCATGCTGTACAAATGGAATATGTCTATAAGGGTGAAGAATATGTTTTAAATTTGATTGACACTCCTGGTCATGTCGATTTTTCTTATGAAGTGTCGAGATCTATTGCGGCATGCGAAGGTGCTTTGTTAATAGTTGATGCTGCACAAAGTATCCAGGCACAAACAATTTCTAATTTATACCTTGCATTAGAAAACGATTTAGAGATTATTCCAATACTTAATAAAGTAGATTTACCTAGTGCCAACCCAGAAGAGGTAACCGATGATATTGTCGATCTTTTAGGTTGCGATCCCGAAGATGTTATTCATGCTAGCGGAAAAACTGGTTTTGGTGTCGAAAATATTCTTTCTGCTATAATTGATCGTGTTCCTGCTCCAAAAGGAAATCTAGATGAGCCTTTACAGGCTTTAATTTTTGATTCGGTTTATAACTCCTTTCGTGGTGTTGAGACATATTTTAGAGTCCTAAACGGCTCAATTAAAAAAGGTCAGCAAGTTAAGTTTATTGCTACAGAAAAAACTTATTATGCCGATGAGGTGGGAACGTTAAAACTTAAACAAGTTCCGAAAAATGAAATAAAAACTGGAGATGTGGGCTATTTAATTACAGGAATTAAAGATGCTCGAGAAGTAAAAGTTGGTGACACAATTACAGATGCTAAAAACCCTACAACCAATGCTGTTGAAGGCTTTGAAGATGTAAAGCCAATGGTTTTTGCTGGAATTTATCCTGTAGATACCGATGATTACGAAGAGCTTCGTAACTCAATGGAAAAACTACAGCTTAATGACGCATCCCTAGTGTTTGCTCCAGAAAGTTCTGCTGCTTTAGGTTTTGGTTTTCGTTGTGGTTTTTTAGGTATGTTACATCTTGAAATTATTCAAGAGCGTTTAGAGCGTGAATTCGATATGACTGTTATTACTACAGTTCCAAATGTGAGTTATCATGCATTCACTAGAAAGCATCCAAATAACCCAATTATAGTAAATAATCCAACCGATTTGCCTGACCCTTCAGGTTTAGAGCGAGTCGAAGAGCCTTATATTAAAGCTACCATTATCACAAAAGCAGATTTTGTTGGTAATGTAATGAGCTTGTGTATTGATAAACGCGGTCTTATTACCAACCAAACATACTTAACTACAGAGCGAGTTGAGTTAAGTTTCGATATGCCCTTAGCTGAAATTGTATTTGATTTTTACGATCGTTTAAAAACGGTATCTAAAGGTTATGCTTCTTTTGATTATCATCCAATTGGAATGCGAACCTCAAAATTAGTTCGTGTAGATATTTTATTAAACTCTCAACCAGTCGATGCGCTTTCGGCATTAATACATGCCGATAACGCACATAATATTGGTAAAAAAATGTGCTCAAAACTAAGAGAGCTTATTCCGAGACAACAATTTGATATTCCTGTTCAAGCAGCTATTGGTGCTAAGATTATTTCGAGAGAAACTATAAAGGCTTTGCGAAAAGATGTTACTGCAAAATGTTATGGAGGTGACATTACACGTAAACGCAAGCTTCTTGAAAAACAGAAAAAAGGTAAAAAACGAATGCGCCAAGTTGGAAATGTAGAAATACCTCAACAAGCGTTTATGGCTGTGTTGAAGCTTAACGATTAATTGCTTTAAGTCGTTTTATTTCTGATTATATAAATAAGCAATAATAAAAAAACCAACGCCTGTTAATGCTGGTGCAGGGATTTTGGCTTTTACTCCTATAACTATCATTGCAATTCCTATAATTACAAGTAAAATTAATAATGCTTTCGTTGGTTTCATGTCTTTATAAATTTAACATTAAAGGTAAATTTTATGATGCTTGATCTATTCTTTTTCCTAAATATACTAATTTACAACCAGAGGTAAATTCATTTTTGCTTTTACTATATGATAAAATAATTTCTAATTCTCCATTTGTGTCTTTAAAAAACAACGGAATTATATTCTCATCATTAATTGTGATTTCAATAAGACTTTCATAATGTGATTTATCTTTAATTTCTAATTCATTAATTGAAGGGTACTTATGTGCTGTTCTTGATAGTGACACAAAATCATCTGTATGAGAAAATAAACCTTCTTTTGGGTTGTTTGTAGAGTCGTTCATTTCTTCTTCAGTCACAAGTCTTAACGCTCCGTTTTCACCAAATTGTTTTCTAAATTTATTAATAGCATATTTATTAATGTCCGCGCTACCTGTTAGCGCCATTAAATATCCTACATCATTAAGCTCTATATTATCGGCTAGTGTGTTTGAATAAATATCTGTTGTCAAAGCTTCTAATCCAGATTCTTTAGCTTTAGCTATGTTAACATGATTACTGTCAATCAACACTACATGGCGATTATTCTTTTCTAAATAAAGTCCTATTAGTCGAGAGACTTCGGAAGCTCCAATAATTAAAATGCCTTCTGATTTTTTTAAGAATACACCAACTATTCTAGCAAATAATCGTGCAGTGGTTGCATTTAATAAAACTGTCCCGAGTACAATCATAAACACTAAAGGTGTAATATACTCTGCGCCCTCAACGCCTTCTTTAGCAAGTTTAAGTCCGAATAAAGATGCAATTCCTGCCGCTACAATTCCTCGTGGTCCAACCCAGCTAATAAATAGTTTTTCATTAAATTTTAAGCTCGATCTTCTTGTGCTTAAAAACACTCCTAATGGTCTTATTACAAATACTACAAGTGCAAAAAGAATTACTGTTTCCCAATTGTAAATAAGCAACATCTCTTCAATATTAATATTCGCTGAAAGCAGGATAAACAAAATAGAAATAAGCAAGATGCTTAATGATTCTTTAAAATAAAGTAACTCTTTTAGATAAGCAGAATTTGAATTACCTAAAACCATTCCCATAACTACAACAGCTAATAGTCCTGATTCGTGAGCAAAATTATCGGATAGCACAAATACGCCCAAAACAGCTGCTAAAGCAAAAACATTTAATAAATAATGTGGAATCCATTTTCTGTTTATGGAAAAATTAAGTGCATGAGCAAAAGTAAATCCAAACGAAGAACCAAATAATACAATTTTTCCAAATTCGATAAATGCAGTTTTGGTAAATTCTCCTCCACTACCAACGCTTATAAACTCGAAAACAAGCACCGCTACTAATGCCCCTATAGGGTCTATTAAAATACCTTCCCATTTTAAAACTGCTGAAACATCTTTTTTTAATGGTATATTCCGTAAGATTGGTGTTATAACAGTTGGTCCTGTAACTATAATTAGAGCGGAAAACAAAAACGATATTTCCCAGCTCAGATTAAAAATAAAATAAACAGCTGTTGCTGCTGCAAAAAAAGTGACAAGAGACCCAAGAGTTATAAGTTTGGTTATTACTGGGCCAATATTTTTTATTTCGTTTAATTTTAAAGTTAAGCCGCCTTCAAAAAGAATAATGCTAATCGCTAAAGAAACAAAATAAAATAAGCTTTCGTCGGGAAATAACCCTTTTCCGTTTTTATATATAGGTTGAATCCATTTTGTGCCGTCTTCAGATAAAAATTCAGCAGCAATTGGACCAACTAATAAGCCAATAAGTATTAAAGGTAAAATAGCTGGGATTTTAAATTTCCATGCAAACCACTGGGCTAATATTCCTAAAATTATAAGTCCTGCTAACTCTAACATTAGTTAATTTTTATGTGAAAATACTAAATAATAACAACTGTAAAGATATTGTCTTTGAAATTACAACTCCCAATGATTAATTGTTTTTTATTAAATTCATGTGTTTCAGTAAATTACTTGAAAAAGTAAGCATGTGTTGCACTTCATCGGTACGAGCAATGTGAATGTATTTAAATATCATTAACGCTTCTCCGTTGCTTTCTATATGGTGAATCTCATTCTTTTCTAAAAAATTCAAGAGAGCATCAGAAAAAAATCCTCTTATGGCCTCTTCATCTTCTCCGCTTAATTGAAATTTATTTGAAAATCCTATATTTTTTACGAAATCAATATCTCTTTTTGACCCTGAAAAAACCTTAACGCGTTCAAAAATTTTATCAAAAAGTCCTTCCTTATCAATTATAAATCTTGGTATAGGGGATGGCAGTCGAACTACCTGTACGGTAGTTTGGTACACCTCTAAAGCAAGTAAAGCCCCTTCATCAAAGACAATATCTGCAATTTCCCAATGAGCATTATTTTCTGTGTCTAGCCCTTGTAAAGAATTGCTCTTCATTTCAATTGGTCGTGAATCGAAGAAGCTAAAATTCCTTAAATAGGAGGTGTTCCAATCCACCTCTCTTTCAAAAGACCAGCCATTTGCGATAGCTATTTTTTGTAAGCGAATTTGTCGTTGTGTAATTCGTTTTTTTACACGACCTGTAATGATTTTTAAAGCCCTGTTGTGGCTTGTAGAGGCAACATGATTGTCTAACCCAATTAATTTTACATCTCCTCCTTTGTTGTCGTGAATGCGCTTAAACTCTATTAAGTTTTCCATAATTGAAAGGTCAACAAGACGTGTTTGTCCCATGTCAATATGTACGGTAGACCCAAATGGAATTTCTTGAAGTAATTTATCTAATTGTAAGGCGTACAAGAAATTAGCAATACCTTTCAATTTAACATCGTAGACCCCATTTTTTAAATGGTAAATTTTTGAACCCGATTTATAAATTTTTTTAAAAAATGTTATAAACCCGACTTTGGCTAATAACATTTGTAAAACTAGTGTTACTAGAATCCCTCCAATGATTCCATAAAGCAAATCAGTAAATAAAGTGATAATAAGTGTAGCGGAAAGAAATAATAATTGTTCTACACCTTGATCATAGGCACGCTTAAATACCTTGGGTGATGCTAATTTAAAGCCTGTATGAACCAAAATTGCTGCCAAAGCCGCTAAAGGAATACTCCTTAAAATCGGTGCTAAAATAAGGACAAAAAGAATTAGAAAAATTCCGTGATAGAAATTGGACCATTTGGTCTTTGCGTTGCTATTTACATTTACCGTACTTCTAACTATCACCGTAATGATTGGAAGACCGCCCAAAGCTCCCGAAACCATTGTACTAAGTCCAACCCCTATTAGGTCTTTATTCAGATTGGTTGTGCGCTTGTGTGGATCCAACTTATCAACGGCGCGTGCACTTGCCAATGTTTCTACTGAAGCAATAGTTGTAATAGATAAAACGGTGAGCCAAAAAGACGCGGTACCCATCATACCAAAATCTGGATGCATAATACTATCCAGAGGATTGTCTGGAATATCGATAAGCAATGCTGGACCAACACCGTAGGTTTTTCCAAACAGAGAAATACTATGTTCATTGAAAAAATCAAACCCAAATACTATTGGTAATGCCAAGAGTAAAACCCACATTGGAGCTGGGATTATTCGAATAAATTTATTTTCAATTTTTTTATAGAAAACCAGAACTAAAACACCTATTAAAGACACCAAAAAAACAAAAGGATTGGCTTCTGGAAGTTTATAAAAAATATCGAACAGGGTCCCAATAGTATTGTCGGAATTGGAAGTGGTACCAAGGGCATAATGTGCTTGTTTTGCAAAGATAATAACACCAATTGCCGCCAAAATGCCGTGCAGAACTGACGATGGTAATAATTTTGCAAAGCGACCCATTTTAAGAATTCCAAATATAATTTGAATACCTCCTGATACTACAATTGCAGCCAAAACGTAATTGATATTCCCATCTAATGCTACAAGACCTCCTAAAATTACTGCAATCAACCCAGCCGCAGGACCATTAATTGCTAAATGTCCGCCACGAAAGAATGTGGTAACTACTCCGCCAATAATTGCAGAAAGAACTCCAGCCATAGGCGACACCTCCGACGCAACAGCTATTCCTAGGGCAAGTGGTAAGGCTACTAGTGATACACTTAAAGCTGCTGAAAGGTCGCTACGCCAATTTTCTTTCAACCCTTTAATTCCGTAAGAAGGTATAAAATTATTAGTGTTCATAGCTTAAAAAAAGTTGAGTGATAGACTGCGTTTTAATTTCTTCAAATTCTTAATTTTCTTCTAAAATAGACTTTTTTTTAACATTTCTTCAAATCATAATTAATTCTTAACTTTTTCGTCTTATTTAAAGGGTTTTCTTAATTTGCAACACTATGAAGTTGTATCCTATAAACACAGGGAATTTTAAATTAGATGGAGGTGCAATGTTTGGAGTTGTTCCAAAATCTATATGGAATAAAACTAACCCTGCAGACGGCAATAACATGATTGATATTGCGACACGATGCTTATTAATTGAGGATGGTAGTCGTCTTATTTTAGTTGATACTGGAATGGGAAACAAACAAAGTGATAAATTCTTTGGATATTATTATTTATGGGGAAATGATTCTATAGATAAATCTCTAAAAAAATATGGTTTTCATCGTGATGATATTACCGATGTGTTTATGACGCATTTACACTTTGATCATTGTGGTGGAAGCATACAATGGAACGCAAACAGAACAGGTTATGAAATAGCGTTTAAAAATGCCGCTTTTTGGAGTAATATTGATCATTGGCAATGGGCAACTAATCCTAATAAACGTGAAAAGGCGTCTTTTTTAAAAGAAAACATTTTACCCATGGAAGAAAGTGGACACTTAAAATTCATATCGCTTCCTCAGAAAAATTCATTGAAAGAATCTGAATTAGGTTTTGGTATATTCTTTGCAAATGGTCATACAGACAAACAAATGATCCCTATGATAAGCTATAAAGAAAAAACAATTTGTTTTATGGCGGATTTATTGCCAACCGTTGGTCATCTACCAATTCCTTTTGTAATGGGATACGATACAAGACCATTGTTGACTCTAGATGAAAAAGAAGACTTTTTAAACTTTGCAGCAAATAAAAATTATTATTTGTTTTTAGAGCACGACGCTCATAATGAAATCATTACCGTTAAACACACCGAAAAAGGTGTTCGTTTAAAAGAAGTTTATACTTGTAAAGAAATTTTTGAATTATAATAAATGAAAACGATTAAATCCCTGTTTATAAATAGTATTGCGCTTTCCATATTACTAAGTTGCGGAAGTTCTAAAATTTTATCAACCCCTGTCGAAAATGTTGACAATTCACATATTAAGACCGTTGAATTAACCGAAACCGAAGAAAAAGTCTGGAGTCATTTAGATCTTGTTAATGACACCATTCCTGGAATGAGTATTAATAAAGCTTATGAGGAAATTATTAAGGGCAAAAAAGGGGAAACTATTATTGTTGCTGTTATCGACTCTGGAATTGATCTTGACCATGAAGACTTAGTTGATGTTATTTGGGTTAATAAAAGAGAAGTTCCAAATAACGGTGTTGACGATGATAATAATGGTTATATTGATGATATAAACGGATGGAACTTTCTTGGTGACGCTTATAATGAGCAGTTAGAATATGTGCGATTGTTAGCAAGCGGAAATACAAAAAGTCCAGATTATGAAAGGGCACAAATAGAGTATAATGAAGAGTACAACAAGTACAAGGGTTATAAAAATAATTACGAACAAATTATACGACAGATTTATTATGCGGATAAAGTAGTTTCAACCCACTTAAAAAATAAAGATTATACTAAGAAAGATCTTTTAGCAATTAAATCTGATAATGACACATTGCTTCAATCTGTTTCTGTTTTAGAATACTACAGCCAGAGTTACGAAACTGTAGATGATGCAAAAATCAGCCTAAATAAAAAATTAAAACACATTAATAATCGTCTTAATTTCAAGCTTAATAAACAGTTTAAAGGGCGAAAAACAGGAGATGATTCTTCCGATTTTTCTCAAAAAATATATGGAAATGCTAATATAAGACCTAGCGAAAAAGATGAGAGTCATGGTACTCATGTTGCTGGAATTATTGCTGCTAAACGTAATAACTACAAAGGAATGAATGGTATAGCAAATAATGTTCAAATTATGTCGCTTAGAGCCGTGCCTAATGGTGATGAATATGATAAAGACGTCGCGTTGGCTATTAGATATGCTGTAGATAATGAGGCGAAAATTATTAATATGAGCTTTGGAAAATATTATTCTCCACATAGTAATTGGGTTCGCGACGCTATTGCTTATGCAGGACAGCGCGATGTATTAATGATTCATGGCGCTGGTAACGAAAGTTTAAATTTAGACCTAAAAGAAAATTACCCAAACGATCAGATAAATAAAGGAGTAGAGGTTTCAAATACATTTTTAAATGTAGGCGCAACAGTATTTAAATATGGTTCTGGTTTGGTTGCTGACTATTCAAATTATGGGAAGAACAATGTCGATGTGTTTGCTCCAGGATCAAACATATTTTCCACTTACCCTGAAAACGAATACAAATCTATTAATGGTACATCAATGGCTGCGCCTGCTGTGGCTGGTGTTGCGGCATTGATTCGTTCGTATTATCCAAATTTAAGTGCCTCTCAAGTAAAACAAATTATAATGGATTCAGGTCTTCCTCTTAAAACAAAAGTTATTGTTGGAGGTAGCTCAAATGACATAAAATCTTTTTCAGATTTATCTAAATCCGCAAAACTTGTAAATGCTTATAATGCGCTTATTATGGCTAAAGAAGTTTCAAAACAAGAAAGATTATAAAATTTAGACTTATTAAAATATTTTGATTCGTCAACATCTTTTTTTAAACCACGCTTCATTTTTATACATGCTTATTTTAGACATTCGTTCTCTATTATAAAGCTTTAAATGTGTTTTATTGACTTGTTTATTTCTAAAGCCCAAAAGATGAAATAATGGTTTTACCATAAACTTTGCGACTTTGAGGTTTACTTGCAAAACCCCTGATTTTCTGTTTTCCCAAGATACTCCTGGAAATAAAATAAAAAAATTATCTATTCTAAATTTCCTTAACAACACTGATAGTTTTAAAAAGAGAGGGTTAATTCTTTTTATTAAAAAAAAA
>Ga0209013_10000838_pt1 | contig 28125 bp, 24 predicted proteins | sample Cruoilmetagenom2_FD_187291 | JGI IMG/M metagenome (GOLD analysis project Ga0209013, IMG submission 187291) | Oil polluted marine microbial communities from Coal Oil Point, Santa Barbara, California, USA - Sample 2 (SPAdes) (version 2) | ecosystem: Environmental > Aquatic > Marine > Oil seeps ...
TGGTATGTATTCGGTTGACTTGCCGGCACAAACTGTTTACCGGCAAGTACAACCAGGAATGTGCAATTCATCCCTAAAAGATTGATTACGGATCGACAACAACTAAAATAAGTTGTGCCACATAGTTTCCGTCACCTTCATCTTTAAAGAACAATACACCTGCATTGCCACCCGGCAGAGGTGAATAACCGGTACCGTTTTGTAAGGCGGCATTGGATAACCCCAGTGCAGTTACCGACATGCCGGCGGGTTGATATGATGCCAGCCCGTCACCGGAGTGAATCACGCCCCAGATTGAGTGCTGGATATCGTAAGCCTCGGTTGAATTAGCCGGTGCGAATACATTGATACCTGCTGCCTGGTAGTGATTGAATAAGTAATTCAGCTTTTGTAGTCTCAGGTCTGTTAAGTGATGGCCGGTGGGGAACAGTGCCACAGGATCCAATGTGCTGTAAACATCCACCTGGTGCGAACCGGAACCAATAGTTGTGTTCTCATCGCCACACCATGCCTGCATCATCACATTCTCAGGAATGTCATAAGTGCCTGCAGGGAAGAAATTGGAAAGGGTCATATCCCAGTAACCACCCAATGTGCCCAGATCAACCTGTGATCCAAGTGTCATAGTGGCACTTTGTGGCAGGTTCATGTAAGGAGCCAGTTGGAAATCGGTATCGGAGTAGTTACAGTTACCCACAACAAACTCAGCCACTCCATCTTCACCTACATCATAAGTGTCCTCAAAATTATCGGTCCATTCCCATGTGAAAAGATGCACATAGTCGAAGTTTCCGCCTACATTTACATAGACCCAGAGCTCAAATCTGAAATTGTCAGTTTCGTAGTCGTAGTCGGCATAACGAACACACAGCGGATCACCAACACCCAGCCATTCAACATTGGTATAAGGCGCACCCTGGTTCAGCGGCTCATCGTTATGATAGCCGTAGATTCTAAAAATAGCCGGTTCGTCGATAAACAGGCCACCACCTGATTCCTGGTAAAGTGAGCCAATGTAGTCATCGGTGCTTTTCAGGCACAGGTCGCCAAAGAAACACATTTCACGTACGGTGATCTCTGTAATCTCGAACCAGAAGAATCCGAACAGGTCGTAAACATCCGGAATAAAACATAATACATCGATAAGCACTTTTGTTTTTACAAACTCGGCTACGGTAAAGTCTACATTAAGCGTATTTACCGCAAATTCAAAGAATTCGGAGCCCGGTAATGGTGCTGCTTTGTAAATAGCGTCATCATCTGTCGGGCCATCACCTGTAAGGTCGTCCATCACCAGAAATCCAATCACGGTATAATCACCGGGGTTCATCATTAAGGCTTTGGTGTATAACTGGTCACCTATATAATATACGTCTGCATACAGGGTGTCCGGATCGTTCGGGTCGCCCGAGTCTAAAAGAATGATAGCATAATCAGCTTCCAACTGGTCGTCGCATAACGGGATGTTATAACCTACAGACCTGTCAGCTGATGGTAAAATAGTGTTTACGGCAAATTCAACTTCCTGTTGTTTCACAGGAGATATCTGCTCGTTGTCGGTGTTCTTCTTACAGCCTGTAAAAATAATGGCTGCGATCGCGAATATATATATTAATTTTTTCATGTTTATTCTAATTTTTAAAAGTTAATACTACTTCCCGGTTGTTGCATCAGGAAGGGGATATTCAGGATCTTGAACACAATCGCCCCATGCAAATTCAACCACCCCGTCTTCGTTCAGGTCAAGTACATCGGCATTATCCGTAAAGTACCATACGTGTTGCGGCTCTGTTTCTGTATAGCCAAACGGAGGCACATTGTCAAAGAACCATGGACCGTAAATATACATTTCGAGCATAAATTCATCCGTTTCGTGATCATAATCAGCATATCGGATACAAAGGGGTTGCCCTTCGCCGGGATAATCCCAGTTATCGTTCGTCCAGAATTTTACCTGCTCATACTGGCCATCCACCATCTTATAAAGAACCAATGTGAAAACAGCCGGCATGTCAGCCTGGATACCATTCATTTGATACATGTAATAATTGTCATACTCATTCCATACCCCAACAGGAATGTCCATCTCATTCAGCCACCAGTCGATACATACATCGCCAAAGAAACACATTTCCCTAACGGTGATTTCCGTAATTTCGAACCAGAAGAATCCGAATAATTCATATACATCCGGAACAAAACAGAGTACGTCAATATAGATCTCTACTTTTTCAAAAGCACATACCTCAAATGTAAGGTCAAGACCGTTTTCTACGAATTCATAGAATGGTGAATCAGGTAACGGTGCTGCTTTGATCATATAAGGACCGTTGTCACCATCGGCGTACAAATAGAATTCTGTGATCATGTATTCGGTACACTCATCTTCAGATTCAACGGCCAATTTAATCGCTTGTGTGTACAGGTTGTCGTTTGTCCAGAAAACAGGCACGTCGAAATATCCCGACTCGGGTGTTCCGCCAGGACCTGCGTCAGGACCTTCAATACCGTCAATTTTAATTTTAGCGAATGCCGGTACTGCGTCCGGATCACATGGAGGAACATCGTATTCCCACTCTCTTCCGGCATCCGGAAAAATAGTGGTTACATTAAACGAAACTTCAGCTTCCTTCTTTACATCCGGCGTACTGATTTCCGTCTTTTTACAGCTAACAATTGTTGCTGCAATAAGAAATAATAGAATTACTTTTTTCATAGTTAAAATTTAAATGTTTAAAATTTATTTTATGCTTGTTGATTTGTTTTCATTTTAAAGCACTGTTTAAAGATTTAGCATATTACATAGGCAATTGATTTTAGTTTATTAGTTATATGGTGTATTTTTCTTTGGTCGACACCTGCCTGTTTCCTACAGTGTATCAGAACCAGATAATTTATCATTAGTTCATTACTTTAATTGTCTGCTGGCTTCTCACGCACAGCATGTCAAGCGTCTCTTGTTGCGTTCGCTTTATAAAGTCTGTTTTAAGAAATGAAACCTCTTCCCCTAAAAGTTATGGCTTGCATTGTTGGTGGTATAATTGGTTTTAGTTTGCCTCTGGTGAGGCTGCTTGTGTTTCGTGATGCGAACATAGGGCATGTTTATTTTCCGGCAAACCCTAAAACAGGAAATAACATATACTTAACTTTGTGCTGATTTCCTTGACAAAAAATTAACAGTTTCCGGATGCACATGTAAATTTTTGTCTGTGCCTGGCCGACAAAATTGAGAATTGGTACGTACAGACAGGAAAAGCTTAAGCCAAAAGAAATCATTGATTTTTGCGTGCAGATCACTCGTATTCCCTATTTTTGTTGTTTAATCCCAAAAAATAATTCAAATGAAACGTATTCTACCTATTTTAGTTTTTGCCGTAATTCTTGCCGGCTGTAAGCAAAATGCAACAAGTGAGAAACAATGCATGGTTGTTGGCAAACCGCAGATTACACTCGAAAATGATCTGATGACTCCCGAAGCCCTGTGGGCATTTGGCCGAGTGAGTGGGCAGGAAGTATCACCAGACGGAAAAACTGTTCTCTTCGGCGTAACTTATTATTCCATTGAGCAAAACAAAGGGAACCGGGATCTGTACACCCTTGATGTGGATGGGAACAACCTGAAGCAAATCACCAAAACCTGTAAAGGAGAATATAATGCTGTTTGGCGGACGGATGGAAAGAAAATCGGGTTTATTACTGCCGAAAGCGGTTCGGCCCAACTGTGGGAAATGAACCCGGATGGTAGTAACAGGAAGCAAATATCGGATATTGATGGTGGAATTACGGGCTTTAAATATGCACCCGATCAATCGAAAGTTCTTTTTACCAAAGAGGTGCTCAAAGAAAACAAATTTACCGAACTGTACGAAGGCTTACCCGAGGCGACCGGTCGTGTAATTGATGACCTGATGTACCGTCACTGGGATGAGTGGGTGGATACCTACAGCCATGTGTTTGTGGCAGACTATGACGGTAAAATATCCAATGCTAAAGATATCCTGGAAGGAGAGCCTTACCAGGCGCCTCTGAAACCGTTCGGAGGTATCGAGCAGGTCAACTGGAGTGCTGATAGCAAAGCCATCGCATACACCTGTAAGAAACTAACGGGCAAAGTAGCTACCCTTTCAACAAATTCGGACATATACCTCTATCATCTTGAAACCGGCGAAACGGAGAACCTGTCGGAAGGAAATATGGGATTTGACGTGGCTCCCCTGTTCTCTCCCGATGGAAAGTATGTGGCCTGGGAAAGTATGGAACGCGAAGGTTACGAGTCGGACCAGAACCGCTTGTTCCTTATGAATATGGAAACAAAAGAGCGTATTTATGCAACCGAAGGCTTTGACCAAAACGTGGGTGGATTGGTTTGGTCGGATGACAGCAAAGCCATTTATTTCGTCAGCGACTGGCACGGAACATTTCAGATTTACAGATACAATATAGATGGCCGAAATATTGATAAGCTCACCGAAGGCATGCACGACTACAAAAGTGTGGCCCTCGCAGGTGATAAACTGATTGCAGCACGGAACTCCATGTCGGTCCCAACGGAACTGTATGCTGTGCATATCAGCAACGGTGAAGCGAAACAATTAACCTTCACCAATAAAGACCTGCTTGACAAACTGACCATGGGGAACGTAGAAGAACGCTGGATGAAAACCGAAGACGGCAAAGATATGCTGACGATGATTATTTATCCGCCTCATTTCGATCCGAATAAAAAGTATCCAACATTGCTTTACTGCAAGGGAGGCCCGCAGGGCCCGCTAAGCCAGAACTTCCACTACCGCTGGAACTATCAGCTTATGGTAGCTAACGGCTATATTATTGTAGCTCCCAACCGAAGAGGTGTCTCCGGGTTCGGACAAGCCTGGCAGGAACAAATCAGTGGTGATTACCACGGTAAAAGCATGGGTGATTACCTGACGGCCATTGATGAAATGGCCAAAGAGCCGTTTGTGGATGAGAATCGACTAGGTGCGGTAGGTGCCAGCGCTGGTGGCTATGCCGTGTATTACCTGGCGGGTAATCACGATGGAAGGTTTAAAGCATTCATCGCCCATGACGGCATTTTTAACGAAGAAGCTCAATACCTAGAAACGGAAGAGATCTGGTTTGAAAACTGGGACAAAGGTGGCCCCTACTGGGAAAAAGACAACGAGGTGGCACAGGAAGCTTATGCTCATTCGCCGCATAAGTTTGTGCAAAACTGGGATACCCCTATCCTGATCATCCATGGACAGAAGGATTACCGGGTTGTGTTTACGCAGGGAATGACCGCATTTAATGCTGCTGTATTACGGGATGTACCGGCAGAATTTCTGTACTTTCCTGATGAAAACCACTGGGTGCTGCAACCGCAGAATGCCATTCTGTGGCAGCGGGTGTATTTTGACTGGCTGGACAGGTGGCTTAAGTAGGTTGGAGTTATGAGTTATGAGTTATGAGTTATGGGTTATGAGTTATGGGTTAGGAGTTATGGGTTAGGAGTTATGGGTTAGGAGTTATGGGTTAGGAGTTATGGGTTAGGAGTTATGGGTTATGAGTTATGGGTTAGGAGTTATGGGTTAGGAGTTATGGGTTAGGAGTTATGGGTTATGAGTTATGGGTTATGAGTTATGGGTTATGAGTTATGGGTTATGAGTTATGGGTTATGAGTTATGGGTTATGAGTTGTGAGTTAGGGGTTTTGAGTTTGGGGTTTTATTAAGGGGTTTAATTTGAAGAAAATATATTAAATGAAGATAGTTATTGTAGGAACAGGTTATGTCGGACTGGTTACGGGTGCCTGCTTTTCGGAAGTTGGGATTGATGTAACCTGTGTTGATATTGACGAAAATAAAATAGAAAAGCTGAAAAAAGGGATTATTCCCATTTATGAACCGGGTCTTGAAAAGATGGTACAGCGAAATATGGAGAAGGGCAGGTTACATTTCAGTGCCATTCTCTCTGAAAGTCTTGAAGGGGCTCAGGTTGTTTTTGGGGCAGTGGGTACGCCGCCCGATGAAGATGGAAGTGCTGACTTGAAATATGTTCTTGATGTGGCCCGCGAAATTGGCACACACATGAACGATTATGTGTTGATAGTTACCAAAAGTACAGTGCCGGTGGGGACAGCGGAAAAAGTCAGGGCGGTGATTAAGGATACCTTGGATAAACGAGGAGCTAACATTGAATTTGATGTGGCCTCGAATCCTGAGTTTTTAAAAGAAGGTGCAGCCGTGGAAGACTTTCTGAAACCTGACCGGATTGTTGTGGGTGTTGATTCTGACAAGGCCAGAAAACTTATGGAACGCTTATACAAACCGTTTACCATGAATGGCCATCCCATTATTTTTATGGATGTGGTATCTGCCGAAATGACCAAATATGCCGCCAATGCCATGCTGGCAACCAAGATCAGTTTTATGAACGATATGGCTAACCTAAGTGAAATAGTTGGCGCCGACATCAATATGGTGCGGAAAGGCATAGGTTCCGACAGAAGAATCGGAAAATACTTCATCTATCCCGGAACGGGCTATGGTGGCTCCTGCTTTCCGAAAGATGTAAAAGCACTGATTAATACAGCCAGAGAGTTCGGGTACGAGATGTCGGTGCTGCAAGCCGTTGAAGATGTAAATGAATTACAGAAGTCGGTACTTTTCCGGAAGGCGCAGAAGTATTTCGATAATGACCTTAAAGGAAAGACATTTGCTGTGTGGGGGCTTTCGTTCAAACCACAAACCGATGATATGCGCGAAGCGCCTTCGTTGGTACTAATTGATAACTTAGTAAGTGCAGGGGCTAATGTGAAAGCTTATGACCCGGTGGCTATGAATGAAGCGCAAAGAATCATCGGGGACAAAGTAGCGTATGCAACTGATCAGTATGATGCCTTGCAGGACGTTGACGGATTGTTCCTTATAACCGAGTGGCCGGAATTTAAATTCCCAAACTTTGTACGAGTCAGAGATCTGATGAGAAACCGGGTTGTATTTGACGGCCGGAATGTTTATGATGCCGGCGAAATGAAAGAACTTGGTTTTGACTACTTCGGGATTGGCACAGGTAATAAAGCCGGGTAGATTAGGAGAATTTTACGAATGCTTGGATACGAACAGACAATATAATTTATGAAAAAAATACTTGTAACAGGTGGCGCTGGTTTTATAGGCTCGCATCTGTGCGAACGATTGCTGGAAGCGGGGCACGAAGTGGTTTCGCTGGATAATTATTTCACAGGCAGCAAAAAAAACATCGTTCACCTGATGGACAACCCCTATTTTGAGGTTATCCGGCACGATGTTACCATGCCGTTTTTTATCGAAGTGGATGAAATCTATAACCTGGCTTGCCCGGCCTCCCCTATCCACTACCAGTATAATGCCATCAAAACGGTAAAAACTTCCGTGATGGGTGCCATCAATATGCTGGGACTGGCCAAGCGGATAAAGGCAAAGGTGTTGCAGGCATCTACCAGCGAAGTTTACGGTGATCCGAAGATACATCCTCAAACGGAAGATTACTGGGGGCACGTGAATCCGATCGGCGAAAGAGCCTGCTACGATGAAGGAAAACGGGTGGCCGAAACATTATTTATAAACTATCACCGGCAAAACGATGTACGGATAAAAATTGCCCGAATTTTCAATACATACGGTCCGCGTATGCACCCGCACGATGGACGTGTAGTTTCCAATTTCATTGTTCAGGCGTTGAATGGTGAAGACATCACTATTTTTGGTGACGGGCAACAAACACGTAGTTTTCAGTACGTAGATGACCTGGTTGATGCGTTGTTACTGCTGATGAATACCGAAGATGATTTTATAGGTCCTGTAAACCTCGGAAATCCGGATGAGTTTACCATAATGGAATTGGCCAATAAGGTGATTGAATTAACCGGGAGCAATTCACAACTCATCTTCAACCCCCTCCCATCCGACGATCCGATGCAGAGACAGCCCGACATTTCATTGGCAAAAAAGCAGCTTGGATGGGAACCTGAGATCAGACTTGAAGAAGGTTTGAAAAAAACTATTGTTTATTTTGACCAGTTGCTCAGCAGTTCATGATGAATATATTAGTTACAGGAAGTAAAGGCCAGTTAGGCTCGGAGTTTCGTTCACTGGCAAATGATTATCCGGAGTTCCGGTTTGCATTTATCGATATGGAAGAACTGGATCTGACAGATTTCCCGGCGGTGCATACGTTTTTTAAAAATAACGATCTTGATTATTGTGTGAATTGCGCCGGTTATACGGCTGTTGACCAGGCGGAAGACAAACCGGAGAAAGCATTCCTGCTGAATTCAGACGCTGTAGAGAATCTGGCAAAGGAATGTACAGCAAATCAAGTACGTTTCGTACATATCTCGACGGATTACGTATTTGACGGTCAGACTACAAAACCTTACAAAGAAGACGACCGCGTATCGCCACAATCCGTTTATGGTTCATCGAAATTACAGGGAGAGCAGGCTGTTTTAAAGAATTCGGCTGATGCTGTGATCATCAGGACTGCATGGTTGTGTTCTAAGTTCGGAAAGAATTTCGTGAAGACAATGCTGAAACTTGCCGCCGAAAAAAGCGAACTGAGTGTTGTGGATGACCAGTTTGGTTCCCCAACATTTGCCGAAGACCTGGCAAGAGCTATTCTGCAGATCATAAAAGCAGATAACCGGAATATGAGAAATGAAATTTATCATTACAGCAACGGAGGAATTATTAGCTGGTTTATCTTTGCCAAACAAATTGTAAAGATGGCGGGCTTACCCTGTGACGTAAAACCGGTAAATACCAGCGAGTATCCCACAAAGGCAAAGCGTCCGGCTTACAGTGTGCTTGATACCGCAAAAATTAAAAGAGACTACGGCCTTGCTATTCCGGAGTGGAAGACAAGTTTATGGAAATTAATCAATCAATTAAAAGATACAGAATCAAATGACTAAAGTGGATGAGAATATCCTGAGAAAAGCGCAGGAATGGCTGAACGGAGCCTATGATGAAGAAACCAAAGCCTCCATCAGGCATATGATGGAAAACGACCCGCAGGCACTTATCGAATCATTTTACAGAGATTTGGAGTTTGGCACAGGAGGTTTGCGCGGTATAATGGGAGCAGGCTCCAACCGGATGAATAAATATACCGTTGGGGCGGCAACCCAGGGATTTGCCAATTACCTGAAAAAGAATTTTCCTGATGTGAAACAGCTCAAAGTGGCCATTGCGCACGATTCGCGAAATAACAGCAGGTATTTTGCCCAGGTAACAGCAGATGTTTTTTCTGCCAACGGCATCAAAGTATATTTGTTTGACGACCTGCGACCTACGCCGGAACTTTCGTTTGCTATCAGGTATTTCAGGTGCCAGGGAGGTATCGTAATCACTGCATCACACAACCCTAAAGAATATAACGGCTATAAAGCATACTGGGATGACGGTGGTCAGTTGATCAGCCCGCACGACAAGAATGTGATCGAAGAGGTGCAGCGGATAAAAGATATGGCAGCGGTAAAATTTGAAAGTAACCCTTTATTGATTGAGCTGATTGGTGAGAAAGTGGACCGTGTATACCTTAAGCATGTTGCGTCTTTATCATTATCACCTGAGGTTATTCAAAGGCAAAAAGATTTGAAGATCGTTTATACACCAATCCATGGAACAGGAACCAGACTGGTACCTGAAGCTTTAGAAGCTTTCGGTTTTGCGAATGTTCACATTGTTGAGGAGCAAGCTGTTCCCGATGGTAGTTTCCCGACAGTAACTTCTCCAAACCCGGAAGAGCCTGCTGCATTGGAAATGGCCATGAAGCTGGCCGATAAGATTGGCGCTGATCTGGTTATGGCTACCGACCCTGATGCCGACCGCGTGGGAATTGCCGTTCGAAAGGACGGAAAACTGATCTTGCTGAACGGTAACCAGGCAGCCACACTACTGATTTATTACCTGCTGGAAAAATGGCATGAGCTTGGCAAACTCAAGGGAAGAGAATATATAGTTAAAACGATTGTAACTACGGAATTGCTTGCCGATATAGCAAATAAATACGGGGTGGAACATTTCGATGTACTTACCGGGTTTAAATATATTGTCCACGTTATCCGAGAACTGGAAGGTAAAAAACAGTTTATCGGAGGAGGCGAGGAAAGCTACGGATATCTGGTAGGCGATTTTGTTCGCGATAAGGATGCTGTGATCTCCTGTGCCATGCTGGCCGAGGTAGCTGCATGGGCGGAGGATAAGGGCCTGGGCATGCACGATCTGTTAAAGCAGATATACAGGGAGTTCGGGTTTTATAAGGAAAAACTAATCTCCGTAGTACGAAAAGGAAAAGAAGGAGCAGAAGAGATTCAGCAGATGATGGACAATTTCAGAAGTAAAACACCTGTGCATTTCAACGGATCGAGGGTTGTGCTGTTGAAAGATTATCTGACAGGCAAAGAAAAAAACCTACTTACGGGTGAGGAAAAGCAGATATTGCTTCCCCGTTCCAATGTATTACAGTTTTTCACCGAAGATGGTAGCAAGATAAGTGTGCGGCCTTCGGGTACTGAACCGAAGATCAAGTTTTACTTCGGAGTAAAGTCTCCGCTGAAAAATATGGAAGACTATGAACTTATAGATAAAGAATTAGACAACAAGATCGAAAGTATTATCAAAGATTTGGGTGTTTGATCTTTCCGGTAAGATAAAAAGCAACCCGCTAAATTCTGCATAGTTTAGCGGGTTTCTTCTTATTGGGAATTTATATCTTAATCTATATCAATGGGAATATCCAGGCCTTTATTGTAGGTCTTCATAGCACGCAAACTCATACCCATGCTTGAGAATCCTCCGTCGTGGAAAAGGTTCTGCATGGTCACTTTTTTAGTGAGGTCGGAAAACATGACAATGCAATAATTGGCACATTCATCAGCATCGGCATTGCCCAGTGGCGACATACGGTTAGTAAAGTCAAGCAATCCTTCCACTCCTTTTACACCTGCCCCGGCCGTAGTTAAAGTCGGCGATTGCGAAACAGTGTTTACCCTGATCTTGCGTTCTCGCCCGTATATATACCCGAAACTGCGGGCTATTGACTCCAGGAGCGCTTTGGCATCTGCCATATCATTGTATCCGTAATGAGTTCTTTGGGATGCAACGTATGACAAAGCCAGCACTGATCCCCAGTTATTAATGGCATCCAGTTTATAAGCTACCTGTAAAAGTTTATGAAAAGATATCGCCGAGATATCGAGTGTCTTCATTAAGTAATTGTAGTCGAGGTCGTTATAAACTTTTTTCTTTCTAACGTTGAGCGACATACCAATGGAATGAAGTACGAAATCTACTTTGCCTCCCAGTATCTCCATTGATTTTGTAAATACATTGTTCAGATCGTCCAGATTGGTAGCATCGGCCAGTATGACTTCGGAATTAGTGATTCGGGCCAGTTCGTCAATTTGCCCGAACCGCTTAGCTGTCGGAGTATTACTCAATGTGAAAAAAGCACCCTCTTCATGAGCTTTTACAGCAACTTTCCATGCGATCGACTTAGGATCAAGGGCGCCAAATATTATTCCTTTCTTTCCTTTCAATAGATTGTATGCCATGACAATTTATGTATAAGTAGTTTGATTAATGTAATTGGTTGGCAAAGATAAAATAATAATATCAATCAATTAAGGGTACGCACTAGTCACTGGAATAGAGAAGGTTACTCAAGAAGTTCCTGGGCTGCCTTCACGGTGGTTTCCGTTACTTTTTCATCACTCAGCATGCGGGCAATAGCCTCTACCCTGCCCTCATCATCAAGCAAGTCAATTTTTGTGTGGGCAGTTTCTGCCTCTTCGGTTTTGACTACATGATAATGATGCCCGGCTTTGGATGCGATCTGAGGTAAATGTGTGATTGCCAGTACCTGATGATTTTCCGACATGTTCTTCAGAATAGTTCCCACTTTTCCTGCAATTTCGCCCGATACACCGGCATCAATCTCATCAAAAATAACAGTTGGTAGTACATTTCTTTGATTGATCAAGGATTTTACAGCCAGCATCAGCCTGGACAGTTCGCCACCACTTGCCACTTTGGCTATCTGTTCTGGCGTACCCCCTTTGTTGGCAGTGAAAAGAAACTCTACTTTATCGCTTCCTGAGTAATTGAATTCGTCCAGATTGCTTACTTCGGCAAAGAATCGGGCGTTTTTCATCCCCAGCTGCTCTAATATAGACTTTACTTCTGTCGAAAATATACCAGCATAATGTACTCTTTCTGCATGAAGTTGTTGGGTTAAATCCGTCAACTGCTTTGCATATTTGGATACTTTTTTTCTTAACTTCTGAATTTCATCTTCGAACGACTCGATGGATGTCAATTGGTTAGAGAACTTGTCTTTTAGTTCTTTTAGTTCATCAACAGACTGTGTATGGTGTTTTTGCTGTAAATGATAGTACATGTCGAGCTTGCTTTTGATTTCTTCAAGTTCCCCGGGGTTGAATTCAACCTCGCTACTTAATGCGCTAATTTCCGATGAGATATCATTCAATTCTATTTCAAGTGATGCAAGTCTTTCGGCCAGTGATTTAATAGGTGTGTGGTATCCGGAAAGTTTGTTCATCATATGTACAACCTCGCGCACTAGTTGTACGGCATTTGTATCACCTTCATCGAGCAACTCTTTGCATTGCATGATGCCGGAGGCAATTTCTTCAGAATGACTCAGTAACTGTTCCCTGTCTGCCAGATATTCAAATGCCTGCTTGTCTAAATTAACGCTCTCAAATTCAGATAGTTGAAACCGAATATAATCTTCATCAGTTTTTAATTGTTCGTTCTGTAGGATCAGATTATGCAATTGCTTTTCCGCTTTTCTGAAAGTTCCATACATATGCTGATATTCCTCCAGTAACACGGGGTTGTTAATGAAGGCGTCAAGCACATTTAATTGAAACTCAAACTTACCCAATTTGAGGGTCTGATGCTGTGAATGGACATTTACGAGTTGTTCGCCCAACTCTTTCAAGAGGTTTAGGTTAACAGGGCTGTCGTTGATAAAAGCTCTGGATTTACCCGAGCTGTTGATCTCTCTTCTGAGGATTGCAAGCCGACCGTAATCAAGATCATTTTCAGTAAAAAAAAGCTCCAGATCTATTTTGTCAAGCAGAAATTCTCCTTCAACAACACATTTTTTGCTTTTGTCTTTTATGATGCTCAACTCGGCACGGTTACCCAGAATTAACCCCAATGCGCCAAGCAAAATAGACTTACCTGCACCTGTTTCCCCTGTAATGACAGAGAATCCGTGATGAAATTCAATCTCAATCTTATCTATCAATGCATAGTTCTGTATTGACAAAGATTTTATCATAAGGATTGATACGTTGTTGAAGTAACAAATTTAGAAAAGAAATGCACGTATTAGTTGTTTACCTCGAGATATCTTGATCCGTTAGCAGGATCCACCTCTTTCATGATAGTGATCATGTTTGTTTTTTCAGCCGGGCTGGCTTCTTTGAATATGTTCACGATCTCATCGCGTTTGGCCTCAACCATCACCTGCAACACATACAAACCGGGTCGTTTGTCATATACAAGTTTCAGATTTTCGAGAGTTTTGGAAATAGTTTCTCTGCCAGCCGTTTTGTCTTTCGACATCAGATCGAGTCCTTTCCGGTGATATTCATACAGAAATGTTCTGATCTGGCTGTACGAACTATTCATAAGCCCTTCGATAAGCTGGTACCTGTTTTTCGGGCCTTCAAAAGGACGCCAACCGGATTCACTGCCACTCTGCGCTGTTGTGGCAACGGCCATGGCTTTCTCGTAAAACGTTGTTCCTCCCTGAAGCGAGAATGTGTCAAAATCAAGTCCAAGCATTAAATAGGCATAAAAGCCAAGGATAGAAGTAAGGTTGCTTGTGTATGTGTTGTCCGAAAAATCCATCGGTTGATAGGGTGTGTACCAGAAGTGTACATCGTTATCAACATAATTTATAACCACCGAATTATAGTCGGTACTGTAAATGGGGCGCTGCAGAACGAGGTTGATTTTAGCTTTGAACTCATTGGTTGAAATGGCTTCCGTGATGGTGATGATCATCGTACATTCAATACGCTCCTCCATCTTAAAGTTATAGTCACTCCAGTTTCTGTTGTTCATGAATTCGAAAATGGAGGTCCTGAGTGCATCAAAAACGCTTTTATCGACGCCCTGTATCTGAGGGCTTTGGATCTGTACATTGCATAAAAACTCCTGAGCTGCCACATTTTTAGCCATTACAATTACCACTAAGAGTACCAGGATCTTTTTCAGCATTATTCGGAAATTAAGTGTTCTTCAATATAGGTAACGATATCTTGGGCAATTTCTGATTTGGGTTTCAAAGGAATTTGCATCTTTTTTCCATTACGAGCTAGTAAAGTTACCTTATTTGTTTCGTGCTCGAAGCCTGCTCCTTTGTCTTTAAGCGAATTCAGTACAATAAGATCAAGATTTTTATCCTGTAGTTTTTTCAGTGCGTTTTGGGTTTCATTTTCCGTCTCTAAGGCAAACCCTACAAGAATCCGGCCTCTCCCCTTCATTGCCCCCAGTTCTTTGAGAATGTCTGTCGTTTGTGTTAACACAATAGATTCGATCCCATCTTCTTTTTTGATTTTTTCTTTTTTGATTTCCTTAGGTGTAAAGTCAGCAACGGCCGCAGCCATGACAGTTATATCCGCATCATGGTACAAAGAAGTAATGCTTTTGTGCATTTCAGCTGCTGTCGTTACATGGCTTACAATTATTGAAGGATCTTCCACTGAATACCTCGAAGGGCCCAGTACGAGGTTTACATCAGCACCTTTGGCAGCAAAAGCCTTGGCCAGTTCTATGCCCATCAGTCCGGAACTCCGGTTACCAATAAACCTGACAGGGTCGATTGGTTCGTGTGTCGGACCTGCGCTAATCAGGATCCTTTTTTTTACGAATGGAGATTGAGGAATCAACGCCTCTTTGATGATGGAGAAAATAATCTCAGGCTCTTCCAGTCGGCCAACTCCTTTAAGCCCGCTTGCCAGTTCTCCTTCCGCTGGTTCAATCAGGTGATATCCGAATGACTGCAGCGTTTGTAGGTTACTTTTTGTTGATGCATGCCGGTACATGTCCAGGTCCATTGCCGGAGCAAAGTAAACAGGACAACGTGCCGATAAAAGAACCGTAAGCAATAGGTTATCGGCAATACCGGTTGCCATTTTAGCCATTGTATTCGCCGTTAAAGGGGCTACCAAGATCAGGTCGGCCCACAATCCAAGCTCAATATGGCTGTGCCAGCTCCCGTTTTCCTCATCGAAGAAATCAATGAGAACAGGGTTTTCCGATAAGGCGGATAACGTTAAAGGGGTGACAAATTCAAGGGCAAAGGGAGTTGTAACTACCTGAACTTCTGCGCCTTCTTTTTTCAGTAGCCGGATAAGAAAAGGTATCTTGTAGGCAGCAATGCTGCCTGTGATACCCAATATTATTTTTTTCCCTTTGAGCATCGCTCTGACTAAAAGCTGCCTTTTTCTTTGTGTGGGTTTCTGATGTAGATCTTATCGTTCAAAAACTCGTGAATGGCAATTAATGTTGGTTTAGGCAGATTTTCATAATACTTGGCGATTTCAATTTGTTCGCGGTTTTCGAAAATCTCTTCCAGGTTGTCAGTTGCCGGAGCAAACTCCTCAATCTTTTGATCTAATTCCTGTTTTATTTCCAGGCCAACCTGGTTTGCTCTTTTGGCTAAAACAACAACCGTTTCGTAAATGTTGCCTGTTTGTTCATAAAACCGGTCTTTCTGACGGGTTACAGCTGTTGTTTCTGTTTTGATTTTTTTGTAGTCCATTGAGTAATTATTTTAATTTTTTAATTTCTTTCGTGCGTTTTTATTGATCGGTTGAACTTCCTTTATATACTTGCTTTCCGGATAAAGAAAGGTAAGGTTGTTGTATGATTCAACTGTCTTTTCGTACCGTTCTTCTTTTTTCGAGTAGATACTTTTTTCAGCATACACATAGTATGCTTTGGTAATATAATACAGGATTTCTTCCTTAAACTCGGTATCGGGATAATCATCCATCAAGTTTTCAAAAGTTGTTATTGCGGCCTGATAGTCTTCCATCCGGTAATACAGTTTACCGATATTATACATTTTTATTTCAAGTTTTTTTCTCAGTGCGTCCATTAATTTATTTGCTTCGCCTACCCGTGAACTATTCGGAAACATGTCAATATATGCCTGAAGTTCTTTCAATGCCAAATAAGTATTGCTTTGATCGAGGCTGGGCCTTGGTGCACTCAGGTAATTGCAGTAAGCACTTAAATAAGCTGCTTCCTCGGCTTTATCCGAAGAAGGATACATCTGTGTATATTGCTTGTAATAATGACTGGCAATGTTATAATTTTTTAACTGAAAATAACTGTTTGCCGTATAGTATGTTAACTTCTCTCCTCTCTCGGTACCTCTGTACACGGCACGTAACACGTCAAAGAATTGCAGCGCTTTATTAAAGTCACCCTTTTCGTACAGGTCTATACCAGTTTCGTATTTCAAATCGTTATTGGCACTTTTTAGAAGTTTATTATACCCTTTACAACCGAAGCTAAATATCAATATTCCAATAACTAATACAATAAAACGAGTCTTTCTTAACATGGCGCAAAATTATAACAATTTGTTGAAGATCAAAACGAAATTTTTGAGTGAATATTTTGCCAGCGTATGATTAAAGAAAGAAGTACAAAAATAAATAATTATTTTTTTTAATTTCTCTGTTATAAAGCGGAATTTGTTGTGAATGAAAACTATACAAACCAAAATATTGAAAAAGCACTTCATCTGACACAATTTAGAATCCCTCTTATACGTCTAAATTATTAAAATCCATACTTTTGTAGGAAAAATTAACCTTATAACGTTATGGATGTATTTGATAAATGTAATATGAGTATGGGGCCTTTGAGCCAATATGCGTATCAGGGCGAAGGCTACTATCTCTTTCCAAAACTGGAGGGAGAGATTTCGAATAAAATGATTTTTCAGGGAAAAGAAATGTTGGTGTGGAGCATAAATAATTATTTGGGACTGGCTAATCACCCGGAAGTTCGCAAAATAGATGCTGAGGCAGCTAAAGAATGGGGTCTGGCATATCCAATGGGCGCCCGCATGATGTCGGGACAAACAAGTATGCACGAGAAGCTCGAGGATGAATTGGCGGCTTTTGTTGGCAGAGAATCTGCTTACTTGCTCAACTATGGTTACCAGGGAATGGTTTCCATCATAAATGCTATGGTAGACCGTAAAGATGTCATTGTATATGACTCCGAAGCTCATGCATGTATTATTGACGGTATGAGGTTGCATTTTGGTAAAAGGTTTGTATACCCGCATAACAACGTAGAAAAACTTGAACGTGAGTTAGGTCGAGCTACAAGGATAGTTGAAAAAACCGGTGGAGGTATCCTGGTGATTACCGAAGGTGTGTACGGAATGACAGGTGGTTTGGGGAAGTTGGATAAGATCGTGGCACTCAAAAAGAAGTATAATTTCCGTTTGTTTATTGATGATGCACATGGCTTTGGAACTATGGGCCCCACAGGAGCAGGTACCGATGAGCATTTTGGCGTGCAGGACGGAGTGGATCTTTATTTTGGAACGTTTGCCAAAGCTATGGCGGGCATCGGTGGCTTTATAGCGTCTAATAAAAATGTGATAAGATACCTGAGGTATAATATGAGATCGCAGGTTTATGCCAAGTCATTGCCTATGCCGATGGTGGTTGGTTCGTTAAAAAGACTTAAAATGTTACGGGAAGAGCCGGAGCATCGTGAAAAATTGTGGACAATCGTTGATGCATTGCAGGGTGGTTTGCGAAAACAAGGGTTTGATTTGGGAGAGAGTGGCTCGCCGGTAACTCCCGTTATTTTACATGGAAGTGTGGGAGAAGGATCTCATGTGGTCTATGATTTGAGGGAAAATTATAATATATTCTGTACGGTAGTAGTGTATCCTGTTGTTCCGAAAGGCATTATCCTGATACGGCTTATTCCAACAGCGGTCCATACAATGGAAGATGTGGAATATACCGTAAATGCTTTTGCCGAGATTCAGCATAAGCTTGAAAATAAGCTCTATGGCGATCAGCTAAAAGCAAAAGTGGTAGAATAAAGAAAAGAGATTTGATATGCAACCGGCTTCGCGTAAATCGAGGGGCCGGTTTTTTCTTACCGGAATTTTCGCGTAAACTGTGCTTGAAAGCGAATACTCTGTATGAGGGAGGCTTTCTTTCCGAATTGTTCAAGCCATCGAACAGCCGAATATCGAACATCGAACATTTTTTAATAAGTTTGTCAGATGATTCCAGACAACAGCCTGAGCAGAAAAAACTTCTGGATTATCGTGATCAATTCAACGGTCGCATTCGTCCTTTCCTACTTATTTATTTTCTACTTGAACCTCTTTTCTATTGTTTTTGCTGCTGGTATGTTCGATTACGACATAAGTTTTAACTTCAGCCATATTATCTATCATGTAAAACAAACCGACTGGACGCACGATTCGGTAAAAGTTATTTTTGGTACAGGGCCACTGCTGACCTTTATCGTAGGGCTGTTATCTTTAATGGCTTATGCTTCTTTATCCGAAGAAGCCGATAAAATCAAGCTGTATTTGCTCTGGGTTACATTGCATGCATTTAACTACCTGTTTGCAGGTATCATTATCGGTATCATATTCAAAATACGTATTGCCCACCTGTTTATCTGGTTGTATTTTAACGATTCCCAATTACTTATGATGGCCATCGTTGGATTTTTCGGGATATTGGTAACCGCATTTGTGATGACGAGGAGGATTGCTTTTTCAGCTAATGTTTATTTTAACAAGTTGGATGAGAACAATTACCCTTTCTTCATCACGGCACAGGTCATTCTTCCTTTTTTATTAGGCGCCTTGTTGTTGGTTTTGTATTTTATTCCGCAAATTCAGGTGATGGAAACATATGTATGGATCGGGCTGATAGTTATCATCCTCATCAGCTCCATCATGATCTCCAACTATGATCCCGTATATTTTGATGAAGATACCCGGTATATATCGATATCCTGGCCGGCTTTGATTTTTTCCACAGTTCTTGTGCTTCTTCTGAGAATCATGATGAATCAGGATATTCTCATGAACTGGTCGGAATGATTTTCACCGACCATTAGTTTTTAATTATTTTCTGATATACTGCCTCTTGCCCATTGCCAATACGAATCATGTAAATGCCTGGTTTTAGAAAATTGAGGTTGATTGTTTTCACATCGTTTAACGAGTGTTCTTTTATGATCGTACTGCCTTCTATGCCCATGATGCTGACTTTGAAGTCTCCTTGAGGAACATCAATGGTGATGCGGTTTGTGAACGGATTAGGATATATGGTGATGTGGCCTTTTTTATAGTTTTCCTCTTCAAAATTCAGGCAGTCGTCAACAAAGATCGAATCCTGAGCATTTGCCTGACAACCATTAGTGTCTGTAAAAGAATAGGTGATCACATACCAGCCGGTATCAGCACCGTCAGGGGAAAAGAGACCGGTCTCGCTGACATTTTCTCCGGTATAGACTCCTCCTTCGGGAGTTGCTGTCAGTTGAACAGGAGGTTCCTGCTGGTTGCACAATTGTTCGGGCCAGGTGCCAAGAATTATTTCAGGCAACGGGTTGACAGTTACCAAAACATCACTACTGACAGTTTGTTCCCCGTCATTAACTTCCACGGTATAGGTAGTTGTTACTTCCGGTGATACCACAGGATTTTGCTCCTCGGAAGAGAATCCCGGTGGAACTGAAGTCCATGAAAAAGTGTAATTACCTGACCCTCCGGAAGCATGGGCCTGTAACTGGCTTTCTTCATACAGGCAAATAATATCCGGATTCGCTGAAACAAATACGCTTAACATATCCGATGTGTTGATGTAATTTTCTTTTACCAATGTGTTGCTGCCTCCGGGCCCGGTTACCGTCAGTGTGACGGTAAATATATTCACTTCAGTATAAATGTGTTCCGGGTTTTGCTCGCTGGAATTGCTGCCATCACCAAAATCCCACTGCCATGTGTCAATCACACCTTCCGATTGATCAGAGAAGTTGACTGTTAACGGGACGGTGCCGGAAAGCGGTGTAGCCGTGAAATCAGCTACAGGTGGAAGCTCGCTAACAATAATATAATCTGTTTTCACTTCTGTATCTGATTCGTATTCATTGGAAGCCGTTAACTGAACCGAATAGGAACCCGCAGCATTAAACGCAACTACCGGATTTTGTGAATTTGCATTTGTTCCGTTTAGATAAGTTATATTGTCTGGAGTAAAAGACCATTCCCACGTTGTAGGTGTTCCATTTGACAGATCAGTGAAGAAAACCGTGTCTTCAATAGAAGGTGTAAGGTTGTCTGCTTCAAAGTTTGCCTCAAAGGCACCTACCGGAACAAGCTGTACATCCAGGATCAGAATATTTTCATCTGTTGTAGTAAGATTATCAATTGTTTGCGGATAATAACCGTTGCGGGAAAAAGAAACTTCATAGGAACCGGCTTTTATGGGTCGGTGGTAATTTCCTACAGGAAAGGTGCTGTACACCTGCGATTCATCTTCGTCATGATCTTCAATAAATACCTGTGCATTATTTAGCGGGTCACCGGAATAGGCATCAGTAATAACTCCTCTGAAACCATACAAAGCCTGTTCCATGTAGTTCAAAAGCGAGCGGTAATTATATTCCCAAAAACCCGGAAGCTGGTTTGCCGAAGGAGTTTTGTTGCTTGATAACTCAATCGTTACTTCCCGGCAATGCTGAAAATAATTCATATAATCCTGTCTTCCTCCGGAAATTGAATACCAGGCAGCACCATTGGTGATACCGTTGTTGAGATCAGTCATATATCCGGCAGGGCCATATAAGTGAACGGTATCGGCATACTGCCGACAAACATAAATCCACCACGCATCGTCAGGATGCAGAGTGTACCATGTATCCCATGGATAATTTAGCACTTCGGCACCACCGTGAAAATTGGCCGACATTACGAAATCATGCTCATCGGCAAAATCCATGAAATGGACTGTTTCCGTTTGCCATTCATTTCCATCGGGGTGTTGCCCGTCTTCCGGATCGGGATAATTTCTGTTCAAGTCAACCCAATTGGCATTGTATCGTGTAGCGCCCCATACGGTATTGTTTCCTCCTGCGTATGTGCCGTCCGGATTAGCCAGCGGATTGATCCAGATATCTATATTGTCCACAAGGTTTGTTACCTGATCGTCCAAACCGTAATTGTTCAGCAAGTAATCAATAAGGTGCAGCATCAGCACATACCCCGTTAATTCGTCACCATGCATGGATGAGGTATAGAAGAATTCGGGCTCATTTTCATCTTCACCAAGGTTGTTGCTGATATGAATAGCCAGCAAATCTCTGTCTTCAACGCTTTGTCCGAAGTTCACGAGTTCACACAAATCAGAATGGTCCATTTCGAACTGCTCCATTAAGGCGATATATTCTTCGTAGGTAGGGTAATAATCCCAGTCGTCAGTTTCCCGTTCACCGACACCCAGCATGCGTGGCTTACGTATCATGGACGGCGGTGTGAGTAATTCGAAATTTAATCCGTACTCAAGGAATCCGGTAAATTCTTTTTTATTCGCATAAGCGTATATTTCCGACCCTTTTTTGTTGTCTATCGAAATAATCCTGCTTAAATCTTCTAACGAAGCTTGGTCAGAATTAAGAATAAATTTAAAATAGACCTCACCGCGTTTGTTCAATTGTTCTTCAGCGGCTTTCATTGTTTCCGTGGTTTGTGCAGGTGAAACAATGCTGATAACTAACAGGCTGAAAAGGATAAATATGAATCGTTTCATTTTTGTATCTGTGAAATAGTTTTATAATATGTACTCGTTATGACAACCGGATTACTCACTTTAGTTGCCTGATTAACCGGAATAATTTTTCCGAAACATTCTGGTTGACTTCTACCAGGGGTAATCTGAGGTAGTCTTCCGTAATGTTCAGTAAGGACAACGCCTTTTTAACACCGGCAGGATTTCCGTCAGCGAACAGTTGGTTGATGATATCTATCAATTCATAATGGATACTCTTCGCTTTAATAAAATCACCTTGAAGTGCCTGTCGGACCATGGTGGAGAATTTGCCGGGAAATGCATTGGCAACCACCGAAATAACTCCTTCAACACCGATGCTTATCAATGGTAATGTCAATGCATCGTCACCTGAAAGTACACTGAAACCATCAGGTTTGTTTTTGACGATCTCCATAATCTGTTTGAAACTGCCCGAAGCTTCTTTTACAGCAACAATGTTGTCGAATTCATGTGCCAGTTTCAAAGTTGTTTCAGCCGAAATATTGGAGCTCGTTCTTCCCGGTACATTGTACAGAATAACAGGCTTTGGACTGCTTTTGGCTATAACACTAAAGTGTTCGTAGAGTCCGCGCTGATTCGGTTTGTTGTAATATGGGGCTACCGAAAGTATTCCGGCAATTTGATCGAGATTTGTGTTTTTCAGTGTTTCCACTACCTTTTGTGTGTTGTTCCCGCCAATGCCCAGCACAACAGGTTTGCGGTTGTTAACTACTCTGAGGACTTCAGAAAGAACTTTCTCCTTTTCTTCTTCCGTCAGCGTAGCAGCTTCGCTTGTAGTTCCCATGGAAACCACAAAATCAACACCCCCGCTGATGATGTGCTCCAGTAACTTTTCCAAAGCATGGTAATCGACCTGTTTCTCTTTATTGAAAGGGGTTACAATAGCTACGCCCGTTCCCTGAAAAGTGGTGTTCATGATACCGTTTTTATATTTAGAATTGATATGTAATGTCTTACCTGTTCATAAAACCTGTCAATTGAAAGCTCGTCTTCTTTACAAGCGAGTGTTAAATGATAAAGATGTGTTGTTTCGGGCTTCATTGTCCCGATTTTAAAGCCGGCTTTAATTTCAGCAATAATTTTTTGACATACCGGAAAACCCGATTTGTCAAAACTGATCAGCAGATCAAAATTGTTTTTCTCGATTAATCCGGATAGTTCTTTTTTCATTTTTCCGAACAATGTGAAGTCGTCCAGGTTAAAGAAATTGATCGATTTTTTGGTTATCACATCCAGTGATTCGTGTGAATTTGTGAAAATAAAAATTCCCAGTTTATGGTAATCTTTTGTGGCCTTTCCGCTCAAATGCCTGATCTCATCCAGTTCTTTTTTAGAGTTGATGCAGAAAAACATGGCAAGACTTGATGCTTTTTTCAGGTTATCGACAGCAGATATAACAGTTCTTTCATCAGCCAGTGTCCGGCTAATAAAATACTCCTGAATATCTTTTCTTATGTGTTTTGACAAAAACATCATTAGCGAGTGTAAAAATAACAAGAATTACAATCAGAAGACACATTTTCATATCTTTGATACAAATCATTTCAACTTTAATGAAGATTACATTTCTTGGAACCGGAACATCGCAGGGCGTGCCTGTCATTGCCTGCCCGTGCGATGTATGCCAAAAAGGTAGTGCTAAGGATAAGAGACTTCGGTCGTCTTTGTTAATTGAAACGGACAATGTTACCATCGTAATAGATGCCGGGCCCGATTTTCGGTATCAGATGCTCAGGGCTGATGTGTTGCATCTGGATGCCGTACTTGTTACACACAGCCATAAAGATCATATTGCCGGACTAGATGATGTTCGTTCATATAACTATCTACAGCGCAGGGCGATGGATGTCTATGCCAGTAAAAGAGACCAGGAAGAGATAAAGCGCGAGTTTTCATATGCCTTTTCCGATAATGACTATCCCGGCCTTCCGTCTTTTAACCTGATTGATATTAAGGATGGGCTAAATATCTCCGGTGTTCGTGTTGACGTGTTGCGGGCATTACACATGAGAATGGAAGTGTATGGTTACCGGATTGGTGACTTTGCCTATATTACCGACACAAATTACCTGCCAGCCGACACAATGGCTAAACTACTTGACTGCAAGGTGATTGTACTGAACGCCTTGCGAAGACAAGAGCATGTGTCGCATTACAATCTGGAGAAAGCTGTCAGGGTGTTGGAGTTCTTACGGCCCGAAAGAGCTTACCTGACGCATATCAGTCATTTTATGGGCTTTCACGATGAAGTAGAAAAAGAATTACCTGATTTTATCCGGCCGGCTTATGATGGTTTGTCGTTTGACTTGTAAGTGAGAATAAGTCAGAAAATGTTGAAAATAGCTTACAGGATCTCTATTTCCGTCCTTCTGTTAGCAGCCCGGCCTTCGGGTGTATCATTGGTTTCAACTGGTTGGGTGGTACCATATCCTTTATATTCCAGTCTGCCGGCGTCAACCTGGTGGTCGATCAGAAAATCATATACTGCTTCAGCTCTTTTTTCCGATAATTCAGTGTTATATTTGTCATTACCTACATTGTCCGTATGTCCGTTAATACGTATGCGAATTCCGGGGTTGCTTTTCAGTAATTTAACTAGCATTTCCAGCTCGGAATGGGAGGAGGGTTTTAACGTATAACTGTCAAAATCAAAAAATATATTGTTCAGCACGAACGAGTTACCTTGTTGAATGGGCGTCAGCTCAAATCTTTTGCTGACAGGTTGATAACTCAGCGAGTCTTTCAGGTTCATGTGTTCCGAGTAGAACAGATACCCTGATTTTGTGATGTGAAAGGCATAATTAACTCCCGGATAAACGGGTATGAAAAAGCTGCCGTCCACCGGATCGGATGTTACCGTAACAACAGTTTCTTGTTTGCTAATATTCGTCAGCTCTACCAAGGCTTGCAACGGCTTTTTGTTCGTATGGTCTATAACTTTTCCTTTTACATAAATTACAGGTTCGGGTTGGATGGCGGCTACGGTTTTCAACTCATAAATATCGTATCCGCCCTTCCCTCCTTCCCTGTCGGAAGATATCCATGCACGTGTGGCATCAATACTGATAAAAATGTTGATCTCGTTTTGGTTGGTGTTGACAGGACTGCCCAGGTTTTTTGCCCTGCTCCACTTTCCGTTTTCGTCTTTTTTCGACATAAAAAGATCGTATCCGCCTAAACCGGCATGGGTATCGGACGAAAAGTAAAGAGTTTTGGTGTCGGCATGTATATAGGGAGCCATTTCGTTGCCGGAAGTGTTGATGCTGTCGCCTAGGTTTACAGGGGTTCCCCAGCTGTTGTCCGCTTGCTTTAGTGACATCCAGATGTCGGAACCGCCCAGCCCGCCATTCCGCCTGGAAGCAAAGAAAAGTGTTTTTCCATCGGAAGATAAAAATGGCTGCGAATCCCATGCGCTTGTGTTTACCGGACTTCTGAGGTTTCGGGCATTGCCCCACTCGCTGCCTGTTTTGTTCATGTGGTACAAATCGCAACTACCGAAACTACCGGGCCACGAGCAGCCGGTAAAATATATGTGTTTCCTGTCGATCGAAAAGCTCATACCGCCAATATTGTACTCTTCTTTTACCGGCAAAAGAAACCGCGACAAACTATCCCATTTCTCCGCCTGTAGAAATGCAGTGTAAAAATTCTCTTTAAACGGGTTGCCGTCTGTAGCATATGCATTATTGGGTTCTTTTTTGGTTAAGTAAAGGTGCGTAATTTCTTCATCCACAAAGTTGACGTATTCGTCCGCCGCACTATTGACGCCAACAAGATTTACAGGATCAACGGACAAAGGATTCCTGGAAATATGAAGAGCTGTTTCTGCCTGCTTTATGCGGTTTACGGCCTCGGTAATTTTATTTTCAGTAAGCCCTTTGGAGCCGATGAATGATTTGTAGGAATCTAAAGCAGATTGGTAATTACCGGATTTAAATTCCAGATTGCCAACTATATAATAAGCGTACGGAAAGCGTGTTGAGTCAATTTTCATGGCCTGCTTATAGGATTGAATGGCGTCAGAAACATTGCCGGCCTGGCTGAAAGCATCGCCCAGTAACAACCAGGCCTCAACAAATTCCGGGTCTTTTGCAACGGCTTTCTTCAATATTTCTTCGGCCGCTTTGTATTCGCCTTGGACAAAAGCATGTTCAGCACTTCTATAAAGTTTACCGGCTTTTTTATTGTGCGCATTTATATGATTTTCCTGTGCGCCGGATGTTACAGATCCCACCGAAATAAATAGAAACAGTATGATTTTTAAGTACCTCATAAAAAGGACACTATGGTATCTTCATGTATTTGTGTGCCTGTAAAGATACAGCCCATTGTGTGTTTTCCATAACATAGCTGGTCAGGGTGTCCATAATCTGTCCGCTGATCTTCCATTCGGGTTGCAGATACAACAAACATTCCGGATTTACTTTGGCAGCATTTTCCTCCGCCCACAGCAGATCTTCTGGTTTTTGGATAATGACTTTCAGTTCATGGGCGTTTTTAAGGTTATCCTTCAGCGGCGGAGAATTTTTTTTAGGTGAAAGACAAATCCAATCCCAGTCACCTGTCAGCTTATAGGCCCCGGAAGTTTCCACCATGGTTTTTATGCCTCGCTCTTTCAGTTCCAAAGTGAAATACGCCAGAGGGTACAGGGAAGGTTCTCCGCCGGTAACTACAACTGTTTTAGCAGGGGCGGCACATATGCGCGCTACAACATCGTCCACGCTAACGGGAGGAAATAAATCGGCATTCCATGATTGTTTTGTGTCGCACCACGAGCAGCCTACATCGCAGCCGCCGATTCTTACGAAATAGGCAGCTTTTCCCATGTGGAAGCCTTCTCCCTGTAGCGTGTAGAAGTCTTCCATGATAGGAAGCATCCTGCCGCCATCAAATATATTGTCCGATTTGTCAATCATCGAGTTTCACGCACTTTAGATTAATGACATGGGTGCCTGTATTCACTTGCAACTGATAATTTCCCGGTTTCAGTTTTTTTGTTTTCAGCTTTGTTTGTATGCTTTGGTTCTCCTGTCTGACAGGCAAATTTTTTGTTGCCACTAATTTACCATGCTCACTGATCAACTTAACAGTGCATGTCCCTTTCGCCAGGTGGTGCATATGAACAACAAGGTGTTTCCCCTTTATGGGGTTAGGTGTAGCTTTTATGTCTGGTAATAACAATACTCCGGGGTCAGTCTCATTCTTCCTGTCTGCTATCCATTTGCCCGCATTCAGGTCGTAAGCTGTTTGTGTAAACAGTTTGCGTCCTTCGGAAGTGATGATGCAGTTCCGTCCGTTAACATAAGCAATCCCCTCAGTCTGTGTGGCCGGAAGATTCAACATGTCGATACGTCTTTTGTTGCCGGAGAAAAGCTTGTTCTCTTTGTAATCGTATAAAAGCCAAAGGAATGGCAGCCATGTATTATTGGTGTAGCCTAACAGTATAACTTCTTTGGTGGTCTTATTATAATCGGCTCCGGTAATCAGGCCACGGACATCGAATGAGTCGATAAGATCAGCCGTGTACTTCCCTTCCTGCTTTGGTAAACGGTATAATTTCGTTTTGTTGTCGCCCCTGTTCTTTGAAAAAAGATACAGCGAATCGTCAATACAGATCATGGCCTCACAGTCGAAGTTGTTATTCCTTTTCTTATCAATCTTTCCTGTGTAGTCAGGATAAGAGAACAATATGAGCTGGCTGCCTGCCTTCGAATCACCGGATGCGGCGATGTCATTTTTTGATATCTTCAATACCCGGAGGTTATTCCTGTTTCCCTTGTTATTACCGAAGTCACCAATGTACACATATTCTTCATCCTGGGCTAAAGCTTCCCAGTCGTTGTTGGGGGCATTGGTTACCGTAATTCTTGCCGTAACCGTTCCGGTTTCGGGGTGCAGTTTGTAAATGACGGGCAGATTACCTCCATCGTTAATCGTCCAGATCGCATGATCAAAGTAGATCAAACCGGAAGTTTCTTTTACGTCACCAGGTAACAGGTATTTGAAGGGGGGATTGTAAACTGTAGTTTTATAGGCACACGAACCATCGTTGAAAGAAACAGCAGTATTGTAATTTTTTGCTGTCGGGTCAGTACACCCTTTGCTGTTTTCCTGCGATTTAATACCGCCCGAAAAAAGAGTGATCAGAAGAAATGCAATGGTTATTCGTAGCAATATATGAATGGTGTTTCAATTATTTATAAAAGTCATTTTTTGCTGCGTGTA
>Ga0209013_10000839_pt1 | contig 28124 bp, 25 predicted proteins | sample Cruoilmetagenom2_FD_187291 | JGI IMG/M metagenome (GOLD analysis project Ga0209013, IMG submission 187291) | Oil polluted marine microbial communities from Coal Oil Point, Santa Barbara, California, USA - Sample 2 (SPAdes) (version 2) | ecosystem: Environmental > Aquatic > Marine > Oil seeps ...
CCTTTTCAATGACACGAAAAAAGTAATCCACCTATGAGTTAGCGCTCGGATGGATTACTTAATCTACTTTGCCGACCCCCTTGAAGGGAATCAGTCTATATTTTGCCGGTTGGATGCTACTAACATCTAACCGGTGTTTTATTGTATACCTGTATTTCCTTTATTATACCAACTATCCTGAAGGGAATCAATGGAGTAGTTTTTCAATACTATACATATCTTTTTTTGAAAGTTTAATCAAAAATCAAAGTCAGCTTCTTGTTCTATTTTCATTACATTCCCTGTTCTCGCATGGATTTCTACTTCAAAAATCTGGTTGTTCTGTGTCATGATGAATACTTCGTATACGAGTAGTCCATCTTCCATATCTAAATCAACATGCACAATTTCTCCAGGTATTCTTTGTAAAGCAATATTCATTGCTTGTTCTGAACTAATCCGTTGTCCGAATATTGGTTTCACCACTTCGTTTAACTCCCCCTTGGCTTTATAATGATTATCTTATTCAAAACTGGTTGAAATGATAAAAAATTTGACAATTGAAAGTATTCCTACTATCATAATAATTAACTTTTATGTTCGGATAAAAAGGCAGAAGATACTAATAGTAGTGTCGCCTAAGAACAGATGAGCTGAGATGAGTTAAGTATAGCTGAGAAATTGTTTGAATAAGAATAGTAGCTTTGGCGGACAATTAAGAGAGTCAGTGGTTGGTGAGAACTGATTTGTTGCTGATGTGAATGGACTTATGAGAGCTACCTCGACAACATTCAATGTTTTAGAGGTAGACGTGTTTCCTACGTTACAGGAACTTAAGTGGGAGTAATATACTCCAACCAGAGGTGGCAACGCGGTCAATACCGTCCTCTTCCAAGGAATTTTTCTGAAAGCCCTTGGAAGAGGGCTTTTTTTATTCCTTTTTAATGGACTGAAAACTCCAGGTTTAATGCGCTGTCATTATAACTAAGTGCAAGTGTAGATCAAACTGCCCGTAATAATTTAATGGTTCAAGTACTAGACAGGGGAAAAGGAACACCCGCGGATTGCCGCGTCAATTTCTTAAATAGATGAGCAGAGCAGAGGAGAGATAAAAGATGAGAGGATTTATAGAGAAAGTTGAGATGAGTGAGCATTTATCATATGAGGAAATGATTTTAGCTTCGAAGTTAATGTTTGAGGATGATATGGAAATTCAAAATATTGTGGATTTTTTAAACGTACTTTCCCAAAAGGGTGAGACATCCATTGAAGTTGCTGCACTTGCAACAGTTATGAAATCCTTTGCTATTAACTTAAACGAGCCATTTGGTGATTATATGGATAATTGCGGTACAGGTGGAGATGGTTTGAATAGCTTTAATATTAGTACCACTTCTGCATTTGTGATAGCTGGTGCTGGAGTTACTATAGCGAAACATGGTAACCGAAAAATATCAAGTAGCACTGGAAGCTCTGATGTATTGGAAGCTTTAGGAATCCATACATCATTCAGTCCTGAGTCATCGATTGATTTATTGAACCAAGAAGGATTGACATTTCTTTACGCCCCAAATGTACATCCGAAGTTAAAGAAAATTGGGATTGCACGAAAAATGATAGGAAAGCCGACTATTTTTAACTTGGTAGGTCCACTGACAAATCCTATTAAATTACAATCACAATATACGGGGATTAATCGAGCGGACTTCACGATGGAATATGCAGAGGTATTAAGAATCCTAGGAAGAAAAAGGGCTATTGTAGTTAGTGGTGCTGGTGGAATGGATGAGGCGTCTCTTTCGGGTGAAAATCAGTTAGTGTTAGTAGACAATGGAGATTTAATACCATTTAAGCTGGCACCAGGGGATGTTGGTTTACCTTATGCCCCCATTTCTGCAATACGTGGAGGGGATAGTCACACAAATGCCAAAATACTGCGTAAGATTCTTCAAGGGGAAGCAAGTCCTTATTTAGATACGGTCCTTTTTAATAGTGGAATAGGTTTGTTTGCATCAGGAATCGTTGGCTCTATTCAAGAAGGGGTTAAAATGGCGGCAGATTCTATTCATTCTGGGAAAGCATTAGAAAAACTGGAAGCAGTTATTACTTTTAGTCAACTATCTGTGCGACATGAGGTGGCATTATGATAAATATTCTAGCCAAAATATTAACTGCTAAAAAAGGTCAAATCGAGCAAATGCTTCTTCAGACCGTCTCTGTTGAAAATGTAGTTATTGCCAGATCATCTTTATTTGATGCACTTTATCACTCTAAAACATTACAGGTAGTCTCAGAGATTAAGCGGGCGTCTCCATCGAAAGGGGTAATTGCAGAGGGGATTAATCCTGCTGAACAAGCATCATTATATGAAGAAGCAGGTGCAGCATGTATTTCTGTCTTAACCGATACACCTTTTTTCAAAGGAACATTTAATGATTTAGCTGAAGTAGCTCGAACAGTATCCATTCCAATTCTTTGTAAAGACTTTATCATTCACCCCATTCAAATAGATTTTGCCAAAAGTGCAGGCGCATCTGTTGTATTACTGATTGTTGCTGCACTTGATCAAAAAAAACTGACAACTTTATATCAATATGCCATAAACAAAGGATTGGAAGTATTAGTGGAAGTTCATGACTCATGTGAGTTAGATAGAGCAATACAAGTAGATGCGAAACTAATCGGAGTAAATAACCGTGATCTTCGTACGTTTCAAGTAGATTTATCACGTACGGCTGAAATTGCAGCAAGCTTTCCATTTGAGGAAAAGCGTGTACTCATAAGTGAAAGTGGTATTTGGAATTCTACTGATGCAACAAAAGTAGCTAACTATGGTGCCAGTGCTGTCCTTGTTGGGGAATCGTTAATGCGAAGTGGAGATGTTCGGTATGCTATTCGAAGCTTGCAAGTACAAAGAGAGGTAATTACTTCATGACGAAAGTAAAAATTTGTGGCCTTATGGAAAAAGAACATGTGGAAGTGGCAGTTCAGGAGGGAGCAGATGCGATTGGTTTTGTTTTTGCACCTAGCAAAAGAAAAGTAACAATTGATAAAGCACGAGAGTTAGCAAAAGGGATTCCACCTGAAATTTGGAAGATAGGAGTGTTTGTCAATCCAACTAAAGAGGAGCTATTAACTGCTATCCAAGAGGTTCCGCTCGATTATATACAATATCATGGTCAGGAAACTCCTAAGTTTATACAAACAAACAATCTTCCTTCTATTAAGGCACTATCTGTTCGAAATGAAGTGGATGTTCTACAAGCAAAAGAGTATGATACCGATTTTTACCTGTTTGATGCTCCAGGTACCGATTTCCAAGGTGGGAGTGGAGAAGTATTTGATTGGAAGCTGATGGAGGTTAATAATATTCCGGCTGAAAAAATTATCTTAGCGGGTGGTTTGAATTCAATCAATGTAAGAGATGCCGTTAGAAAAGTAAATCCTTTTATGGTCGATGTGTCTAGTGGAGTGGAACGAAATGGAAGCAAAGATACAGAGCTAATTCAATCATTTATACGAACCGTTAAAGATGGGAGTGTGAAATAATGGTCAGAACACAAGTGGAACAAAGAGCAGGTAGATATGGTAGATTCGGTGGACAGTATGTTCCAGAAACTTTAATGACAGCGTTAATAGAACTTGAAAAGTCTTATGAGGAGGCAATTTCTGATCCTACTTTTTTGGAAGAAGTAAATTACTACTTAAAGGACTATGTTGGTCGTGAAACGCCTTTATATTTTGCAGAAAGATTAACAAGAGAACTTGGTGGTGCCCAAATATACTTGAAAAGAGAAGATCTGAACCACACCGGTGCCCATAAGATTAATAATACAATTGGTCAGGCGTTGCTTGCAAAGCGAATGGGTAAGAAGAAAATCGTAGCTGAAACTGGAGCTGGACAGCACGGTGTTGCTACCGCGACTGTTTGTGCACTATTCAATCTTGAGTGTGTTGTTTTCATGGGGAAAGAAGATGTGCGTAGACAGGAATTAAACGTATTTCGTATGGAATTACTTGGTGCGAAAGTTGTTTCGGTGGATAAGGGATCTGGAACATTGAAAGATGCAGTGAATGAGGCTTTAAGATATTGGGTTTCCAATGTCGACGATACGCATTATATATTAGGCTCTGCGCTTGGTCCACATCCTTTCCCTAAAATTGTTCGTGATTTCCAACGGGTAATTGGGGTAGAAACAAGAAGACAAATCGTTGAAAAGGTTGGTAAATTACCTGATGCTGTTGTCGCATGTGTTGGAGGTGGTAGTAATGCGATTGGTATGTTCCATCCATTTATAGAGGACATGGATGTCGCTTTGTTCGGAGTAGAAGCAGGAGGAAGTGGTATTCCGACTGGACTTCATGCAGCGGCAGTTGCAGGAGGAAAAGAAGGGGTTCTGCATGGTTCATATATGTACATTTTGCAGGATGATAATGGGTTTATCCAAGAAGCACATTCCATCTCCGCTGGTTTAGATTACCCTGGAGTAGGTCCAGAACATTCCTATTTACATGATATTGGACGTGTAAAATATACATCCGTAACAGATGCTGAAGCGTTAGAAGGTTTACAATTATTATCCAAAAAAGAAGGAATTATACCAGCTCTTGAAAGTGCCCACGCCATCCATTTTGCTACGGAACTTGCCAAAGAAATGTCTGCAGAAGAAATTTTAGTAATTTGTTTATCTGGCCGCGGCGATAAGGATGTTCAAACGGTTCGTGATGCGTTAGGGGGGAAGAGCAATGCCTAAAGAAAAGCTTTTAAATGCTATTCAATTAGCAAATATCGAAGGTGATAAAGCTTTTGTCGCGTATATAATGGCTGGAGACGGGGGACTTGAAACTTTAAAGTCTAAAATATTCTTTCTACAAGAAGCAGGTGTCACTGCTATTGAAATAGGTATTCCTTTTTCTGATCCTGTTGCAGATGGACCGTCGATACAGCAAGCAGGCGAACGAGCGCTTGCAAATGGAACAACACTTCGTTTAATCTTGCACGAACTAGAGACTTTTTATGAGGAAGTTACAGTTCCACTTGTCTTTATGACTTATTACAATCCAGTATTGAGTTATGGATTGGAACTGTTTGCAATCCAATGTGAGAAATTAGGGATAGCAGGCCTAATAGTCCCGGATGTCCCAATGGAAGAAACGGTAGAACTTCACAAAGTACTTGTTAATACTGATGTTGCCATAGTTCCACTCGTTTCTTTAACTAGTCCACCAGATCGTATAACTAAAATTACTGCATCCAGTGAAGGATTTATCTACGCTGTAACAGTAAATGGAATCACAGGAGTTAGAGATGGATTTGGTGAACAATTAGGACTTCATTTTACGAACTTGACTCAGCAAAGTAATATACCAGTGTTAGCTGGCTTTGGTATATCTACACCGGAGCAAGTAAAAAGCATAGGGGCATTTGCAGATGGAGTAATAGTAGGAAGTGCTATAGTCGAAGCATTTCATCAAAATGATTTGGGAAAGATTACTGGACTAATACAAGCCACGAAAACAAGAGTTTTAAACTAAAAAGGAAAAGAGCAGCTCGTCTTGACAAAAAGACGTGTTGCACTTTTTATAGAAGTCTAGTTGTGATGACACGGCAAAATAATTATACTAAAGGAGTAAAAGTCTATCTAGAATTGGAGTTGTTCGTGTGATCCATCTTGTTTTTGGAGAATCTGCAACAGGTAGCTTAAAATATGCTTTTCGTAAGCAAAATCATAAAATAATTGGATTTCCAATGGATTTTTCAATCGGTACAATAACAAATATACATGAGAACAGAGGTATAAAAAGTTATTTTACTTGGTTGGAGTATTCATTCCATACAGTGTGGGGTAACTTCGAAAATAACCAAACTGAGTATCAACAGTCATTACAAAAATTGTTGGATATAAAGGATGACGACCAAGTAACGATTTGGACTTGTGAAAATGCAACAGAGCAAATTGGACTTCGCATCATTTGTAATTTGTTAGAAGAAAAACAAGTTGAACTAAGTATAGTAAATACATACAAAGCAATGCTCGAATACACAAAGCATAAAAAAACGAGATTTGAAATTCGTTTTACAGGTGAATGTAATGCAGAGCAGCTAGCTCATTTTTATGAGTTTTATACTTTTAGCATTTCAAATGAATTGAAAAGAACTTTAGGGCAAGATGGGGAAGAACTCTTACAGAGTACAAGTAATGTTCGTTCTTGGAAGCAAGGAAAAATCATCAATGAATCAGAAACAAGAGACGATTCGTTTATTATGGAATGTGTGAGAAGATTACATAGTGAAAGTAAAAATATAGAATTTATAAATGCAACCCGTGTGATAGGTGAAGTGATTGGTCTGTCAGAGCAGGTGGTATCTGATGCTTGGATTGAATACCGTGTACGTTCACTCATTTATGCTGGGCAATTGGCTTATGAAGGAAGTCTCTACTCCATGCGTATGTATAAAGTAAAACCAGTCCAATAATATTCTATATAGATTATATGTCCAAAACTAAACCCCATCCTGAGCATATCACTCTAGAATGGGGTTTATAATTAAGTTTTTATGCCTTTTTAATAAATAAGGACATGATTAATCCTACGATAGCTAAGACTAAACCAAATATAAAGGCATCTTGAACACCAGCAGTTAATGAAGCACTCACTGTTTCTGGGTCAAGTAAATCTGTTGCGTTCTTTAGATAAGCATTTTGAGAAGTAGACATAATGGTAATTGCAACAGCGGTTCCAATTGCTCCAGATACTTGTTGCAATGTATTCATCAGTGCTGTTCCATCAGGATACAGATTTCTCGGAAGCTGATTAAGTCCATTTGTCTGAGCAGGCATCATAACCATTGATACACCAACAAATAACACGGAGTGCATAATAATAACCATAGTGATTGAAGTGTCTACTGTGATATTGGACAGCATCCATAACATGATGATCATAATTACAAAACCAGGAGTAACCAGTCCTCTTGGTCCAAACTTATCAAATATTCGACCAGTTAGTGGAGACATAAAACCGTTAAGTACTCCACCTGGTAAAAGGACCAGTCCTGCTGTCACAGCTGCTAAAGCAAGTCCTGTTTGTAAGTATAGCGGTAATAGAATCATCGTCGACATGATAATCATAAACGTGATAAACACACTCAATAATCCGAGGGTAAACATTGGGAATTTTAATACACGTAAGTCGATTAAAGGACTTTCCATTTTAAGTTGTCTCAATGAGAACAAGATAAGTGCGATAATCCCAATAACTGCTGTAGCAATAACTACGCTGCTCCCCCAACCATTTTCTCCGGCACTACTAAAGCCGTACACAATTCCCCCAAATCCAATACTCGATAATATAATAGAAAGTATATCAATTTTTGGTTTCGTCAATGTTGTTACATTTTGCATGAATTTAATACCGAATAACAGTGCGAATAAAAGGAAAGGTAAACAAATCCAGAATATCCAATGCCAAGAAAGCTTTTCAAGCACAAATCCTGAAATAGTTGGTCCTATTGCCGGAGCAAACATGATAACGAGTCCCATGAGCCCCATAGTCGCGCCTCTTTTATGAACTGGGAAGATGAGTAAAATAGTATTGAACATTAAAGGTAATAATAAACCCGTACCTATTGCCTGAATAACGCGTGATAGCAGTAATATTGTAAAGCTTGGTGCAACTGCTGCGATAAATGTACCTACAATTGAAAATAATAGTGATGCGATAAATAATTGTCTTGTCGTGAACCACTGCATGATGAAACCTGAGACTGGTACTAATATACCCAGGGTTAATAAGTACCCAGTTGTTAGCCATTGAACTGCGGATGGGCTAATTTCAAAAATTCCGATTAGATCTCCAAGCGCCATATTCAAAGCTGTTTCACTAAATAATCCAATAAACCCTGCAATTAAAAATGATATTAAAATAGGTGTTGTTTTAAATACTTGTTTCTCTTGCTGTGTTGCATTTTCAATCATGAATAAATTCCTCCAATTATTAACTATATAGACCGCCCATATAATATATTTTCGGATGAACTTAAATTAATCTTTTTTCAATAATAACGTTATTTGCTTTTTAACAATTTCAAGAGGTTTATTACTCTTATTTGTTAGAGATAAAAGAATTGCACCTTCTGTCATTAGATTCAAAGTGATACTTAAGTCTGTTGCCTGTTCATTGCCATACCCAGATTGAAGTAGTTTTTGTTTATAAATAGCTTGCCATTCTTCAAATGCTAATTGACAAGCCATGCGAATTCCCTCACATGTTGAGTGAGTTTCTCCAGCGATTGTTCCAATAGGGAAACCTATGTTGTCACTATTTATAATGATTTCGGATAAATGATTAAAATGTGTTTGAAATGCAATAATAGGATCTTCGATTTCATCAAATAGCGCTTGAATTTCATTTAATACAAAAACTTTTGTATGATTAATTGCTGCAATGGCTAACTGTTCTTTTCCCTGAGGAAAGTAGTGATAAAGGGATCCTTTAGGAATTCCACTTTCCTCAATAATATCTTTAAGTCCTACTCCATAATAGCCTTTTAGTCTAAAAAGCCGTGATGCAGTTTCAATGAGAACATCTTTGGAATTATTTTTAGTAGACATTTTTAAACACCTCATAAGTTATACCAACCGGTCTATTAGAACAATATAAAGATAATGTCTTATTTTGTCAAAGTTTATTTTATGGAGTGAATAGATTTTTTTACCATTTATGTATATCTATACATTTATATAAATGATAAAATATTTAGATAATAACATTTTGAAAAGGTGATAAATATGGCGATATATATAGGTCCACCCAAAAGTTTAGAAGAATTAGCTGCTTTCTTAGAAATAATAAATAAGGATGACACTACGCATATTGGTTATTGCGGAGAAAAGAAGATAGAGATTTTAGTTACATTATCGAATGACTTTTCTGATCTAGACATAGAGAAATCTTTTGTTGTTGCCTATGAAAAAGGAAATATAGTAGGGGCATTAGGATTTGATGTAGACGCAGAGAGGAGAATTGCGGAAGTATGGGGACCGTTTATCGACAATGGAAAAGACAATATTGAAATAGCAAATGATCTATGGGAAGAGTTAGAGACTTCTATGTCTTTTAATATAAATGAGTACCAGTTCTTTGTGAATGAAAAAAATACTTTTGCTAAAAAATTTATTGAAGGAAGAAATGGTTTTGAAAGTGGTCATCATCTTGTTTTAAGGGCCCATAGAAATAGCCAGACCGAAGATCAAGATAAAAAACATATAAAAAATTATGCGGCTTCTTGTTTCCAATCATTTAAAGCTCTTCATTCCTTATCTTTTCCAAATACCTATTATAATAGTGAGGAGATTCTAGCGCGAGTCAGTAATGATAATCGATTAATCATCATCCAACATAACAATGAGTTAAAAGGATATGTATATGTAGAGGCAAATTCACTACAAGGAGAAGGAGCCATAGAATATATTGCTGTGGCTCCAGAATCTCGGGGACAAGGAATCGCTAAGAAACTGATGAAAGATGCTCTAAATCATTTATTTTCATATGCGAGTATAGAAGAGATAACATTAAGCGTGGAGGCTAACAACAAAGCAGCAATTGCTCTTTATAAGGCCTCTGGTTTTCAAGTGAAATATACCTTGGTTGCATATAAAAAGGTAGATAATAATCATTTGGACCGGGAAGTTCGTTCTTCATAACTCTTTTCATGCTTGGTATCTCTCAGTAACTGGGTGTTATGCTTTTCCTCGGGATCCATGCCTGACATTGCATCATCAAACGGCTGATAATTCATAGTAGGCAATCGCTTCTTCTTCATCATTTTGTAAGTAATATGAGCAATCAACACAATAAATAAAAGTCCAAATAGAATACTAGCAATATCCATCAAATAACACTCCTTTCATTATAGTATTCGACTTCTAATAACAAATACATTTAGCTAAGACGTGTCAGAGTTATCCCTTCCTTATACGAGAGGAGAAGAGAATGGGAGTACGGTTGATACAGATTTCGGTTGTTTATTTTGCCCTTGGGGTTATTTTGGGGATGTACATGTCAATACATGATTATGCCTTAACCGGCGTTCATGTCCACATTAAGGTTGGGCTTCGTTTGCGCTGGTTGGAGTGATCTATCATTTATTTCCTGCAGTATCTAAAAATATATATGCAAAACTGCATTTTTGGAGTGCTAATATAGGGATTCCATTAATGATGGTTGGACTAACTGTTCTAATATTAGCAGAAGCAGTGCAAGAGGCGGAGTGTTAGTAGTGTTTAGTGTAATTATGTTTGCTTATAACTTTTAAAAAATGTGAGAGCGTAATGATCATATAGGAAGGAACTGATAGATATTGCTGCCTTTACAATACATAGTATGTAAAAGTTACCCGAATTTACCCTAAATGAGATACATCTTAAGGCTTAGAGAACTTCCCATCTCAAGACCATAGGAAATGATTGTCATTTCTTTATAATGAAGTGTATAAGCAAATTAAATAGGAGGCTACAAATTGAATATTAAAAAGATTGGTGTCATCGCAATTATTGTACTAGTTTTAGGAGCAGCACTAAACGTTGGAATGAGTATAGCTGGAGGTTTTATCAAAAACACAGAAGAAATAGAGATAACAAAAGAATTCACAAAGATAAATATTACTGGGGATAACACAGCTATTGAAGTTGTTCGCACATCTAGTTCTAATGGGAAAGTAGAATTTATAAATAAAAAGAGCTCACGGAATAAGGTGGAAGCATATGTTCAAGGCGATACGTTATATGTGGAAATGAAAAAGAAGTTCTTTAACGGATTCAATATTGGATTCAATGCATCAGGTAACAAAATTATCGTAACTGTTCCGGATGAAAAATATGAAGAGTTAACAACGCATACAGATAATGGTCAAATTATCGCTAAGGATCTTCAGTTTAAAAACGTCGATATTGAGTCGAATAACGGTAAAATTGTACTAGAGGATTTGGAAACTAAGAATGTCCATGTTAAAACTGATAACGGGAAAATAGATTTTCACAATGTAACTGGAGATATCGAAGCTAAATCTGACAATGGTCAAATTTCTATGGTGACAGATAACTTGGACCGATCCATATCCTTAAAAACAGACAATGGACTTATTAATATCCGTACAACTACTGAACCAGAGAATGCAACAATTAATGCCGACATAGACAATGGAAGAATTGATATTTTTGGTTCAGCAAATGAGGAAACTATTTTTGGTAATGGGGAGAATATAATCGATTTGAAAACTGATAATGGGGTAATTTCTTTAATAAAGAAAAATTAACAAAGAAAACCAAGTAATATATTGACTAGCATCTTAATCTTTGTTAAATTGTTTCTTATATCATTTGTGAAGAGAAAATTCTAGTAGAAGAAAAACTCGTCCTTATTGGGCGAGTTTTTTTATGGAAGAAAGGAGCAGCAGTCTTATGTTAAAAAATTTAATTGTAATAGTAGGCTCCTTTGTAATTGCCTTTGCTTTTAATGCATTTTTAGTACCTCATGAAATTTTAAGCAGTGGAATTAGCGGTATAGCTATCTTAGTAGGACTTATAACTCCATTTGATACAGGTGTACTAAACTTTGTAATGAATGTACCTCTTTTAATATTGGGGTATTACAAGCTTGGGAAAGAGATTACTCTGAATACTCTCGTCTGTGTATTATCATTATCCATTTTTCTTTATATTATTCCAGCTGAGTCAATTACCAGTAATATCTTGCTTTCAGCTATATTTGGAGGAACTTTAGGTGGTATAGGAATAGGTCTTATTATGAAATACTCTGGTACTTCGGGTGGGATGGATATAATAGCTATTATAATATCTCGATCGAGTAATTTCAGTGTCGGGCTTTTACTGACAGCGATGAATAGTATAATTGTGTTGATTTCAGGAATGATATTTAATTGGGAAATAGCATTATATACTTTATTATCAATATACCTAACTGGAAAAGCGATTGATACCATTTATACGAATCATGAAAAACTAACTATGCAAATAATAACAACAGCCGCAGAACCAATTCGACAGGAATTATTAGGGAGCATTTATCGTGGTGTCACTGTCACTGAAGGTTTCGGTGGCTATACACTTGAGAAAAAGCATGTAATAATGATGGTCGTGACAAGATATGAAACAATGCAAATCAAACAAATCGTAAGGAAGCATGATGAGCAGGCATTTATTAATATTACGGAAACGATTGAAGTAGACGGTAATTTTGCACGTAATATTCATTAAACAAAACTATTATATAAACTAACTAAGTATAGGGAATTATAAGTAAATAGAAAATTTTTAAATGTCAGAGGTTAACATAACTCCTGGCATTTTTTTATTCGTTGGAGATAAATTCTGAATAAAAAAATTCTGCAGAGGGAACACTTTTTGATGAGATCAATTATTATATGGAAAGTGAGGAAGAATATGAGTTTGTTCAAAAAGAATCGTAAAATTACTATTCAACCTTCACCTCCTAAAGCAGCTGAGAATAACAATGACAATGTTACAAGTAGTAATTCTTTAAAAACCAGTTTGGGAGAAAATTTACAGCATATTAAAATGACGCTTGGGAAGAGCTCAGATATTGTCATAAGAGAAATTAATATTGGGTATGAAGGTAAAATTAGAGTAGGGATAATTTATACAGCTGGTTTGAGTAACTCCGAAAATTTACAAGATTTTATCATGGAAACCTTAATGATTGAAATAAAACAGACAGATATCGACAGCAAATTGACTGCAGACTCTCCTATTTTGACCCTGTTAAAGGATTACGCTATAACGGTTGGAGAAATAAAGGATGTAGATAATTTTGAACAATTATTCACTTCCCTATTATCTGGAGATGTAATTGTATTAATTGAAGGTTTATCACGTGGATTAATTATAGGAAACAAACATTGGGTAAGCCGCGCTGTCACAGAACCCACCGCACAAACAGTTATCAGAGGTCCTAGGGAGGGTTTTTCTGAAAATCTAAGTGTGAATACTGCACTCGTTCGTCGAATTATTAAGGATGAAAATCTATGGATGATTAGTAAGGAAGTTGGTAGGCGTACTAAAACAAATGTTGCGATTATGTACATAAACGGGGTAGCTGAGCAAAATATAGTAGATGAGGTTTATAAAAGGATAGATCGTATAGATATTGATGGCATTTTAGAAAGTGCGAATATAGAAGAGTTTATACAAGACTCTCAATTTACCCTTTTTCCTACCGTATACAATACAGAGCGCCCAGACACGGTAGCTGCTGGACTGTTAGAAGGGCGAATTGCTATTTTAGTGGATGGAACACCTTTTGTCCTACTTGTTCCTGCACTTTTTATACAATTCTTTCAGTCATCAGAAGATTATTACCAACGTGCAATAATGGCTAGTTTAATAAGAATACTGAGATTTGGGGCTTTTGGTATTTCCATACTTGTACCTGCATTATATATTGCTTTAATCACATTCCATCATGAAATTATTCCACCTGCACTGTTGATCAGTCTAGCAGCTCAGCGTGAAGGAGTACCTTTCCCGGCATTCGTTGAGGCCATAATTATGGAAGTTACGTTTGAAATATTACGAGAGGCCGGATTAAGGATGCCTAGGGCCATTGGATCAGCTATGTCGATAGTTGGGGCATTTGTTATTGGAACTGCTGCGGTAGAAGCTGGGATTATATCTGCATCAATGGTAATTGTTGTTTCAATTACTGCTATTTCCAGCTTTGTCTCTCCAACGTATGATGTTGCCATCGCTGGGAGGATTTTACGATTTATTTTTATGGGACTTGCAGCATCATTTGGGTCATATGGTATCCTTATTGGTTTAATCGCGTTAGTTCTTCACCTATGTAGTCTAAGTTCATTCAGTGTACCTTATATGTCTCCGATGGCTCCATTTAATGCTGCAGGTCAAAAGGATAGTATCATTCGATTTCCGATTTGGAGATTACTTACACGGCCACCTTATATTTCGAAGAATAGTACTAGACAGGGTCCCACTAAAGTAAATTTCAAATCAAACACTCATTCAAAGAGGTCCTCAAATGAATAGAATAATTTTACAAGTTATTGGGATTCTTTTTATTTGTATACTACTTGCTGGTTGTTGGGATAAGCGAGAACTTAATGAGTTAGCTATAGCAACCGGAATATCTATTGATAAAAGAGATGATAAGTTTCATGTTGCTGCACAAGTAGTAATACCGACTGAATTATCGATGAAAGGTGGGACCGGTAGTTCTCCTGTTACTCTGTATGAAGCTTCCGGAGAATCGATAAATGAAGCAATTCGAAAACTAACTAAAGTTTCTCCACGATTTATATATTTGGGTCATCTACGGGTAGTAGTGATAAGTGAAGACTTAGCAAAGGAAGGTATTGGAGCAACAGTAGACTTTTTATCACGAGGCTGGGAATTGAGATCGGACTTTTATTTAATTGTTTCAAAAGAATCTGATGCTAAGGAGATATTGAATGTTCAAACTGCATTGGAAAAAATTCCAGCTAATGAACTATTTAATATTCTGCACACATCAGAAGCTCATAACGCAAGTACGGTTGCTGTAACTTTTTTTAAAATGAAAACAAACTTGGAACGGGAAGGGAAGCAAGGTGTTCTAACTGGCGTCCATATACTAGGTGATCCAAGTATGGGTTCAAGTAAAGGAAATGTCGAAACTATCGTTCCTGAAGCTAAAATCCAGTTTGAAGAATTAGCTGTTTTTAAAGGGGACAAACTAGTTGGTTGGTTGAATGAAAAAGAAAGTAGAGGGTACAACGGGGTTACCAATCAAGTGAAAAATTCTATTGGATTAATCACCTGCCCTGACGGTGGAAATATTTCAGTTGGTATCAAAAAGTTTGATTCAAAGATGAAAAGTAAGAAGATAAGCAATAATCCAGGGATAGAACTAAAAGTAGATATAGTTGCAAATTTAGGGGAGGTTAATTGTGATATCGATTTAACAAAGCTAGCAAATGTAAAAATGTTAGAAAAAGAATTTGGAAAAATGGTAAAGGAAGATATACAAAAAACAATTGAAGTAGTTCAACAGAAATACCGAACAGACATATTTGGTTTCGGTGCTACAATATCCAAACAAACACCTGAGGAGTGGAAGAAACTAAAAGAAAATTGGGATGAAGTGTTTGTTGAATTACCGGTAAATATTAAAATCAATACACAAATAAGTCACTTCGGATCCGTTCTAAATCCAGTCGTGAGCAAGACAAGTGAGTAAATCAGTATGTTGAAAACACTAGCTATATTAATTGTCACTGCAGTCCTTGTCTTGTTAGATGTACCTTCTATGTTGAAAAATAAACAGAAAAAAGAATTGGTTGTATACTCAATACTTCTTTTCATGGGAGTTGGCTGTTTAATCATGTTGGCGGTTGGAATGAAAATACCAAGTCCCGTGGATCTGTTTTTATATGTAGAGAAACCATTCAAGAATATTTTACAAATAAAAGAGTAAAGGGGGAATAGAGGATGCAGACAGATAAAGTAACTCCATTTCAGTTTTTAGTATTAGTTATATTCTTTACGATTGGATCAAGTATCCTCTATATTCCTTCAACCCTTACAATTGGAGTACAACAAGATGCATGGATTGCCGCAATAATTGGAAATCTATTAGGATTATTAATTTTGTGGTTTTTTATCACAATTAGTATGTGGTTTCCTAAATTAACCTATACCGAAGTTAATGAAAAGATATTTGGTAAATTTACTGGTAAGTTAATATCTCTCTTGTTTGTTTTTATGGTTATCCTCTTCGCCTCAGCTCTTATTGCACAATCAAGTATTTTTTTAATCACTCAGATGTACCCGGAGACACCAATTACTTTTATAAATCTTATATTGGTGATTATAGTAATATTTGCGGTTAGGTTAGGTATTCAAACTATTGCACGCTCTGCGGAAATCTTCATATTCTTTTTCTTTTTCTTGTATTTTCTCTTGATGATATCCATTTCTCCTCAAATTGATGTGTCGAATTTAGAACCATTTTTTCAGTCAAAAATGAGTTCTCTTTTAAGTACATCTTTCAAACTTACAGCAGCTTCAACTATCAATTCCGTTGCATTGTTTATGATCTTTCCTTCATTTGTGAATGAAATAAAAAAGTGCAAGAAAAATTTTTATTTAGGAACACTAATAGGTGGCGCCGTAATCGTCTCAATTACGATGTTATGTATTTTAGTTCTCGGTTCAAACACAACTGCAAGCGAGGTTTACCCGAGTTATACATTAGCTAAAGTGATAAATGTTGGGGATTTTATAACTCGTATAGAAGCATTTATGGCTACTCTATGGACTCTTGCACTGTTTTTTAAGGTTGCACTATATTTTTATGCAGGAGTGTTTGGTTTGAGTAAAATATTGAATATAAAAGAATATCGTTTATTAACTATTCCTGTCGGGGCAATTGTCTTAGTAATTTCTATTATTATTTTCCCGAATATTATATACCAAAGAATTTTTAACGAAGATAATGCAATTGCAATGTCTATTGTAGTTGGTTTGTTGTTCCCTCTATTAGCAACTATTGTATTTCTTTTGAGAAAGAAAAAATTCAAAAAAGACCCGGATTTTGCAAAGTCCAATTAGAGACAAGTTACGACCTACGACACACAAAAATAAAGTTAAAAGACTCTCAGAGCTAATTTGAAACATAGACGATAATTCATGAATTTTCATCAAAATGACTATAATTTTTAAAAAGGTTCCCAAATACATATTTGGGAACCTTTATTTGTGGTAAAATGAGAGGTAGAGGAAGTGGTTTGATGCAAAAGGAATTGCCTAAAATTATGAAAGATTTTTTAGTGTACTTAACGACTATTAAAGGCAAATCAATACGAACGAAAAAAGAATATGAATATGATTTAACTTTGTTTTTCCGATTTTTATTAGCAATTGAAAATGATGTGCCAATAGCAGAGATACAAAGCATTAGCATAAAAGAAGTGGACCCTGAATTTATCCAAAAGGTTACGCTCGAAGATATATATCTTTTCCAGGAGTATTGTGAAGTCCAACGACAAAATAGCGCAGCATCAAGAGCTCGCAAAGCAGCAACTATCAAGTCATTTTTTAAATACCTAAAAGGGAAAAGAAGATTATTAGATTATAATCCCGCAGAAGAACTAGAATCGCCAAAAATAGCAAAAAAAACGCCGATTTATTTGGATCAGCATGAGGCCATTCAGTTCATTACTGGTATAAAGAAAACGGGCCATTATTATCGTAATTATAGTATTATTATGTTTTTCTTGAACCTAGGAATTCGTGTTTCCGAATTATGTAGCTTAAATATAAACTCCATACAAGGAAATGTATTACATGTTGTGGGAAAGGGGAATAAGGAAAGAACGGTATTTTTGAACACCACTTGTCTCCAATCCATTCAACAATATAAAGAAAAAGAAAGACAATACATAAAAGACGCGAGTACAAATAACTCCTTGTTTCTATCTCAAAAAGGCACACGCCTAACTCGACAAACAGTAGCTAAAATAGTGAAACAAATCAATGTAGCTTCCGGTTTAAACAAAGGACATATTACACCACATAAATTAAGACATACTTCCGCAACAATTATGTACAAAAATGGAGCGGATATACGAAGCTTACAGCAAATACTTGGGCACACGAGCGTTTCCACGACTCAGATTTATACACATGTGGAGGACAAGGAAATTCAAAACGTTATCGAGAATAATCCTTTTAACTTCCTTCAACAAGCAGAACAAACAACTATAGAAAAGAAACAAATTAACTTAGGCTGATGTATTCTTTACCAATTAGTTTTATATAATAATATTATGTAAACTAAAAGAATTAAAAACGGTACTAAGCATCTAAATATGCCTAGTACCGTTTTTTTGTTTAATGCCTAAATTCTATAATTCCAAATCCGTCTGCTTTTATCTTAGCTTGGGTACCTTCTACTACTAATCCAGAACTATAGAGGGAGTTATATTTTTCTTCTTTTTCAAGTGTGTATATTTGATCACTAGAACTAGGATTAAGCAATACTAGAATAGTTTTAGCAGCATTATATTTTTTATAACCAAATATACCGTTCGACTCAGCTGGGTGCAAGAATGTTACAGAGCCTTCATTAGCAAGGAGTTTCTCTTGTTTTCTCAGTGCTATGAGAGTTCGGATATGATTTTTTAACTCCTGATTATGATTATTTTCATCCCAATCCATGCATTTTCTGCAGCCAGGATCTTGGCCACCGGTAAGACCTACTTCATCCCCATAATAAATGCAAGGAGTCCCCATGAAAGTCAAAAGGATGGTGAATACTTGTTTCGTTTTGTTAATATTATCCTCACATTCCGTAAGGATTCTTGCTGTATCATGGCTACCAACAAGATTAAACGTGTAATCGAACACCGTCTTCGGATAACTGTAATACACCTTACTCATATTCTCTACAAATTGTTTTGAATTTATGCTATTCTTCGCTAATAAATTAAGTACGTTTGTTTTAAATGGATAATTCATCACTGCATCAAATTGGTCTCCTCGTAGCCATGGCATGGAATCATGCCAAATTTCTCCAAGAATATAAACATCTTGTTTTGTTTCTTTAACAGTAGTTCTAAACTCTCGCCAGAACGGTTGATCTACTTCATTAGCAACGTCAAGTCTCCATCCATCAATATCAAATTCATTGATCCAATAGTTGCCTACATCCAGTAAGTATTTTTTTACTTCTGGGTTAGCAGTATTCAATTTAGGCATAGATTCTACGAATCCAAAAGCCTCATAATTCGGCTTTTCTCCTCCTACAACGGGGAAGCTATGGATGTGGAACCAATCTTTATATGGTGAGCTTTCTCCATTTTTTAGGACATCTTGAAAAGGAGGGAAGTAATAACCACTATGGTTGAATACAGCATCTAGCATTACTTTAATGCCTCGGTTATGACATTGTGTTATTAGCTCTTTTAAAGCATCTGCATCGCCAAACTGAGGATCCAATTCCATATAATCAATTGTATCGTATTTATGATTTGAAGAAGCTTTAAATATAGGAGTAAAATAAATCCCATTTACACCAATATCCGTTAGATGATCTAAATGTTCAGTAACACCCGCAAAGTCACCGCCAAAAAAATTGTTAACCGCGGGAGGTTCGCTCCCCCAAGCTTTTGTATTCTCAGGATCAATGTAAGGATTTCCATTGCCAAAACGTTCTGGGAATATTTGATACCAGACCGTGTCTTTTACCCATTCAGGTGCGTGGAACTGTTCATTTTCGTGTAAATATGGAAAACAAAAGTAATAATCACTATCAGTTGGGATACTTTCGTAAAATCCTTTTTCTGTATATATTATTTCCTCTGTTATGGAACTTAACTGAAAACCATATCGCAGCCTATTGGTTGTTGCAAAAACTTCCGTTTCCCAATAGTCAAATAACCCATCATTTCCAACTAGGTTCATTGGCTTCGTAGAAAATTGCCATTCTCCATTATTCCAAATATACGGATCACCAAATATCAACGAAATTGTAGTTACATCATCCTTTTTCGTCTTGATTCGTAAATGTAGCGTTTGATCGTCTAGTAAATAAGCAAAGTTATCGGTTGGTCTGTGAAAAACAGCAGTTTTTTCCATCATACATCTCCTATTAAACGAATTATTTTACATCTAATTTTGAAAAATAATAGTGTTAACTCTATCATAAAAAAAGGGGGGTAAATAAGTCTGAAAAAATATTTAAAATATTTATAAAAAATAGATTGTTTCCTTCTTAAATAAATGTATAATAAAAACATAAGTTGTGCAATCGTTTTCATAGATTTGTTTTATAATATTATTCTCCTATTCTTATATAAAGACTAAAAGAAGAGGAAGAAGGTTATTTAATAACGCTTCTATGATAGCGCTTTCTTTTTAAGCTTTTGTGCAAACGGTTGTCTAACTTAAGGGATGTATGTTTATACCAAAAAATAGGAGGGGTAAAATGAAAAAATCATTAACTTTGTTGTTCATGCTCATGATTACAGTTGCATTACTTGTGGCATGTGGACCGAAAAGGGAGGAAACAACTCCTGCGAAATCAGATGAAAAAGAAACAGATACTGGTGCTGAATCTACAGAAGAGCCAGCTAAACCAGAAACACTTATTGTATGGGAAGATACAGATAAATCTGTCGCTCTAAAACCAGCAATTGAGTCTTTCGAAAAAGAATATGGGATTAAGGTTGAATTTAAAGAATTAGGTATGGCAGATAAAATGCGCGATCAATTACGTTTAGATGGTCCTTCGGGAACTGGTGCTGACGTAGTTACTTTACCTCATGACCAAATCGGTCAAGTTGTAACAGAAGGATTACTTCAGGAAATCGAAGTAAGCGATGAAGTACTTTCTACATTTAGTGAATCAGCTGTTACTGCACAAAAATACGATGGTAAGCTATATGGTTTACCGAAAGCTACAGAAACACCTGTTTTTATTTTCAATAAAGCTTTGATGGATAAAGCGCCTGAAACAATGGATGAAGTGTATGCATTTGCAAATGACTTCTCCGATGGTAAAAAGTTTGGTTTCTTAGCAAAATGGGATGACTTCTACTTTGCTCACGGTGTCTTTGGAGGTATGGGTGGATATGTATTCCAAGAGAATGATGGAGCACTTGACCGCAATGACATTGGTTTAAATAATGAAGGTGGTATCGCTGGAGCAGAATATATTCAAAAATGGTATGCCGAAGGGTTATTCCCTAAAGGAATTATCGGGGAAAGTGGAGGTTCTGCTAAAGATGGTCTATTTAATGAAGGTAAAGTCGCTTCTGTAATGGATGGTCCATGGGCATTCCAAGGAATGAAAGATGCTGGAATCGATATCGGAGTGTCGGCAATGCCAACACTTCCAAACGGTGAGCATATGAAAACATTTATGGGTGTTAAAGGATGGCATGTATCAGCTTTCACAGAACATCCATACTGGTCAACTAAACTAATTGAATGGTTAACAAATGAAGAAAATGCAAAAATTCGTTTTGAGTTAACACAAGAAATTCCACCAGTTACATCATTGATTGAAGATCCTATTATTGCAGAGAATGAAGGCGCAAAAGCAGTAGCAACTCAATCTCAATATGCAGTACCTATGCCGAACATTCCTGAAATGGCGGAAGTATGGGGACCTGCAGCATCTGCTCTTCAAACTCTAGCAACTGGTAAAGCGGAACCAAAAGCAGCTATGGATGATGCAGTTAAAACAATAAAAACAAATATAGAAACTAATCACCCTAGTAAATAAGCACAACTTTCTTATTCTCTAACAAAGCAAAGGCATGCTTCCTAATTGAGAGCATGCCTTTGCTTCTATCTTATAGTAAATAACATTTATATTAGGAAAATCCGTATGAAATTAGAAGAGAATTCTAGTTCATAGGAAAGAAGGAGGCGACATTTACAATGAATAGTAATGTCACAACCAAACATAGAAAAAATGCTGGTTTATTATCGATTATACCAGGGTTTGGCCAATTTTATAATAAACAGTTTGTAAAAGGAATCATCTTCTTAGTATTAACAATCGCATTCTTCAGTAGTTTCTCTCAAACATTAAACTGGGGATTCTGGGGTCTAATTACGCTTGGAGAAATTCCAAAGCTTGATCATTCCATATTCTTATTAATTGATGGAATTATCGCCTTGTTAGTAGCCATCATAGGTGTTGGTATATATACATTCAATATATATGATGCTTATAACAATGGAAAAAAACGAGATGAAGGTTTCCTACTAAATAGCGTGAGGGAGCAATATCACAATCTGTTGGATAATGGCTTTCCTTATCTAATGATTTCCCCTGGATTTTTATTATTAATCTTCGTAGTTATTTTCCCAATTATCTTTGTTATTCTTCTATCATTTACAAACTATGATTTATATCATTCTCCACCTGCAAAACTGGTAGATTGGGTAGGAATTCAAAACTATATTGATATATTCAAACTAGATCTTTGGAGGTCTACCTTCTTTGGCGTACTCGGTTGGACAATTGTATGGACATTTGGAGCAACAACATTACAAGTTGCGATTGGGGTCTTTTTAGCAGTAGTCATCAATCAAAAGGATTTAAAAGGAAAAGCTTTTTTCCGTACTATATTAATCTTGCCGTGGGCAGTGCCTGCATTTGTCTCGATACTAATTTTTTCAGGGATGTTCAATGAATCGTTTGGTGTCATCAATACGCAAATACTCAGTATGTTAGGGATTGATGCAATTCCATGGATGACCGAAGAGTTATGGACTAGATTTGCACTGATCTTAATACAATCATGGCTAGGTTTCCCGTTTATATTCGCCATGACAACCGGTGTACTGCAATCTATTCCAAATGAATTGTATGAGGCAGCAAATGTAGATGGTGCGTCTATCTTCCAGAAATTCCGTGGTATTACTTTACCGATGGTAATGTATGCAACTGCACCAATCCTCATTACGCAATATACTTTTAACTTCAATAATTTCAATGTCATCTTCCTATTCAACGGTGGTGGCCCAGCTTTACCGGGGCAAAATGCTGGTGGATCAGATATCTTAATCTCTTGGATTTATCAATTGACGATGACTTCTGGCCAATATGGGAAAGCCGCTGCAATTACGATGCTCTTATCACTTATTGTTGTTACGGTAGCATTATGGCAATTCAAACGAACTAATTCATTCAAAGAGGAGGATATGATGTAATGACTAATAAAACTGAAAAAATAATCAGGTTGTCAGTTTCTTATCTTATTCTTCTAGTTGCAGTAGTTATTGTTATTTACCCTTTGTTATGGGTATTAGGATCTTCTTTTAACCCGGGGCAAAGTCTTTCAGGTTCTACTATGTTTCCTGAAAATCCTACATTAAAACACTATAAGAGCCTATTTGATATAGAAAACTCTAATTATGTTTTATGGTACTTAAATTCGATGAAGATAAGTTTAATCACGATGGTATTTGCGGTAATAAGTGTCGCGTTTACTGGTTATGCTTTCTCACGTTACCGATTTATCGGAAGAAAAAATGGACTTCTAACGTTTTTAGTCCTTCAAATGATTCCGAATTTTGCTGCACTTATTGCCATCTTTGTACTTGCTCAACGAACTGGATTGTTAGACTCGCATGTGGGATTAATCCTAATTTATGTGGGTGGTCAAATACCGATGAATACATGGCTAATGAAAGGATACTTGGATACTATTCCAAAAGAATTAGATGAATCTGCACGGATGGATGGAGCAGGTCATTTACGAATTTTTTGGCAAATCATCATGCCATTATCTAAGCCCATTTTAGCAGTGGTAGCATTGTTTTCGTTTATCGCTCCTTTCGGTGATTTCATACTTGCACGTATCATGCTACGTAGTGAAGAAAAATTCACAATGGGTGTCGGTTTATACGAATTAGTTTCCAAGCAGTTTGGTAATGAATTTACTACATTCGCTGCTGGGTCCGTATTAATAGCAATTCCTATTACAATTCTTTTCCTTTCTTTCCAAAAGTACTTTATATCTGGTCTTACTGCTGGAGGAACAAAAGGTTAATATGCTAAATGGAATGAAGTTGCTAAGGATGACCATGACAAAGACTGGAGTTATATTCATTTTAATATTGTTTGTAATGTCCTCATTAAGTCCTCAGACAGCTCTGGCAAGTGAGGAGCAAAAGATGCAAGATGAGGTTATTTACATGATTATGGTGGACCGGTTTAACAACGGAAATACTAGCAATGACAAAGATGCCAATTTAGAAGACCCATTAGCTTATCATGGTGGAGATTTTCAAGGAATTACTGAAAAGCTAGATTATGTGAAAGAAATGGGTTATACAGCAATATGGTTAACCCCTATTTTTGAAAATATGGATAAGGGCTATCATGGATACTGGATAAAAAATTTCTATCAAACAAATGACTATTTTGGTACGTTAGAAGAGTTTAAAACACTCGTTAAGGAAGCGCATAAACGTGATATAAAAGTCATCTTGGATTTTGTCGTTAACCATGTTGGACCAAACCACGAGTGGCTAAATGATCCTATCAAACAAGACTGGTTTCATGCTAATAAATCTATCACTAATTGGAATGATCAAGATGAAGTGGAAAACGGTTGGTTATACGATTTACCCGATTTAGATCAAGAAAATCCAAATGTGAGTAAATATCTTTTTGACGCTGCAAAATGGTGGATTCAAGAAACCGATATCGATGGTTACAGACTCGATACAGTTAAACATGTTCCAAAGGAGTTTTGGAGTGACTTCTCTGATGAAGTCAAATCTGTAAAAGAGTCATTCTTTCTCATAGGAGAGGTATGGCATGATAATCCAAATATAGTAGTTGGTTATCAGGATACGGGGATTGATGGTTTCATGGACTTTTCACAAAATGAAAGTCTCCGAGCTACTTTTGAAAAATCAGATCAGTCCCTAGGGTGGTTGTTTTCAAATAATGAGCGAAATAACAAATTGTATAATCGGCCAGAATTGCTAGGACAATTTATCGATAACCATGATATGCAAAGGTTCACTAATCTAGTTATTCAAAATAACCAGAATCCAGTTACTCAGTCAAAACTTGCTCTAACTTATATGTATACTGCTCCTGGTATTCCAATCATTTACTATGGAACAGAAATTGCATTGGACGGTGGTAATGATCCTGATAATCGTCGAATGATGAATTTTGGTGGAAATGATGAATTGACATACTTTGTTAAGCAACTCGGTGCTATTAGACAGCAGCAGCTCCCTCTAACTAGAGGTGAAATGGAACTTTTAGTTGATGAGGCAGGACTTACGGTCTATAAGAGAACCTTTGCCGATGAGACCGTAATAGTTGCCATCAATAATACGTCAGAAGCTAAAAAGGTTTCTTTAGAAGAGGATATAAACAAAGGAGAACAATTAAAAGGGTTACTAGCTGGTGATTTAGTTCAATCAGGCAACAAGAAGGACGGGTATACGATCCAGTTGGAAAGTGGACAGTCCGAAATATATGAGATCGTCAATCAAAAGTCAGATAACCGATTATTTATAGGCATTGTGATAGGAGTTATTACTATTTTACTATTTCTATTCCTTCGCTTAAAGCGTACAAAGCAATGATTTAGTTATTGAATTAATGCTTTAATCCAATGGTTGTCGCAACAAACGTAAGAATGTGCAGCACGAAAGGAGTATTCATACATGAACGAAAAATGGTGGAAAGAAGCTGTTAGTTATCAGGTATATCCGAGAAGTTTTGTAGATAGCAATGGTGACGGAATAGGTGATTTACGCGGAATTATTACTAAACTAGATTACTTAAAGGACTTAGGGGTCGATGTTATATGGGTTAGTCCATTTTATAAATCACCTAATGCCGATAATGGATATGATATTAGCGATTATCAGGGCATTTCAGAGCAGTATGGCAATATGGAAGACTTTGATGAGTTATTAGAAGAGATTCATGCAAGAGGGATGAAACTAATTCTTGATTTAGTAATCAATCATACAAGTGATGAACATCCTTGGTTTATTGAATCTAGGTCTTCGAAAAACAATCCTAAAAGGGATTGGTATATTTGGAAAGATGGTAAGGGTGATCAAGAACCGAATAACTGGGAAAGTATTTTCTCTGGAAGCGCATGGCAGCATGATGAATTGACGGATCAATATTATCTCCATCTTTTTGCGACGAAACAGCCTGACTTGAATTGGGAAAATACAGACATGCGACATGAACTATTTAATATGGTCAATTGGTGGCTCGACAAAGGGATTGATGGTTACCGAGTAGATGCAATCAGTCATATTAAAAAGCGTGATACATTGCCAGATATGCCAAATCCCAACAATGAAAAATATGTTTCCTCCTTTGATATGCATACGAACCAAACTGGTATTCAGGAGTATTTAAAAGAGCTGAAGGAAGAGACTTTTGCTAAATACGATATAATGACGGTTGGGGAAGCAAATGGAGTAGGAATTGATGAGGCAGACGAGTGGGTTGGGGAAGAGAATGGGAAGTTTGATATGATTTTTCAATTTGAACATCTTGGACTTTGGAATAAGGACCTTAATAACTCAGTAGATGTTATCGCTTTAAAGCAAGTTCTAACTAAATGGCAAAAAGGGCTACACACAAAGGGGTGGAATGCTCTATTCCTTGAAAATCACGATCAGACACGTAGTGTTTCGAGTTGGGGAAATGACAAAGAGTATTGGAATGAAAGTGCCAAAATGCTTGCTGCCTGCTACTTCTTAATGCAAGGAACTCCATTTATTTACCAAGGTCAGGAAATAGGAATGACAAACGTACAGTTTCCATCTATTGACGATTACGATGATATCGGCATGAAGAACTTTTATGATTTAGAATTAGCGAAAGGCAAGCCACACGAGCAGGTTATGGAAATTATTTGGCGTAATGGGCGTGATAATTCAAGAACTCCGATGCAGTGGGATAATACATTAAATAGCGGATTCTCTAAGGGAGTACCATGGATGAAGGTTAATCCAAATTACTCAACGATAAATGTTGCTAATCAGCTAAAGGATGAGAATTCTATTTATCATTTCTATAAAAAAATGATTCAAATTAGAAAAGATAATCCTGTCTTTGTATATGGAGAATATGATCTTTTACAAGAAGAGAACCCGGATGTGTACGTTTACTCACGTACAATGGGAGATCAGTTTGCGGTTGTTTTATGCAACTTTAGAGAAAATAGTTCGGAGCTAAAGTTAAAACATCTTCCACAACGCAGTACAGAACTTGTCCTATATAATTATAATGATGCACCGGAGCAGCTTTCAGAGACAAACTCTCTAAAACCGTATGAAGTAAGAGTATACTTATATAAGTGATATAACCGAGGCAAGGTACGAGAGAGAGGAATATCTAATGGCGATTACAATCAAAGATGTGGCAAAGCTGGCTGATGTTGCTCCTTCAACTGTTTCACGGGTGATTGCAAATAGTCCCCGTATAAGCGAAACCACGAAGAAACGGGTTAGAGATGCGATGGATGAACTTAAATATCATCCTAATTTTATCGCCCGTAGTCTAGCAAGTCAATCTACTAAAGTGATAGGTCTTGTTTTACCTCACTCATCTGGGGTATTCTTTCAAAATCCATTCTTTTCAGAAGTCATACAGGGATTAAGTGAGGGTGTACACGATAATCACTATGCCCTCCAAATGACTAGCGGCAAAACAGAGTTCGATTCCTATGAAGGGGTCATGCAAATGGTTCAAGGTGGTAGAGTAGATGGAATCATCCTCTTATATTCGATGATTGATGATAAAATTATGGAGTATTTAACTAAAAGGAAATTCCCGTTTGTCGTCATTGGAAAACCTTATGACCTCATTGATAAAATCACCCATGTCGATAACGATAATTATATGGCGGCAAAAGAGGCTACCGAATATATAATAGGCCTCGGTCATAACAAAATAGGTTTTATAGGCGGAAGTCCGAGTTTAACTGTTACTTTAGATCGCCTTAACGGTTATAAAGAAGCGCTTAGGGCATCGGACATAGCTTTAGATGAGGATTATATTATTCATGGAGATTTTCTACGTGAAAGTGGCCAGGCAGCTGTAAAAGCACTTCTAAGAAGAACTATTCCCCCAACTGCTTTACTTGTTACGGATGATTTAATGGCAGTCGGTGTAGTGAATACCCTTACGGAAATGCAAATTGATATTCCATCAGAAGTATCCATTATTAGCTTTAATAATGCATTATTTGCAGAGATGTCAAGACCACCACTTACTTCTATTGATATTAATATAAAAGAACTTGGATACCAGGCAGCAACTAATTTGATCCATCTATTAAAAAATGAAAATGATCCAGTTAAGCGAATTATAATACCGCATACACTTGTTATAAGGCAGTCATGTGATGTTGCCCCGGATGTAGAATAATCCAATTATATACAGGACTTATTCAAATTCGACCATATAATATTATGTAAAGTAATTATAATTAAAGGCAATATATGAAGGCTCTTCACATTTATTTGAATAACTTTTTGAAAGCCCCGAATATACTACACTATAAACATACGGACTTAGTGGTATAAAAG
>Ga0209013_10000840_pt1 | contig 28123 bp, 25 predicted proteins | sample Cruoilmetagenom2_FD_187291 | JGI IMG/M metagenome (GOLD analysis project Ga0209013, IMG submission 187291) | Oil polluted marine microbial communities from Coal Oil Point, Santa Barbara, California, USA - Sample 2 (SPAdes) (version 2) | ecosystem: Environmental > Aquatic > Marine > Oil seeps ...
CCATTCTCGAGCAAATAGCGGTTCGTTAAAGAACCGCTATTTGCTCGAGAATGGGCACAGCAACCAGGACGAAGGGCCGTGCAAAGATAACGCGGTCTTTATCCCGCCGGTGTATATGCACCCGACCGCCCAGGTGGCGAATGCAATTGTTGGCCCGCATGTATCGATCGGTGCAGATAGCTGTGTGGAATCGAGCATCATCTCAAACTCAATACTTGAAGATAGTGCACAGGTTGAAGGTGCGATCCTGACCGGTTCGTTAATCGGCAAGCGCGCGATCATCAAACGGCGAGCAGGCGAGGTGAATGCGGGTGATAACACAGTGGTTCTCATTTAGCTGATTAATACGTCTAAATGATGACCGACACGGTGGAATGCCATTCGAGCAGCAGCTATGCTGATCGCCCGACGGCACTGTATTGGAAGGGTGCGCGGCTACCGATTGTCAAGGTAATCAAACAGTGGCGCGTTCCGGAAGGAAAGTGTTTCCGTGTTCAGACAATTGGCAGCATGGAATTCGAGCTTTGTTACGTTGAAAATGAGTCTGAGTGGCATATCCATCAAGTGTAGCGACTTGGGTTGAATCATTGCGGTGGGATCGTACTAGGCAATAAAATAAGATTACTTGGGCAGTGCAAGGAGGCGAAGTGAGTAAGTACCTAGCGAAACATGTGGCGAGTTTGAAACCATCCGGGATACGAAAATTCTTTGATATCGTTGCCACAATGGACGATGTTATCTCGCTGGGCATCGGTGAACCAGATTTCACAACTCCAGAACCGGTTTTGCAGGCAGGGATTGCATCTCTTCAGCGAGGTGAGACACATTACACGTCAAACTCGGGACGGTTGGAACTGCGCACTGGGTTGACGGACTACATAGCACAAACCTACGGTGTATCTTATGACCCTGTAATAGAAATGGTGATCACGGTTGGCGTTTCTGAAGCGCTTTATCTGGCGCTGAGTGCCGTGCTGGACCCCGGGGATGAAGTCATTATACCTACCCCATGTTTTGTCTCTTACCAGGCGGAAGCGATCCTGGCCGGAGGCGTCCCAATTGAAGTTCCAACATTCGCTGAGAACGATTTTCAGCTGCAGGCCGATACGCTTGAAGCTGCTATCACGCCCCGTACCAAGGCAATCTTGATCAGTTCCCCCAATAATCCTACCGGGGCAGCGGCAACGCGGGCGGCGCTGTTAGAAGTCGCACGTCTCGCTGAGCAGCATGATTTAGTAGTGATCTCAGACGAGCTTTACGACCAGCTTGTTTATGGTGTTGAGCATGTTTGCTTCGCCTCATTACCGGAGATGCGTGCACGCACGATTTTGTTGGGCGGCTTCTCAAAGAACTATGCGATGACTGGCTGGCGGGTCGGTTTTGCGGCTGCCCCCGCAGCGCTGCTGGATGGTTTGATGCGCATCCACCAATACACAATCATGTGTGCCCCCACCACCGCGCAGGACGCGGCTCTAGAAGCGCTGCGATCAGGGCGTCCTTACGTCGAGCGCATGGTGGCTGAATATGACCGCCGCCGGCAGCTCATCGTCAGCGGCCTCAACCAGCTTGGCTTACGGACGAGTGAGCCACATGGTGCATTCTATGCCTTTCCCAATGTGGGTGCCTCGGGCATGGATGAAGAGCGGTTTGCTCAACTGTTGTTGGACGAAGAGCGAGTGGCAGTCGTGCCTGGCTCAGCGTTTGGTACTGGCGGGGCAGGGTTTGTGCGCTGCTCCTATGCCACTGCGTACGAGCAAATTGAAGAAGCACTGCAGCGGATGGAGCATTTCATGCGCCGCCATGGCTGAACTTGGCAGCGGGTAGGCTTGCTGGATGATGTTTTATCTCGTGTAAGGAAAACATGGCTCAGTTTGAGGCAGTCATTGGGTTGGAGATCCACGCAGAACTGCAAACCGCGTCGAAGATGTTCTGTGCCTGCCCAGTGGTTGACACTACCCAAGCTGCTCCCAACAGCGCGGTTTGCCCGGTGTGCTCTGGAATGCCCGGTGTCCTACCGGTAGTGAATCGGCGTGCCGTAGAATATGCTCTACGAGTTGCGTTAGCACTGGAGTGTACTGTTGCCCCAATCAGCATCTTTGCACGCAAAAACTATTTTTACCCCGATCTCCCAAAAGGTTACCAGATCTCACAATACGAACAGCCCTTAGCCCGCAATGGTATGCTGACCTTCCGAACTAGCAGCGGAGAAAAGCGTATCCGCATTCGCCGTGTGCATCTCGAAGAAGATGCAGGTAAGCTTACTCACAGGGGTCAGAATGGCAGCTCATATACCTTGATTGATCTCAATCGCGCCGGAGTGCCCTTGTTGGAGATCGTTTCTGAACCCGATCTGCGCTCGGCTGAGGAAGTGCGCACGTTTGCTGTTGCGCTGCGGGATATTTTGCGATATCTGGAGGTGAATTCTGGGGGTATGGAGAAGGGGCTCATCCGCATTGAACCAAATATATCCATGCGTCAAGCAGGAGAGGTAGAGCTTGGCACGCGCACCGAGATAAAGAACCTCAACAGCTTTCGTGCTCTAGAGCGCTCGGTGGCGTTTGAGATTGAGCGTCAGAGTGAAATGCTGCGCAATGGAAAACTGATCTCCCAGGAAACCATGGGCTGGGATGAGACCCGCCAGGTGACAGTGCCCCAACGCAGCAAAGAGGAAGCCCATGATTACCGTTATTTCCCAGAACCTGACCTCCCTCCGCTGGTCATTGAACCCCAATGGATCTCAAAAATCGAATCCACTCTACCAGAGCTGCCTCTGGAAAAATATGATCGATTTCAAGCCGAATATGGGCTGAGTGATTACGACACTCAGCTTCTCGTACAAGACTGGCCGGTGGCGGATTACTTTGAAAATGTTGTTGCACACCAGGTCGATCCGAAATCGGCTGCCAATTGGATCACCGGCGAGCTGTTTAGTTTAATGAACCAAGTTGGGATCGATATTAAACACATCGCAGTGAGTCCAGAACAGCTGGCTCAGCTGCTCCAGCTGATTAGCAGCGGAGAGATCAATCTAACCAGCGCTAAGACTGTGTTGGCGGAAATGTTCGCATCTGGAGGGAATGCCGCAGAAATCATTTCATCACAGGGCTTGCGCCAGATTTCCGACAGCTCCCAGGTCAGTGAACTCGTGCAGACTGTGTTGTCCGAAAATCCGGAACCGGTGGTGGCTTATCTAGCGGGAAAGGAAACAGTCCAAAATTGGCTTTTTGGTCAGGTAATGCGCGCGGCTAAGGGACAGGCGAATCCAGAGATTGTGCAGCGTGAGTTAAAACACCAGCTCACTAAACTGCAGGCGAGCGATACGGTGCGAGATCCGAATGTGAGTTAAGTCACCATGTTGTGTGGTAGCATTCGTCACTTGACGAATTATCTGACATTTGCTAGAGTGTGTTTTGCAGAGAAATTTTACTTGAAGCGTGCGGGCATGAGCCTTTTAGCTAACATAGCCGCTACACAGTCAGCCTTAGAAGCGGGCACCAAACCGAGGTGCTCGCTTATGTTTTAACGATTGCGAGACCAGATAAACAGGAGTGATTTACATGACAGAAATGATCAACGCTTTCAAAATGGCCCAAAGACAGTTCGATCAGGTCGCCGAGTTGCTAAACTTAGACCCCCAGGTGTCTGAGATGTTACGCTGGCCGACTCGCGAATACAAATTTATGATCCCGGTAAATATGGATGATGGGACAAAACGCGTATTCTTTGGCTACCGTGTCCAACACAGTGATGCGCGTGGTCCATCCAAAGGCGGCATTCGCTTCCACCCCTCTGAAACACTCGATACCGTACGCGCCCTAGCGATGTGGATGACCTGGAAAACCGCTGTTGCCGACATCCCGCTAGGAGGGGGCAAAGGCGGGGTGGCGGTTGATTCTGCTTCCCTATCGATTAACGAGCAAGAAAATCTATGCCGAGGATGGATAGATCAGGTTTGGCGAAATATCGGCCCGCGGCAGGATGTCCCTGCTCCCGATGTAGGTACGAACCCGCGCATGATGGGCTGGATGATGGATGAATACTCTAAGCTTGTAGGACACTACACACCGGGCGTGATCACTGGAAAACCGGTGGGTGGAGGCGGCTCCCTGGGTCGGACCGAAGCGACTGGCTTCGGGGTGATTTATACCGTACGTGAAGCCATGCAGCACTTAAATATGGATCCAGAGACATCCATCGCTGCTATCCAAGGTTTCGGAAACGTTTCCCAATACGCTGCCTTAGGCTTTACCGAGTTGCTGGGTGGTAAAGTGGTTTGTGTCTCATACTGGGATAGAGAAGATCGTTTACCGTATACGGTCAGCCACCCTGAGGGAGTCAACCCGCGCTTCCTGCAATCGATCACGGATGTATATGGCACGATTGATAAGGACCAGGCAATAAACGCTGGGTATATTATTGAAGATGGCGAAGCTTGGATCACCAAAGATGTAGATGTGTTGATCCCGAGTGCGTTAGAAGGTCAGATCAACGCCGATTCGGTTAATCGGATCAGTGACCGTGTACGCTTAGTAGCGGAAGGTGCAAATGGACCCACGACCCCAGAAGCCGATGAAGTACTGGCACGCAACCACGTGTTTGTAATCCCAGATTTCCTGTGTAATGCCGGCGGCGTTACGGTGTCGTACTTTGAGGGCGTGCAGAATGATATGAACTATTACTGGACGCATAACGAGGTGCTTAAGCGATTGGACACCAAGATGACACTTGCTTTCAACAGCGTCGTTGATATGGCTGAAGGCGAGGGAGTGCGCATGCGTGATGCGGCCTACATGGTGGCGATCGATCGGGTAGTTAAAGCGATGGAGCTGCGCGGCTGGTTGTAGCGCAGCATTCCTGGATGTGGATAACGGTCTGGATGATTTCGCCAGGCCGTTTTTTCTTCGACTTGCATTGCTGATGAAAATTTTATACAATTTTAGTAGATACCAATCGGTTAGCGTCAGCCGAGGGCATTAATTATTGTAGATTTCACCATGGCAACTTAATCCCCCGACCGAGAGTTTTAGGAGTTAATTATGCAGACGATCCGACGTTTATATCTCTATGCGGTGGCTTTTGTCAGCCTCGAGACAGTCCTGTGGGGGGCGATTGGTTTGCTACGCTCTTTTTTCTCTGGGGAAACAATTGAGGGGGACGTCATCCGCTTAGCCCAGGCACTTTCGCTGCTGCTAGTCGGTGTACCTGTTTTCGCGCTGCATTGGTGGCTTGCCCAACGGAGTGCGCTTAAAAATCCAGAAGAGCGGTCCAATGCCGTTCGTGCGGTTTTCCTGTATGCCACATTGCTAGCCACCATGCTTCCAGTAGCACAAAACGTCCTCGCAATCCTCAATCGGAGCCTGGCGGTCTTGTTGGACATGAATTTTGAACGCCTCATGGTGGGTGCCGATCAATCCATAAGTGATAATCTGGTAGCGATAGTTGTCAATGGTTTGGTGGCTTTGTATTTTGTCTTTATCCTGCGAGCCGATTGGCGTATACCGCCAACCGGAAACGCCTACATGGTCACAAGGCGCATTTACCGTCTTACCTGGGTGCTTTACGGCACCAGTCTTAGCATGCTTGGTCTGCAGCAAATCCTGCTCTACAGCTTACGAGTTTGGGAGGAAAGCGGTATCCGCACCCAGGCTTTACTGCCAAATGGCATTGCGCTGCTGCTAGTTGGCCTGCCGATTATTGGGGCGGCTTGGTATGCGGTGAAAATAGGCTTGGCTGCAAGTGAGGAGCGCTTTTCGCTCGTGCGTTTGGTTGGCCTTTACCTAGCCGTAATCTTCACTGCAACGCTCTCACTGCTCACGCTCGCGCTCTCATTAGTCGAGGTCTTTGATTTCGCGCTTGGCTCAAGCAGCCAATTGAGCAGTATGCTATACGACTTGGCAGGACCTTTTTCTGTAGCAGTGCCCTTTACAATCATGTGGATATTGGCCGCCCGGGAACTCCGTGAAGCTCGCGAGATGGTGGCTGAGACCTCAAAGGATGAGGATATCAGGCCAGCAGACCTCGAAGCAACTGATCAACCATCAGTGAGAGAATTGAACGACCGCTTGGCAGAGACCATCCAGCCTCTGATGCTCGGGATGTGGCGACTTTATTATTATTTGCTTGCATTGTATGGTCTCATTGCGATTTTTGTTGGGTTGTATTTCTCTTTGCAGACGTTGATCAACGTATTCCTACAGTCGAATTTCAATTGGGAAGATGCTGCCCGCAGTGAATTATCCGGTGCTCTGGCAGCTTTGGTAGTTGGTTTGCCGCTGTGGTTAATCACTTGGCGGTCGATGCAGCATGACAGCGCGCAGCCCGGTGAACGTGGTGAGCAGGCTCGCCGCTCGCTTTTTCGCCGCGGCTTTCTATTTCTGGTCTTGTTCGCCTGCGTCATTGGGATCATGTTCAGTGCCGGAGCTCTGTTGTACCAATTTATCCTGGCTTGGTTAGGAGATCCAGCCCAGGAAATGCAGGCACTGGTCGCAAACCATCTAAAAACCATCATCTTATTCGCGATTTTTGGTTTCTATCACTGGCGTATATTGCGTAGAGACAACATATGGCTGGTAGGGTATCTGGCGAAAATCCATGCCCAATTCCCAGTGTTGGTGCTCACACCACCTGATGGTGAGTTTGGCGGGACGGTCGCGGCGGCATTAGAAAGGGAGGCGCCGCATCTTCCAGTCGCAGTGCACTCGATTGAGGAAGGCGCTCCTGACGAGGCATTTTCCGCCGCCAAGGCAGTAATCTTGCCAACTGAGCTGCTGGTCAAACCTTCAGAAGCACTGCGCCTCTGGTTACAGGGATACGAGGGACCGCGCTTGGCAGTTCCCACACAAGCGCCTGGCTGGCATTGGATTACCGGTCATGAGCCAGGTCTAGGCAGCCAGGCGCGCCAGGCGGCACGCACCGTTCGTCTGCTTGCTGAGGGCGAAACGGTTGCAGGTTTCCGGGAGATTTCCCCCTGGTCGATTGTGATTTATGTACTTGCCGGGCTGTTTGCCCTCGAAATTGTATTCGTCGTGATTACATCTCTGATCGAGGCATTTGATTGATCAAATCAGCGTTCATCAAAATTGGTTTGGGCGAGCTGGCCGAGAGACTCCCAATCTGTAAAGGCGAACTCAGTCCATATATTTTTGATAAATCCTTAGGTAGAGAAGCGCTGCAGTATTCGGCTGACCAGGTGGGGCTTTCGCGAGGATGTGATTACTTGAGTGATTTGCCGTAGAGCAAAAACTGCGCGCGCAAGTTTGTGCCACATTTCACATATAGTGTACAACCGCGGGGGGAGATAACAGGGAAGCTGTATAAGCAGAAGCCGTTGGTATTGCTCTTTTTCGTCCTGCTCCCGGATCAGCACCAAAGCCGGCCTTGGTTACTATTTGCGGGGAGCAGTTATTGGTAGTTAGCGGTAGGGGTTTGATCCTAACGGAGTTGGGCTGGCCAGCATTAAATCGCTATCTGCCCACAAGTACGGAAGCTAGCTAGCGCTAAGGCGCCTAGTATTTCATCGAAAGTTTTAGAACCAATTCTCGCCAATCTATCCTTCTTGGTTCAGCTCGTAAAGCTCGACCAGCACGCCCTGGGTGCTCTCTGGGTGGATGAAAGCCAGGTGCTTCCCGCCGTTGCATTCGATCGGTGTCTCATTGATCAGGCGTACCCCTTTGGCTTTTAGCTCAGCTAACGTGGATTCAAGCGCCTCCACCTGGAGACAGATATGGTGCATCCCCGGGCCGCGCTTCTGCAGGTAGCGAGCAACACCGCTGCCATCTGATGTAGGTTCAACCAGTTCGATTTCGCTCCCGCCAACTGGCAGGAAGGCAACCAAAGATTGCTGCTCTGGAATGTCTTCAACATGATCCAGTTCTAATCCCATTGCATCACGCCAGAAACCCAGCGCACCCTCGATATCATTAACGATGATGGCGATATGATCTAACCTTTTTATCTTGGGCACCGGTTATCTTCTCCAATACAATTAGTGGATAAAACTGTCTGGTTGGGTTAGGGTTTACATCCAAGCTGGTGGTTCGTACTCGCCCCACACCTGGCGCAGCATTCCACAGATCTCTCCAAGGGTGACCCCTTTCTCCACGCAGTTAATGAGCAGTGGGATCAAGTTCTCCGATCCACGTGCAGCGGTTTCTAGCTGCGTTAATGCAACACTTACCATCTCTGGATCACGCTGTTCCCGGAAAGCTGCCAGCCGTTCCCTCGCTGCGACCTCTATAGCCGGGTCGACGTGCAGCCGCACCAATTGGTGTGTCTCCTCAACTTGATAAGCGTTGACACCAACTACAACATCGACGCCCTCCTCAAAAGCGCGCTGTGCTTGGTATGCCGCGTTCTGGATCTCGCCCTGGATGTAGCCGCGCTCAATCGCCAGCAGGCTGCCGCCTAGCTGATCGATTGTTTCGATGTATTCGCGAGCGCGAGCCTCAATTTCATCTGTCAGGTGCTCAACCAGGTACGATCCAGCCAGCGGATCGATGCTTTCTGTCGCACCCGACTCGTGGGCGATAATTTGCTGTGTGCGTAGCGCGACCCTTACTGCATCCTCGGTTGGTAGCCACAGCGCTTCGTCCATGCTGTTTGTGTGCAGTGATTGCGTGCCGCCCAACACTGCGGCTAGCGCCTGAAGGGTCACACGTACTACGTTGTTCTCGGGCTGTTGGGCAGTCAATGTAGAGCCACCAGTCTGGGTGTGGAAGCGCATCATACACGCCCGCGGGTTCTGCGCTTGGAAGCGTGTACGCATGATCTTTGCCCACATGCGCCGTGCTGCTCTGAATTTGGCAATTTCCTCGAGGAAGTTGTTGTGCGCGTTGAAGAAGAAAGACAGCTGTGTCCCGAACTCATCCACATTTAAACCCGCATCCACAGCTGCTTGTACATATGCGATACCATTGGCGAGCGTGAATGCCACCTCCTGCACCGCTGTTGAACCGGCTTCGCGGATATGGTAGCCTGAGATGCTTATTGTATTCCAACTCGGAACCTCGTTATGGCAATAGCTGAAGGTATCCGTAATCAGGCGCATGGAAGGTTTCGGTGGGAATATATATGTGCCGCGTGCGATGTATTCTTTCAGGATATCGTTTTGAACTGTCCCGCGCAGTTTGCGCAGTTCAACCCCTTGCTGATTGGCCAATGCAAAATACATCGCCAGCAAAACAGCCGCTGGCGCGTTGATCGTCATGGATGTAGACACCTTATCGAGCGGGATATCCCGGAATAAGGTCGCCATATCGTCTAAGGATGAGATCGATACCCCCACTTTACCTACCTCCCCGTAAGCGATCGGATCGTCGGCGTCATAACCGATCTGAGTGGGCAGATCAAAAGCCACTGACAAACCCGTCTGCCCATTATCCAGCAGGTAGCGGTAGCGTTTGTTTGACTCTTCTGCGCTGGCATAGCCGGCGTACTGGCGCATTGTCCACAATCTGCCTCGATACATTGTCGGCTGGATACCGCGGGTGAAAGGGTATTCCCCGGGGAAACCAAGCTGCTCGGTGTACTCCGGGGCAGAGTTAGAACGTGTCAGGATTCTGGGCAGCTCAATTCCTGAGCTAGTGCGGAACTGCACCTTTCGCTCCGGGTGCCGTTTAAGCGCTGAAGAAAGCGCCTCCTCTTCCCAGCGCTTTTTTTCGTTCTCTTGTTCCATTGTTCACCTATTATTAGCAGGCTGATAAACTCTTGCACATACATTTGCAGCCCGAAGACGCTCGTAGTATACCTTATTCGTGTATAGGCTGCTGCGGCTTGTATTGAGATAAATCACTGATAGCTGCTCAGTGATTCCTATCGCAGAAGCAGGGCTGGGGAAACTGGACCCATCTTGTGGTAAACTCTCCGCCAAGCGATCTCCGCCGCCAGATGGCGAATAGTATTGAGGTGTGTTTTCTGCGATGAAAATTCTCTGTGTCGATGTTGGTACCGGTACTCAGGACATATTGTTATTTGATTCACAGCTTGACCTTGAGAACGGTTTCAAACTGGTTGTGCCATCACCAACTATGCTGGTTCACCGCCAGCTGAAGGACGCTACTTGCCACCAGCAGGCGGTGCTCTTATCTGGTGTAACCATGGGTGGTGGCCCCAGTCACTGGGCGGCGGAAGCCCACGCCCAGGCAGGTTTCCCCATTTACGCCACCCCTGATGCAGCCCGTTCGTTCAACGATGATTTGGAGGCCGTGGCTGCGATGGGCATCACTGTGGTCAGTGAAGATGAGGCTATCCGTTTGCCCGATTCGGTGCTACGTCTGGAGCTGCGTGATTTTGATTTCATGGCGATTGCAGACACATTTGCCAAATTCTCCGTAAAACTAGACGATTTAGCCGCCGTCGCAGTTGCCGTCTTCGATCATGGTAATGCACCTCCTGGCTACTCAGACCGCCAGTTCCGCTTTGATTATCTTGACCTGCGCCTGCAAGCGACCAAACGTTTGAGCGCATTTGCCTTCTGCGCCCAGGATGTCCCAGGCATCATGACCCGTCTGCAGGCCGTCGTAGCTTCTTCCACGGGTATTGGAGCCCCTTTGGTTGTTATGGATACCGCTCCGGCGGCTGTTTTAGGCGCTCTTTACGATCCCAATGTCGCTGCACAGCCGCGCAAACTGGTAGCCAATGTCGGTAATTTCCACACGCTAGCTTTCCGTCTCGGTCCGGCAGGTGTCGAAGCAGTCTTTGAGCACCATACCGGCTTACTCGATCTGCATAAGTTGGAAACCCTCCTGCTAGCTCTGGCCGCGGGCACTCTCCAGCACAGCGATGTTTTTAATGACCATGGACATGGCGCTCTGGTGTATGACCCTACCCCGCTGGACCTGCGCTCGCAGGAGTACGGCGTTATCGTCACCGGACCGCGTCGCGGTTTAATGCGAGCTTCTTCCCTGCGGCCTTATTTCGCCGTCCCATTTGGCGATATGATGATCGCAGGTTGTTTTGGTATGCTCGCCGCTGTTGCTGATTTAATTCCTGAGCTCCGTGACCCCATCCAGGCCTCACTCCACGGTGCCGGCGGCTCCGGTACGCCTCCATGGGAGGTGGATTAACCTATGCGGCTTTGCGCGCGACCTTGATGCTTTGTATTCTTTTACCCCCTATCCCCTGCCTAAATACCAACCTATTTGACAAAGGACGAGCTCGTGTGGACACGTTTGTGATTGCCTGATTCCCGTAATTCACTTTGAGAGAATCGGGCAGAATCCACTAACGGAAAAGTCGTGAGCTGCTCGTCCTAAACCCTTTGGATTTGACCTGTATGTTCGGTGTCGTAGCCCTTTAGCTGCTGGAGCAGTGTCCGCGCGGTTTGGGTTTGTAGAAACTCCAGCAGGATCGGTAGTTTAGTGTTCTCTACGTGATCGCTCATTAGTACCAAGTCGTAGCACTCCTTGAACAATGGGATGAATCCCAATCCTGCTTGCCATGCTGCTGCTTCCAGACCGACGCCTACGGTGGCTTTTCCTTGTTGGACTATCTGAGCGGCTTCGGTATGGGTTTTCACCTGGCAGTCATACCCCCGAACATTGCTGGAGGCGAGTCCTAGTTTGGTTAATTCATGGTCTATCCACAGTCGTGTACCTGAGCCGCGGTTGCGGTTAACCAGCACCACGTGATCCTGTGTCAGATCGCCCACTTCCAAGATATTAGCAGGATTACCTGGGGCGACCATCAACCCCTGAGTACGCTGCGCCAATGTCACTAGCATTGTCTCTACCTCAGGGAACAAGTTCTGCACAATTGGGCGATTGTATTGGCCGCTAGATGGGTCGTAGATATGGCACCCGCTCAGCTGCGCGTGGTCCTGCCGCAGGGCGATCAGCCCATCTAGGCTGCCGACTGGCAGCATTAGCAATTCGAAACTATGCTTCTCAAGCAGTTTTTCGGCGATTAGTGTCAAACCCAAATCGTGGCTGCCGAAAAAGACCAGCGTACCGGGTTTGTATGAAGCCGGCAGAATAACCTTGTTCAGGATAAGTGCTCGAGCACCGGCCTGATAGTATTTTTCTAACACTCCCCCAGAATCCTTTAAGTCGACCAATTCAACCAACCTGGCCTGCTCTAGTTTTTTCAAATGGTGGCGGATCCAAGCTGGATGCTCCCCCAACGCCTGACCGAGCTGGCTCAGCGTGAAGGGGCCTGCCATCAGCAATCTAAGAATTGCCAGACGGCGTACATCGGTTAATATTTTTATCTGATTGAAATCATCAATCGTGGCGATTGGTTCCATAGAGAGCGCATTTAAGGAAAAATTTAATGTGCGAACTTAGTCTAAACCACGCCGATGTGGTCGTCAATACCATTCCTTATCTGCAGCTGATTTGACAAGTGATTTGCCGGTATGGTAAACTCCGCCGCAGCAATAACATTGGGAGTTTTTATATGCCCACTCATCAAGAGAGGTGGAGGGACCGGCCCTGAGAAGCCTCGGCAACCACTTCCCGGCGATTACCGGCGGTAGGTGCCAATTCCGGCAGACAGCAAGCGGTGGTATTTTGGTGTATGCTTGTGCTCTGGAAGATGAACAAACGAGTTTATCGATGGCGCCTCTCTTACTGGGAGGCGTTTTATTGTGAGGTATTAATGGTTCACGCACACAAATATACTAACCGAGTTTATCTAGATACACTACAGCAGCGCGTGCTGATTTTTGACGGTGCGATGGGCACCAGCTTACAGGCGTTAGGACTGACTCCCGAGCAATTCGGCGGTGAGCAGTCACCACAGGTTGGGGTGCAGATTGCCCTAGAGTTAATTGATCAGATAAAGTCGTTTGCCAGTGGTATCTATCTGATGCCGCAGTTTGGTCGTTATGATCTGGCAGAAGAAATTGTGGATAATTGCCGCTAAGGTCTCACAGTAGAGGGACTTGTTTCCAACTTGTGCACAAAGTGGGTAAAGGCGGGCCAGTCTCGTGTGACTGACCCGCCTTTGTCGGTTATGCGCTGCGGATATAGGCACCAAATTCTCTTTCCAGACGCCGGGTGATCTTATTGCGAATCTTGGCAACATCTTTATCCGTTAGGGTGCGATCTGGAGCTTGGTAGGTAAGGCTGTATGCCAGGCTTTTCTTTCCTGATTCGATCTGTTCACCACGGTAAACGTCAAATAGACGAATATCCACAACTCGATTCCCGCCAGCTTGGCGCAACAGGCTGGAGACCTGTTCAGCAGGCAGGTTTTCATCCACTACGACCGCTAAGTCTTCGAGTACGGGTGGGTATGGCGGTACAGGTTGCATCTCGAAGCTGGCCGGGATGGTCTTTAAAATCGTAGTCAGATCAAAGTCGCCGGCAAGCAAAGGATATTGGACTGCGCTAGCTGGTAGGTCATACCCCCTCCGGACTTGGGGGTGTAGCTCGCCCAACACACCTGCCTGGAGCTCCGTCGAGCTGCTGTCCATACGGATTAAAACTCGGGCGCATTTGCCCGGATGGAAAGTTGGGTGCTCAATGGGTTCATAGCGGATCTCATCGATATGGATACTGCGCAGCAGCATGGTTGTAATACCTTTGATATCATAAAAATCCATCGGATTGATATCTGTCGGTTGCCAGCCGCTGGTTGAACGCGGACCGATTAATACGATTGTTAACCTCAGCAGTTCTTCCGGTAAATCACCAGTTTCCGATCCAAGGAATATGGGACTGATCTCAAATAAAGCCATGCGGTCTCGCAAACGGGCATTCCGCTCGACAACCTCCAGGACGCTCGAAAGGAGACTTTGCCGCAATACATTGCGGTCGCTGACGATTGGGTTGGCGATTTTTACATAGGGCTTGTCATTAGCTGGTGTACTGGGTGCCAACCGGCGCGCTTCTCGCTGGGCAGATGTCATCCGGTAGGTGATCACTTCCTGCAGCCCCAACTCAACCAGGACATCCCGCACGCGCTCTTCTTTATCCATCTGCGGATTGCCAAGCTGCGGGGGTAGTTCGTCCTGCAGGCGAGTCTCTGGGATGTTGTCATAGCCGTATACGCGGGCGATTTCCTCTAAAAGATCGGATACACCAATAATCCCATCACCGATATCCAGACGGTGGTCGGGTCCTGTCGCCTGAACGGTATCACCCTCGATAGAGACCTCAAAATCAAGCCGAGTTAGAAGTGCGGCAATCTCTTTTGGTGATAATTGGATTCCTAACCAGCGATTTACGTCTTTTGGTGTGATGTTCACGGTTGGGTTTACTGGGGGATGCGGGTAGTTATCGACAAGCCCTTTGACGATTGTTCCGCCAGACCATTGCCGCATAAGCTCCAACCCGCGCCTCACTCCGCGCTCTGCCATCGCTGGATGAACACCGCGCGAAAAACGATAGGCGGCTTCTGATGGCAAGTTATGGGCGAGCACAGTACGGCGGGTGTTGATCATATTCCAGGAGGCCCCCTCCAGCAAAACGTTCTTGGTGTTCTCACTCACCTCCGACTCGGCACCACCCATCACGCCAGCCAAAGCGAGCGGACCCTTCTCGTCGCACACCAGAATGGTGAAGTCATCAAGTGTCCGTTCGATGTCGTCCAGTGTGGTGAGCTTTTCGCCGGATCGTGCCCGGCGGGTGATGATCTTGGGTGATTGCCCCGAGGCTCTTGCAACAAGGACGTCATAATCAAAGGCGTGTAACGGCTCACCAATATCCAACATCGCATAGTTTGTAGCGTCAACGATATTGTTAATCGGCCGCACACCGCTCAACCTCAGTCGCCGTTGCACCCAATATGGGCTAGGTTTAATTTCGATATCTCTAATCAATCCTACGACAAACCGGGGATTGAGGTCGGGTTCCGTGATTTCGATCGAGACCATACCGTTGATGGCTGAGCCCGAGGCATGATACTCGTAATCCGGATCCCGAAGCGTTGTTTTTGTGATGGCAGCCACTTCGCGTGCCACGCCGAGTACATTCGCGTCACGAGCGATATTGGGTGTGATGGCGATGTCGAAAACAACATCACCCATATAATCTGCTAACGGCATACCGACCGGGGCATCTTCATCAAGAAAAATGATGCCCTCGTGTTCATCAGAGATGCCCAACTCTTTTTCAGAGCAAGCCATTGAATACGATTCAACCCCGCGGATAGTCGACCGTTTAAGTTTCATGAGCACAGGCTCAACTTTGTGTCCATCATAGAGCTTAGCACCCTCCCGGGCGTAAGCTACTTTGATAGGATAGTCGAGAGGTCCCAACCCTTTGTAAGGAAACAAGTTGGGAGCCCCAGTGAGTACGGTGTGTTCGCGATCACCATCATCCAATTGACACAGCACCAAGCGGTCAGCATTTGGGTGGGGCTTAACCTCTAATATCGCACCGACCACGATTTTTTCTGGATCCCATGCGAAGCCAGTGATCTTAGTCTCTGGTCGGAACGATTTAATTGTTGAACCATCTAGGTTGGTTCCTGGCAGTGAAACGCCCACACAGCGTATCTCTTCGACTTCCAATCCTGCCATCGTGAGCTTATGCGCCAGCTCCTCATATGTCAGGTCAATATCAACATATTCCTTCAACCAGGAAAGAGGTACTTTCATCGCCATACCCTCCTAAAACTGCTCCAGAAACCGCAGGTCATTTGCCCAGAAATTGCGAATATCTTCGATACGATAGCGGAGCATCGTTAAACGTTCTGGTCCCATACCAAACGCATAACCGGAATAAACCGCTGGATCATAGCCCCCGTTCTGAAGAACTACCGGGTGAACCATTCCGCAGCCCATAATTTCCAGCCAACCGGTTTGCTTGCATACCGAACAACCTTCACCATTACACAGAAAACATTCAAAGTCAACCTCAGCGCTTGGCTCAGTAAATGGGAAATGGGAGGCGCGGAAACGTGTGCGCACCTGTTGTCCAAGCAAGCGGCGTGCGAAATCGCTAATCGTACCCTTGAGATCACCAAAAGTGATTCGTTTTCCGACTGCTAAGCCTTCTACTTGGGTGAATTGGATCTCGTAGCGGGCGCTAATCTGCTCATAGCGGTAGCACATACCAGGCAAGATGATCCGAATGGGCGGTGGATCTTGGGGCGATTGTGCGACGTATTCCCGCATGGCATGCACTTGCCCGGGGGATGTATGAGTGCGCAGCAGTAGTGGATCATCTCCACGGTCAATGGCGCTCTCTATATAATACGAATCCTGCATCTCGCGTGCTGGGTGGTGCGGCGGGAAATTGAGCAGTTGGAAATTGAATTCGTCAGTTTCCACTTCACGTGAACGGTAGATTTGGAATCCCATCTCACCAAAAATGCGGTAAATCTCGCGCAGCGTTTGTGTTGCCGGGTGCAGCCGCCCTTTGACAATTGGTCGGCCGGGAAGCGTCACATCTAACCGTTCACTTTGCAGTGATCGGGTCAGCGCAGCGTTTTTGATCGCGACAGATTTCGATTCATAAGCCGCTTCAATAGTGTGCTTAACTTCGTTGGCTCGTTTCCCTACGACGGGACGCTCTTCTTTTGGTAATCCTCCCAGAGCATTAAACACATCCATAATCGGGGAGCTGCGCCCCAAGTTTGTCACGCGCCACTGCTCCAAAGACTCCTCATCTTGGATTGAATCTAAATCGGTCATTGCTGACAGTTCGATTTGTTCTAGTTTTGTTTGCATACATACCTCCAATTGCATGTAAAGCAACAGGCAAGCCTTAACGATGCCATGTGGTATTGAGTGATAACCTGCTGGTGCCCAAGAAACAAAAAACCGCCCCTGAACAGGGACGGGATAAAATTCCCGCGGTACCACCCACTTTGACTGCTGATTAGCAGCCCACTTGATCACCAACGGCACCACTCACAAAAACTGCTTATGGGCGATTGGTTCCCCTGCTAACACGGGGGCTGTGTCCCATACTACTAATGCCGGGAGTTTACCAACCGGACATGTTCACATGGGCAGCTCGCGAGGGAACTTCGACCAGCTTCCACCGGGTAGGGGTCTCAGTCAACGCCCGTACCTCCCTGTCGGTTTGTCATGGATTGGAGGGTTCCAACCCAACTCTGGCTTACTTTCCTCGGTCTTGGCCTTGATTATCTTAAGTTGCCACTATTATCACCAAATTAGAAAATCTGTCAAGGAAGGCATATATTTGGTATAAGTGGATTCCCTGTCCAGATCGTTCTATTGGATACGCCTATTTCAGGGCGTTGTTATCAGCGGCCTGCAGTTCGACAAAACGGGGGTGATCAGCATAGGCTCCGTGATATTTTTCTGGTAAGAGCAGCGCAATACGGCACATGATTTCGTCACTATTGCGTTGGAGGCTGGCTGCCCGGTCTTTGCGGTTGATTGGCGGCAATTGGAAGGGTTTGCCGATCTGAATAGTCACATGAGGGCGGCGCAATCGTTGAAGTTCACGTGTGGCAATCTCGGTACCAGCGATTGCCATCGGGATGATCGGTGCTTTTGCCTTATCTGCCAGATAGGCGATGCCGCTTTTTGCGGGAAGCAATGCGCTAACCTTACTGCGCGTCCCTTCGGGAGCAATGCCCAGCACTCCTCCCATCGAGAGATGTTTTATGGCTTTTCTCAACGCATTCAGATCAGCTGAGTCCCGGTCTATCCAGATTCCCCCACCGAGGTTGATGATCCAACTGAAAAGCGGATATCGTTTATATGTATCTGCCGCTAAACCAGTGACATCGTCCCGATCGATCATCGCGTAGGATATTGGCACATCAAAACAGCTCATATGATTGGCGGCGACGATGCATGGGCCAGTGGGAGGGATGTTTTCCTGCCCAAACACGATGGTGTGCGATAACCATTTGACCAATGTTAGCAAAACTTGTCGTAATCTGCGTCGATTCATGGCTGTGGACTACAGGTGGCCTTTATTTTACCGACAATATTATAGTCTACAGGGATGATGTGATTCAAAGCGTAGAGTCATATCGGTACTCGGCTTTCTTCTGGTTATGCGGGTATAATCTGCCAGATGATTGCGTTGACCGTTAACTGGAGACAAATGCTGTGCCGTGTGCTGTTCGGATTCGTAATTTTAGCCTTTAGCGCGTGTGGCAGTCCAACTCCATCACCGACAGGCCAAACCCAAGTATTCACACCAGAGATTCCCACCACAACCACAGAGAAGAGTGAACCGACAAACACACCACCACCGCTGGCAGCCAAAGTTAATGGTGAAGGGATTCCTCTGCAGCAATACTTGGCTGAAGTAGATCGTTACTACCAAGCCACTGGCACACAACTGGCAACAGAAGATGTAGGCAAGATTGTCATGGCTGATTTGGTGAACCAAGTGCTGCTGGCACAGGCGGCTGTTGAAAATGGTTACATCGTGGAGGACGAACAGTTGGAGCAGCGAATAAACAATCTTGCTTCGAATGTCGGGGAACAGCAGTTTCGCGAGTGGATGGTGAAATACGGCTATGATGAGCAGAGTTTTCGCACAGATCTGGAACGCTCCAGCGCAGCATCCTGGATGAGGGATCAGATCCTGGCCGGTTACCCCGACAAAGTTGAACAGGTGCACGCTCGACAGATTTTGCTATATAATGCCGATGAGGCGAGTGACGTACTGGCACGAATTCGCGCTGGCACCGATTTTTTGATCCTCGCGTCCGAATATGACCCGCTTGGCGCGGGAGATCTAGGATGGTTCCCGAGGGGATACTTGACTGACGTAAAGCTGGAAGAGGCGGCCTTTAGTTTACAGCCTGGTGAAATCAGTGATGTAATTGCTGCCGATATGGGACATCATATCTTGCTCATCGTTGAGAGGGAACCTGTAAGAGATCTTAATCCCAATGCCCGGATTGTACTGCGTGAACAGGCGATACAAGCGTGGCTGGAAGAGCGCAGGATGGATAGCGAGATAGTGATCTTAACTCAATAATGGCGAGTAGAGCGAGAGAAGCAAATGGATGATTTCGATTATAAGGAACCAACCAATACACGAAGCAGTATTTGGGCGATGATCCTAAATGTACTCACTGTTGCGGTGTTGATAGCCACCTTGTGCATTGGAGGGTTTTTCCTGGTTATCTTTGTTAACCCACAATCAAGTATCAACCCTTTCCCTCCCGCTACTTTACCACCCGAGCTCGAATTCCCAACGGCGACGCCGACACCGCAATTGGTATTGCCGGCGACATGGACCCCACAACCAACAACAGAGCCCGCCGCGACCTATACCCCGAGACCGTCGTCGACACCAGCGGCGACCGTAACTCCTTTCCCCATGTTTACTTCTTCGCCAACCGCTGAATCAACGGAAGTAGCAGGGAGCAAACCATTTATCGTTGATCAGGGTAGTCCAGTGGCCATCTCCAGCGAGACCTTCCATCCAGAATCTGGCTGTAATTGGATGAGTGTTGCAGGCCAAGTATTGGATATGAGCGGAGCCCCATTGAATGGGGTTGTGATTAAGCTTAGTGGAGTCTTGGCGGGTGAATATAGGGATCAGACCAGTTTAAGTGGGGTTGCCCCCCAATACGGGCAAGCCGGATACGAGTTCTTTTTAACTGACGAGCCGGTTGCCTCCAGAGAGGGGCTGTGGCTGCAGTTATTTGATGTTGCCGGTTTGCCCATGTCTGACAAGATTTATTTCGATACATTTGATGACTGCGATCGCAACTTGATTTTCATTAATTTCCGGCAGGTACGCTAAGCATCTGGAATTCTGGCAGCAGCAAACAGAGCGACAGCTCTTATGTCGCTCTGTTTGTTTATTATGCAGGGGATGCAGACTGCGATTTAGTGTTAGAGCTGTGTTGCTACTGATCCCCCTCTCCTGATAACTTGAGCCAAGCATCCCTAACCAATCTGGCATCATCCTCCAGGATGGGGCTTTCCACCAGGATACGGCCGGCGCACTCAAAATCTAGCAGCGATTGTAAAATCGAGGCCAAATCCAAATCTGATTCTTCAAGGGTCAGGTGTTCACGCTCACCCTTAGCCGAGTACTTGATTCCGGAAATGTGGCAGTGCAGCTCCTTGAGTGCACCGGCACCTAATTCTCTTCCATACAGCTCTAAGGTCTGCACCCATTCAGCGTAGGAATTGAAGGATCCATCGCCTGGCCGGGCATGTAAATGGGCGAAGTCGATACACGGGGCAACACCTTCAATTTCCTGGGACATCTTGATGGTATCTTCCAGAGAGCCGAGCATGGCGGATTTCCCCATTGTTTCAGGGCGCAATGTGACCGGGTTGTCGTTTGCACGTAGTTCTCTTATGCAGTCCTGCAATCGTATGATTGCGCCTGGAAGTACTTCTTCAGGGGCGCGCTCAAAGTAGGAACCCGAGTGGAAAACGATATCGGTTGCCCCGGCTAAGTGTCCATAATGGGCTGCGTCCATAAGCCGTTTGCGCGATTTAGGCCACTCCTCTTCATCCGCGTTTAGGTTGATGAAATAAGGCGCGTGAACGCTGAGAGCGACATTATTTTCTTCAGCAGCCGCTTTGATCGCCGCGCAGGTTTTTTCTGATACCCGTACGGACCTAACCCAGCCCAACTCGAGCCCGTATAGGCCGAGTTCAGCGCTGTAGATTGCGCCACCTACGCTCCCACCGGGTTTCTTCGGGGTTGATTTAGGGGATCCGACAGTACCGAATCGAAAAGAAGGTTGGGACATGCTGTCCTCCGAGAATGTGTAACAGTTAAATGATTTGTTTTCTAGCTAATTAATTGATTTCTTAGGCGGATTATTGTGGGATAAGCGACTGCAGGCGATGCCAGAGTGGTGGACCAAGCACAAGTAAACCGATGATAACCGAGCTGCCAGCCGCGATTAACACTGCGGCCGCTCCCACATCTTTACCGACTTTTGCCAGCGCGTGCTGCTGCTCGCAGGCTAGATCAACAACTGCTTCAAGGGCAGTGTTAATGAATTCTGCGGTCCATACCATCGCGATTGCCAAAATGATGATTGCCCATTCCAATTGATCTATCTGCAGCCATAGGCAGAGCAGGATGACTGCTACGCTGACCACCGTATGGATCCAGGCGTTTCGCTGCGTACGGATAACAAACCACCAGCCTGAAAACGCATACTGGAAAGATTGGGCGCGAGATTTAAAAAAAGACCTCATGGATAGGCTGTTCAGTGCGAATGGTATATCAAAATGCTGTTAGGGAGGACTGATTGTGCAGCTAAGTTCTTTTAGGATATCGGACTGGCGTTCCCACATTGCTCTTTTCTCACCATCTTGGGAGTGATCGTAACCCAATAGATGCAGCACGCCATGCACAACTAAAAGGAACAACTCATCCCTTACGGTGTGTCCTCCGGCTGCGGCCTGCATAAGCGCACGGGGATAGGAGATGACGATGTCACCTAAGTAGCGCTCGTTTGTTTCGGGATCTTTTTCATCAACGGGAAAAGAAAGTACATCTGTGGGTGTGTTTATTTGCAGGAACTCAAAATTCAGTTTCTGTAGTAGGGTATCATCGCTCAGTATGATCGTTATATTTGATGCAGAGGTATGATGTTCGAGTAATAACGCCGTTTGGGCGGCATCGATAATGCTGTTCTGTAGGTCGAGAGTAATCTCATATGACTCAATGAGATGTTGATCAAGGTCCAGGTATATCATTGCTGGATTTTAAGAGGAAGTAGATGAATCAGGTTGTCCCGTTGCTGTTAGTTCTGTGTGGGGAATGGCCTCTGAATCGACTGGGCGGGTGGCAACCGGGTCGGCTGCTTTGGCATTGTTCTCCAATTTAGGATATTCAATGCGCGGATGGTATATTCCCTTTAGAGTCGCAGTAAATGATTGGGCAATATTTTCCAAGTCGCGGATTGTCAAATTGGTATTATCCAACTCGCCCTGTGAAAGACGGTTCGTGATGACGGTCTTTATCATCTCGTGCAGGTCATGTTCATTTTCTGGTCTGCCGGCGCGTACGCGCGCTTCGCAAGCATCTGCCAACATCAACAAAGCGGTCTCGCGCGATCCGGGGCGCGGTCCAGGGTAGCGAAACTGTTCGATATCAACTGAATCCTCGTCCCCACCAGCGGCATCCACCGCTTTAACATATTGGTAGCGCGTGATAGTTGTACCGTGGTGCTCAAGAATGAAATCCTGGATCCGGTTGGGCAAGCGGTGTTTGCGAGCCAGATCGATGCCATTCTGTACATGATCAATAATGATCTTAGCACTAGCAAGCGGATCAAGGTCGTCATGCGGGTTCGGATTACCAGGGACCTGATTCTCGATAAAGAACATGGGGTTTTCAGTCTTCCCAATATCATGGTAGAGTGAACCAACCCGAGTGAGCAAAGTGTCAGCATCAATGCGCTCTGCAGCTTGTTCAGCGAGATTGGCAACCTGCAGACTGTGCTGGTATGTACCAGGCGCCGTGCGCAGCACCATCTGCAGCACGGGATGTTCTGGACGTGAGATATCCATTAATTGCAATGCAGTGGTCATCCCCAGAAATTGAGCCAAGAAAAACTGCAGCGCTACGGCTAGACTGACCGATGCAATTGCATACAAGAAGACTATACCGATTAAATTCGCCAGCATGAGCCAATCCGTTGTGACTTTTGGCAGCGTGAATATGATTACGACCAGTGCGCCGCTGCTGGCGATTGCTAAAGCCGCCCGGAAAAAAGCGGTAAGCCGGCGGGCTTGCCGTAAGGCAAATATCCCAAACAAACTGCTGAGAATATAAAACAGAGTGAGCTGCAGCGCCTCAACCCTGCCATAAGCGGTTAATATCGCAAGCGATAGTGTAGTGATGGTGGCTGGCTCAGCCCCAAAGAGCACGGCAACAGTCAAACTGTACGCAGCAAGGGGGAATATGAAAACGATTAAGCTGTCATCCGGTGTCATCAAGCGACCAATGACCAGAAATGCGATAAACAGCACCGCAATGACGGCTAAACCGCGCAAGTCATGTGTCAGAGTTTTGTAACGGAGCAAATAAAGTAGGGGTAATGCGATGCATAAAATCGCAATCGCTCCAGCGCTGGCTAGTTCTCGCCAGCCCGGTTGTTGTTCGATTAATCCATATTCCTCGAGTGCTTCCCGGGTCAGCTCGGTTAACACCTGCCCCTGTTGAACAATCGTCTCTCCAGTTTTGTACGAGCGAGTGGCTGGAGGCACTGCTGCGCTAGCTGCCTGGCGGGCGCTTTCGGTCAACTCTTCACTATATGTGCTGTTGGGCACAACCAGGGTGGCAACCAGCTCGGTTACGATATCAGTTTGTTCTTGTGACAGTGAAAGGCTGATTAGGTTTGGGATGATACGTTTGGCATCATTCAAGCGGTCCTGTCGGATTGCCCCCCGCATAACCTGCTCGAGTACTACAATGGCTTCTTGCTGAACGGTTTGCCAGCGTGCATCACTCAACTCAAGGATAACAGCGGCTGTCTCGTGGGAAAGTTCAAGGTAGTCCAACGCAGCCAGGTCATTTAATTTTTGTTCCTTGCTGGCGTATTCATCATCCCTCACGCTCGTAATATACGCCAATGCTGCCCGCAGTTCTTCTAGCTGCTGGCGGGCAATATTCGTGTCGGCAGCTGTGTATACCGGTGCAATTGCTTGGGCTGCTGCCTGACGTTGTTGTTCAGTGAGGACAGCGCTCTCGTAGGTCAAGTCAATCGGTGCTTGCATATGCTGCGGTGCAACCTGACCCTCAACCAAGCTGGCCGATGTTATTGGTTTAAGAATTGGCAACAGCAATACACTTAATGCAACACCTGCAACAATGATAACGAGGAGTGCATAAAAGAGTGGACGTTTACTGCGTGCTAGCGCGGTTTTCTCAGACATATGATTGATTTACAGCGGATAGAATTGCGATAAGCCCAAATTTAAAACGGTGGATCACCAAATTTATGCCAGTGTCGTTATTGCCCGAGCAATTTCCGTACCACCTGACTCACATCACCACCCGCAGCTCTCCCTTGAATGCGCGGCATCAGGACCTTCATCACTTGTCCCATCTCCGCGGGTGAGGTTGCGCCGACCTCGCTAATGGCTTCGCGCGCAAGCGACTCAAGCTCTGCTGGGCTGAGCTGTGTGGGCAAGTATGGTTTTAGGATGGATATTTCTGCTTCCGCCTCTTTGATGAGGTCAGGACGGTTCGCAAGTTTCGCGTCGGCGATTGATTCTTGGAGTGATTTGATTTCTTTTTGAATTATGCTGATGACCTGCTGCTCACTTAGCTGATCTCCCTTTTCGACCTCAGCCAATTTAATCGCCGATAGAACCTGGCGTAAGGCGCGTTTGCGTGTTTCATCTTTGGCCCGCATGGCTAGTTTTAAGTCATTTTCAAGCCGAGTTTGTGTATTCATGCTTTTCATTATACCCATATTCATTTTAAAAGTCACACGCAAGCCTGATCACGCCAGGGTATTGGATCCTGGTAGTTGATTATCTGCCCAAGAACTGCAACAGGGCTGCCAGTACTGACAGCCCTGTTATTGACGTTTGGGGTTGTGGGTTTATAACGGAACGACATTAGCAGCTTGGAGACCACGCGAGCCTTCTTCAAGTGAGAACTCAACCATTTGATCTTTGTCAAGTCTGCGGTATCCGTCGGAATGAATTGCTGAATAGTGTACAAACACATCTTCACCACCATCATGACCGATGAAGCCGTAGCCTTTGGCGGCGTTGAACCACTTAACAGTTCCGGTAATCCGTTCGTTCATTTTTCTTATTCTCCATCATTTAAACAATGTTGGCGCTTTTTGACATGCCCAAATATTTAATAGGGTTGGAGTTTGAATCACGCCGATTTAAACAGCGCTAAGGTTATCATCTTCTACTTTGTAAGTCAATATTTCGTATTCATTATGTTATTCTTCAGCAAAATTGACAACAGGTAACTGTTCAGCGAAAACGTCTCTATATGAGCGAAAGGATGACACTGAGCGTGAATGAAATTAAACGAGTGTACCTGCCCAAGCCGGTTTGCTCGTTGATTGCTGGATTTCAAACCGTATTTTGTGCACATTGCCCTAGATATAGAAAAAGCCCTCTGGCAACTTCACTAGAGGGCTTCTGCACTCAGGTATTATGTATACCAGGTCTACTCCTTCAACTTAGATTGTAGAGCTTCGGTTAATGCCGGGACGATATCGTGTAAATCTCCAGCAACCCCAAAACGAGCTAATTTGAATATTGGAGCGTCGGGATCTCTATTAATCGCTACGATTACCTTGCTGGTCCGCATACCAGCTTGATGCTGGATTGCGCCAGAAATGCCGCAGGCGATATACAGGTCTGGAGAGACCACTTTCCCGGTTTGACCTACCTGGTATTCGTATGGAATGTAGCCAGCATCGACCGCCGCCCGGCTGGCACCGACCGCAGCGCCCAGGATTTGGGCTAATTCACCGATTAGTTTGAAACCCTGCTGAGCACGCCATACTTCGGCTTGTTTTTCATCCATGCCGTCTGGTGGAGCTAGCGATGGGTTGTTGGATACGCCGCGCCCCCCCGACACGATTACCGCCGCATCGGCAAGACTCACGCCTCCTTCCGCTTCCGTGTAACCGCCTACTATTGTCCGGATGTCATCTTCAGCCAGCACAGGCGAGACTTTGTTCACTGCGCCCATTCGGGATGAATCTGGTTCGGGCTTGGAGAACGCCCGGATGCGGGTGGTGATAATTTGTGGGTTGCTCACGCAGACGGTTTTTGCTAGGACTTTTCCCGCATATACCGGGCGCGTGGCGATTATGCGGCCATTTTCTACTTCCAATGCAGTCACATCGGGCATTGAACCGGTATTTAAATCCATAGCAGCCATGGCTGCCAACTCACGGCCGCGGGAAGTTGTGGGCAGAAGAAGTACTTCGGCGTCGCTTTCTGCGAGCAGCTTGACCAAAAGGGCAGTATACGGCTCCGGCCGGTATTCTTGGAGGGTGGCATCATCCGCATATGCGACTTCAGCTGCTCCGTAAGTGACCGCCTCATTGGCCACCTGTTGGGATTGGTCGCCGAAGACCAAAGCGCTAACGCCACCACCCAAGGCATCCGCCAGTTCCAATCCAGCGCCGAGTGCCTCCCATGAAGCGGGGTGAGCTGTTCCTTTGAACTGATCAATATAAACCCAGATTTTATTGCTCATCACAGTACCTTCTCTGCCATAATTTTGTTCGCTAATTCGGATGCGATTTCCTGGACGCTATCTCCGGCGATTATTTCTGTCGTGACCTCACGAGTAGGTGGATTCTCTACAACAGGCCAGCTGACGACAGATTTCGGTGCGTCCATGCCGAGATCGTTTAACGACCATACCGGGATATTGGCGCGTGAGGCTTTGCGAATTCCCATGAATGAAGGATAACGGGGTTCCCCGATATCTTTTCCGACACTGACCACGGTGGGCAATTTTCCATCCACGATTTGTCGCCCTTCTTCAGTCGCACGTTCAACGCGAAAAGTCCCTTCTTCCGGGCTGACCGCGCTGATTACCGAAACGAGTGATACGACTGGCCAACCCAGTACACGTGCGGTTTGGGCAGCCGTTACACCCATGTCTCCATCAATCGCTTGCCGGCCGAAGAAAACCATATCGGCATCACCAATCTTTTTGATAGCGGCGCCGAGCACGCGGGCTACGGCCTGCGAATCCGCGTTTGCCATTGCAGTGTCCGAAATTAATACCGCTTCTTGGCAGCCCATAGCCAGAGCGTGTTTTAGGGCTTCGGTGGCATTCTCAGCCCCTAAACTGACTACGATGACATCGCCGCCGTGTTTTTCGGTTTGCACCAATGCGGCTTCAACCCCGTATTCATCCCAGGGGTTGATCACCAGTGGTGCATCTCCCCAAGTCACTTGCCCGTCAACCACTACGACCTTCGCAGCCGAATCAGGGACTTGTTTGACACAAACTATGATTTTCAAAGCGACCTCCTATTGATGTATCAGATTTGTATAAGCTTGACGGACGTATAAATCCAATTTACTTGGTCAATATCTTTGTTAATGTTAAGACACGAGATCTTATCGCGGTGCAAAATTTCGCCGATCCGGTAAAGGGTTGGTTTGAAGGCTACTGCGCAGAAGATTGCCAATAATCTGGATCATAAGGTGGCAGTTCACAGCGTAAAGGTGCATCCTGGCGGTATTCCAGTGCATAGCCAGCTTGCATTAATTGGTGAATTTCGCTTGTGCCTTCGTAGATCACCGCGCCCTTTGAGTTTCGCAAATAACGCTCGACATCGTATTCGTCACTATAACCATATGCCCCATGTACTTGGATCGCCTGGGAAGCTGCTTCAAAGGATGCATCAGTGGCGTACCATTTCGCCAGCGAAGTTTCCCGTGTATTGCGTTGACCTTGATTCTTCATCCAGCCGGCCTGCATGTACAATAGACGCGCCGCGTCATAAAATTGTACCATATGGGCAATTTTCTGCTGGATCAGCTGCAGCTTCCCGATCTCACGGCCGAAGGCTCGTCTTTCATGGGCGTACTCTACACTTGCCTCGAGACAAGCCCGGATCAACCCTGTCGCGCCAGCAGCGACTGTGTAGCGACCGTTATCAAGACAAGACATGGCGATTTTAAAACCTTCACCTTCTTCTCCCAGGCGGTCTGAGATCGGCACCTCAACATCTTGAAAGGCCAGCCATCCAGTTGAACCAGCCCGCACCCCGAGCTTTCCATGAATATCTCCACAGGTAACTCCTTCAGATTCGAGATCGACCATAAAAGCAGACAATCCGTCGTGTGGATCGGGTGCATCAGGGTTTGTGCGAGCAACGACCAGAGCATGGTGGGCTTTGGTCGCCAGAGATATCCACATTTTTTCGCCGTTTAAAATATAGACATTGCCGCTGCGCCGGGCAGTACTCGCGATTGCTGCAACATCGGTCCCAGCATTCGGCTCAGTAAGCCCGAAGCATGCGAATTTCTCCCCGCGTGCCTGTGGTACTAACCAGCGCTGTTTTTGCTCATCATTGCCCCATTGTAATAGCCCCATGCTGTTTAAACCCACATGGACAGACATGATTACGCGCAGGGTGCTGTCTACTGCTTCCAATTCCTCGCATGCCAAACCAAGCGCGATGTAATCCATCCCTTGTCCGCCATCACGAACTGGGAAGCATATCCCCAAGATACCTAATTCCCCCATCCGCGGCAGGATAAACGATGCCATCTCTTGTTTACGGTCGTATTCTTTTATGATTG
>Ga0209013_10000841_pt1 | contig 28108 bp, 23 predicted proteins | sample Cruoilmetagenom2_FD_187291 | JGI IMG/M metagenome (GOLD analysis project Ga0209013, IMG submission 187291) | Oil polluted marine microbial communities from Coal Oil Point, Santa Barbara, California, USA - Sample 2 (SPAdes) (version 2) | ecosystem: Environmental > Aquatic > Marine > Oil seeps ...
CATCACCAATTGCGCCGATCACGCTTCTCTCCTCCCCCTCGACCAGGTGAGCGCCTAGACCGTAATACTCAATTCTCTCAATTACACTTTCAACCTGCTCCTTGGACGCGCCGGTTCGCATTATTATCATCATGGCTGGATTCTCCCTTACGACATTTTTCGGTGATTATGATATATCCGGCCTCAATTTGGCCGCCTCACCTAGGTACACATGCTTGATTCCTGATTGGGTTAAATCTGTATTCCAGTGCAATAATATTCTTACACACTTGGGCAAACTTCCTGGAACAGCAATTTCGCGTGAACATAACAGAGGAATCTGATCCCATCCAATCTGCCGTGCGGCTTTGGCTGGATATGCAGCGTCTAAATCATCTGTCATTGTAAAAATAACACTCACGATCTGTTCACTAATCAATGATGGATTTGCCTCCACGATTGCTTCCAATAACTTGTGCGTCCCACGCAAGATCTCTTCGGGTGTATTATTTCCAACCACAGTCGCACCTCGAATACCTCTTACAGCCATATCTACCTCCTAAAAATAAAAATGCGAGGCCGTTGGCCTCGCATTTCGGGATCATCTAATAAACTTTCCGGTTACCCGCTTAATCCTCGCCAACGACTACTACAATTATGTAGTCGTGATATATTTTCGAGGAATAATACCAGCAAGTTGTTTTTGTTTTACTCATTGTGTTCACCGAATGGTATAGAGTTTACTAAATGGTCGTGTAAACGTCAAGCATTAATAACGGATCAATCACACGAGCTGGTGAGATATAATGATAGTTCCTGATAATCACAAAAAGAGCACCCAATCTATCATCCCAGGCTGCACAAAAACATAGATGCTTAACTTATCATCTAGACCCGCATCGTTTCGAATTTATACTAGCCTGTTTCTACTGTCTGCAGCTACCCTCACTTTTGAAATCAGCCTCACACGCATCTTCTCTGTGGCGCAGTTCTATCATTTCGCATTCCTGATTGTGAGCATTGCATTACTAGGTTATGGCGCGAGTGGTGCCGTCTTAACCATCCTGCCGGATCTCCCCAGATTAAAAAATAATCCCTTACGCAATCTTGGCTCGTTATCTCTGGCGGCCGGATTCAGCATCTTATTCGCCTATCTGGTGATCAATAGGGTGCAGTTCGATTCATTCAGTATAATTATTGATCGAAAACAGATTGGCATTCTAATATTATGGTACATCGTCCTCGCTCTGCCATTCTTTTTCAGCGGCATGGCGGTCGGGTTATTATTGTCGACTTTTCCCAAACGCGCGGACCGGGTTTACGCGGCAAACCTGATCGGATCAGCCTGCGGTTGTGTCATCGCCCTGGCTGTCCCAGCTTATATCGGTGGAGAAAGCACAATAATACTCTGCAGTGGATTGACAGCAATTGGGTCAATAATTTGCCTGGTCCCCGATCGGAGTACGAAATCGAGAGCTGGATCTGGAAAGACCGGGAGTATCTCATCCCTGGTAATATTAATTACATTACTAATTTTGGCTATTTGGTCGCGCCTCCCAGGCAGCGGTGGAGGAGCATTTCTAGAATTAAATATATCTCCTTACAAGAGCCTCTCTTACGTAATGCAATATCCGGGGGCAGAGATTATTTTCCAACGCTGGAACTCCTTCTCCCGGGTAGACCTCGTGCGAAGTGAAGGGATACGATCTTTACCCGGACTGAGTTTCCTTTACAATGACCAACCACCCTTGGAAGATGGTTTGCTGATCGATGGCGACGAGTTGAGTCCAATTTTATTGGGAGATGAAGATCTGGATGTGTATCATTTTCTACCATCGGCGGTTGGTTTTTATTTGCGCCCAGAAGCCGAAGTGTTAGTTCTCGAACCACGCGGCGGGCTGGATATCCTCACAGCGCTGTCACTGGGATCGAGAAAAGTCACGGCGGTCGAGGTCAATCCGCTCATCGTTAATGCCGCAAAACAGATTTACACGGACCCGCGTGTAGATGTTGCCATCGAGTCAGATCGCAGCTACACCAACAAAAAAACTGGCAATTTTGATATCGTCATCCTGTCTCTCGTTAATGCTTATCACCCCGTTCGGTCTGGTGCTTACAGCCTGGCAGAAGACTACCGTTATACTGTAGAAGCGTTCCAGGATGCGATCCGGCAGCTAAATTCAGAGGGAATATTGGTTGTCAACCGTTGGCTGCAAAATCCACCCAGTGAGAGTTTACGAACGTTCGCTCTCGCCATAACCGCATTAGAAAACGAAGACATCGACCCATTAAATAATATCGTCGTCTTTCGCGGCTACAACACGGCAACGTTGTTGATTAAAAAAGAACCTTTCAGCCGCAGCGAGCTTGATCTGATCAACGAATTCACAACGATGCGGGCTTTTGACATGGTTTACGCTCCTGAGCTAACGGATTATCTGGTCAACCAATACTCGATATTGCCGGAACCTGTTTACTGGCGAACTTTTTCCGACTTGATCAATTCAAGTCCAAAGGAGGATTTTTATGATTCTTACCAATATAACGTACGCCCACCAACAGATGATAAACCCTTTTTCGGCCATTACTTCAAATGGAGCCAATTTGACGATGTGATGTCAGAATTAGGTAAATTTTGGCAGCCTTTTGGGGGTGCCGGCTATCTTGTCGTTATCGCTTTATTAATTCTATCAACTCTGCTTGCCGGTTCCTTCATTCTGATACCAGTTGTCGTATCCAGTATTCGACATAAACATATAAAACGGGATTATAGACACCAGAAAACATTCATGTTAAGTTTGTTGGTTTATTTCAGCATGCTTGGATTTGGATATTTGCTGGTTGAAATTCCGTTAATCCAAAAGTTTATCCTCTATCTGGGACAGCCGGCCTACGCTGTGACAACTGTATTATTTACTATTCTCCTCTTTTCCGGAGTTGGCAGCCGGTTCAACCAGCGCATCCCATTAAGCATTGCTCTAGTCAGCCTGGTAATTTTAATTGGCAGTACGCCCCTGTTAATGCCTCTTCTATTTGAAGCTACGATTGGTGTGCCCCTGGCTTTCCGATTTGTTATCACGGTTCTGGCGCTCGCTCCAATTGGTTTCTTGATGGGCATCCCATTCCCCGCGGGCATTCATAGGTTGTCAAGGAACGATTCTGAATTTTCGATCCCCTGGGTGTGGGCTATCAATGGATCAGCATCCGTTATTTCTGCGGTGTTGGCTGCGTTATTAGCTATTTCAATTGGTTTCAACTGGGTCTTATTGATCGGAGCATTTTGCTACGCGGCAGCATGGTTAACGGTTAGACTTACGGACCAGAAGAGCGATCCTGTATCTCCCCGGTGAATGGTACGAACCTGACCGCTCCCAGGTTATATCCTTTCAATTCCCCTCCCTCCAGGACAAATTTCCACATGGTTTGAATGCTGCCAGGTGGGCCGATCGGTATCACCAAACGCCCGTCATCGGTGAGCTGCTCGACCAGGAAAGGTGGTAAATGATCCGGTGCCGCAGTAACTATGATGGCATTGAATGGGGCATAATCAGTCCAACCGAAGTAACCATCTCCACTTTGAGATACCACACCTTCATACCCCAACCTCGATAAGCGGGATGCCGCACTTTCAGCTAATTCGGGAACGATCTCAATTGTATAGACTTCGATGCCACCCAATTCCGCCAAGACTGCTGCCTGGTAACCAGAACCAGTGCCGATCTCCAGCACTTTTTCACCTCTTTCCAGGGCAAGCAGTTCAGTCATCCAGGCCACGATATAGGGTTGGGATATAGTCTGGCCATAACCAATCGGCAGCGGTGAATCGATGTAGGATAAATTTTGTGAGTCTTCAGGCACAAATTCATGCCTCGGTACCGTCCTCATCGCGCGCAGAACGTCAGGGTCAGAAATCCCGCGCGCCTCAATGGTGTCCGCGACCATTTCCTGGCGTTCCTGCAGGAAAGGATCCTGTGTCGGCAGCGTAATGTTCTCCTCAGCATCCTTGGTAGATCGAACAGGCTCTACAGGTGTCTCCGTCAGCTGCTGACTGCAGGCAACAGCTATAAACGGGATCAGAAAAATAAAGAGTAAACCAATCTGGTACCCCCATCGATTAAGTCGGACAAACGAGATGACCACTTAGACCGTCCTTTCACAATCTTGTTCTCAGGTCCAATGCACTATATCATTAATCTCTCGACGCGATCGATTTACAGGGACTTCATCCGCATAACCAATCGGTAAAATTGCTACCGGTAAAACGCCATCCGAGGCACCAATGACCCTGCTAACAGAATCATCCTCGAATGCACCAACCCATACACTGGCCAATCCCTGAGCAGAGGCTGACAGCATCGCTAATGTGCAGGCAATTGTTGCATCTTGCAGGGCATACATTTGCACACCGCGCTCTCCATATCGCCATTCTGATCGGGCCGGATGCGAACAGAAAACCAACACCACTGATGCGCTGGCGATGAATTCTTGATTAAGTGCCGCTTTGGCCAATAGGTCACGTTTCGATGGATCCGTTACCACGAATATCTCGTATGCCTGCAAATTGCCCGCCGAAGGTGCACGGTTCGCCGTCTCAAGAATCTTTTGTAATTTATCATCTTCTACAGATTCAGATGTAAATGTGCGAACTGAACACCGGTTATTTATAACATCAAAAAATTCCATTAGTCCTCCTTATTTATCCCAAAACGGCGCAAATAATCTTCCGCGGCCAGACTATGCCCGACATCATGCCTTGCTTGTTCTGATAGATACCATTTATGTTCAAGCACCTGACAATATAATTCCTGCAGCGTCGTGTGATCATCGCGTAAGTGTACCAATTTAGTAACAACGGGTTGATAAATATTCTCCAGCCAATAGTAAGCCCCCACTGTAAGAGGCGTGCTGCGGTTGTTGGTTCTAGATAGGGTCGCTTTTATTTCCTGGATTTCGTTCACCATTTGGCGCGCCTGCCCCTCTTCTGTATCCAGTCCAGTGAGGTTGTAAAGCTGGTCACGGTGAAAGTTGCGATCGGTTACCACAACCTTCAACCGGAGCTGATCTCCTGAATCCGTATGGGCCAATTCCACGTCACCGATCGAAAAACCAAGAGAATTCAGAGCCCGGATACGATCCTGGATCAAATAGTATTCTCCAGGATCAATGATATCTTCTCTCGTGATCTCTTCCCATAATTGTTGGTACCGCAACCGGATATAAGCCCCCGTTTCATCTATTGGAACATTTTCCGCAAGCAATCCGGTCGCCCCGAGGTCACCCAACTCTCCATTGATATTTTCCTCCATGATCTCAAGATCGTACAAACGTTGGGTCGGAGGAAAATTTTTCGGGTAATGATCACCGGTCTCAATATCAACCAGGTAGGCTTGCAGCGCGCCTGCATCACGACGGAACAAGGTGTTGGATAGAGAGCAATCTCCCCAATAGATACCAGCAAGATGAAGCTGTACAAGAAGACCTGCGACTGCATCCAGTAAACTTTCGCGATAATTTTCCAGGTTGCTTTGTATAAATAAGGTTCGATAAGGAAGGGATTGTTCCAGGTAGCGGGTAATCAATAACCCACTACAATCCGGTGAACCTGGTTTAAATCCATATCCAACTGATTTTACGGCCGGCAAACGTAGTTCTTCCATCTGGAGCAATATGTCAAATTCTTTTTTAGCGGCTTCACTTGATAATTCCTTAATCGCGTACAACGCACCATCATAATTCACGAATACTACCGGATGGCGCGAAATGCCGCTCGGTAAATTCTCGATGCGGGGGCAAACCCCTCTCCATTGGGATACGCCCAACTCCCAGGGTAAATCCTGGAAATCCGGTGTTCCTTCTCGGAGATGGAGGGTGTCTAAGTTAAATTTCATTGAAAATTAAACACAAAATATAAGTGTTGACCTAATCCCCTTCAGCGAAAGATTTCGCTTGTTCGACGTAAGCCAAGCTTTGATGCCGGAAATAGGTATTATAAAGGGTCGCATAATGACCATCCTGAGCCAGGAGCTCGTCGTGCGTCCCCACTTCTATGATGTTGCCATTTTCGAGCACAATAATACGGTCTGAAGCCTTAATTGTGGACAGCCGGTGTGCGATCAAGATACTTGTGGTCTTGCTCAACACCAGCTTTAATGCCTGCTGGATCTGCCACTCTGTAAACGGGTCGATGCTGGCGGTTGCTTCATCCAAAATAAAAATTGCTGGTCGCTGTACCAGTACGCGCATCAGGGAAACCAACTGGCGTTGGCCCATAGATAGACGAGCGCCGCGCTCTCCGACCTGGGTATTAAAACCGTTGGATAGCGCAACTAACCACTCACCTTCACCAATCTGGCCAGCAAGTTCTTCCATATCCGCACGAGTTGTGTCGCTCGGACAGGCATAACACACGTTTTCTTCCACGGTTCCCGAAAACAAAAATGGAGACTGCAAAACTATACCCAATTGCTGCCGATATTGTTTCAGGTCAAATGTCCGAATATCACGATTGTCGATATAGATCTTCCCAGCCTGAAATTCATAAAAGCGTTCGATTAGTTTGGCGATGGATGTCTTGCCCGCACCAGTGTGCCCTACGATGGCAATACTTTCACCGGGTTGGATGTGAAGATCAAAATTTTGCAAGACGATTTCTTTATCAGAATACTGGAAGGTTACATCTTCAAACTGAATGTCACCATCGATATGGTATATGTCTTGTGCATCTGTCTGGATCACTCTCGATTCAGCATCAATCAATGCAAAAACCCGCTCAGCAGCGGATAGTCCTGCCTGTAATTGAGCCCAAAATGAGGACAGATTGAGAACAGGGTTGAAAAATCGATCCAGGCTTTGCAAGAAGAGGAACCAGGCCCCGATGGTTATCAAGCCCATACTGGCGCTGATCCCGCCAAGGTACACCATTATTGCCGTCCCAATACCACCGAGCGCGTTTAATGTCGGGAATATGGTCGACAGCACTAATCCGCGTTGAACGTTTACGCGATAAGATTGTTGGTTTGCCCGGTCAAACTCTTCGTATATCGTATCTTCCTGGCGAAAATTTTTAGCGACAGAGATACCGCTGACCGTTTCTTTAATAGTTGCGTTGACATCCGCCATAGCGCGCATACCGCTGCGTGTAACTTTCCGGGCAATACGGCGGAAACTGAGGGCAACCAAGAAGACGATAGGTAAAAACGCGAACAGGTATAGGGACAGACGAAGGTTGATGGTGACCAGGACTATCCCCAACACAATGGACTGCACCAGTTGTGAGAAAATATCTGTCACCAATGTCACAGTCTGACCGAACTCTCGGGTATCCGAAGTGATCCGCGAGACCACTTTGCCTGATGAAAACTGATCATAAAATGACATGTCGTGTTCAGCAGCGGCGTCAAAACCGTCTTTCCGCATCCCAAGAACGATGTCACCGATAATTCTGGTTGTCAAGCGGCGTCTTCCCCAATTAGCTCCCCAGCGAATCACGCCTGCTAATAAAACTCCCACGCACAATACTATGACGCCCTGAAGCGTGATGTTATTTTCAAACGCATCAATGCTGCGCGCGACGAGTAGCGGCATGGCAGCGCTCGCCAGCGCAATGATCAGCAGAAGCACCACGACAATAAACACCTGCCAGGAATATTGGCGGAAATATGCCAGCATACGCTTGAGCAGATCCCGATCTGAATACTGGCGGTCGTAACCTTCAGAGCCTAGACTCGAAAAGAAACCCATACCTACTCGCTAAAGATCCTCCGATAAACTTGGGAAGTCACAATTAACTCATCATGAGAACCCATCGCGATGAGCTGGCCCTGTTTGATCACCAAGATCAGATCAGCCCAGCGTATCTGTGACAAACGGTGGGTGATGATCAAAGTTGTCCTGCCGCGCGCGGCAGTGAAGATTGCGCGTTGAATTTTGTCTTCGGTATCGCTGTCGATAGCGCTCGTAGAATCATCCAGTATCAATATGCTTGGATCAGTCAAGAACGCACGAGCAAGCGCCAGTCGCTGCCGCTGACCGCCAGAAAGTGTAACGCCTCTTTCACCAATCACCGTATCGTAGCCATCGGCGAAGGAAAGGATAAATTCATGCGCCTGTGCAGATTTCGCCACAGATTCTATTTCTTCTCTGCTGGCACTGGGGCGACCAAATGCGATATTCTCTGCGATCGAACGCGAGAACAGGAATATATCTTGTTCGATTATTGAAATGTGACGTCGAAGAGAGCCAAGATTCCAATCTCGCACATCCTCTCCGTCGATCAATACGGTTCCCTCGCTGACATCGTAAGTCCGGTTGACAAGTTTTGCTAGAGTCGTCTTTCCTGATCCTGTTTGGCCAACGATCGCCACCGTCTGTCCTGGATTGATCTTGAAGGATATATTCTCTAACAAACGCCCTCCCACTTCATAACCAAACGAAACATCTCGGAATTCGATCTCTCCATCCATAGATTGAACGTAACCACGAATATTCTGATCGAGGTCAGTTTCTCGATTGATCAGTTCCAGGATACGATTTCCACTGGCAATCCCTAAAGAGACCTGGGAGTAGGCAAATAAAGAAACGAAGGTGGGAAAAAAGAACAGTTGAAGAAGACCGAAATAACTAATAACCTGCCCAATATCGATGATACCCTGACCGTACAAAATCAATGCGTGCAGTAACCCACCAGCCTCCGCGAAGGCGAGCAGCAGCAGAGGTATAAAACGTGCCTCGATATCCCCCTGTTGGACAAAGGCATCGCGAAATTTCCTGGCGTTGCTTTCAAATCGCTGCTCTTCACTTTGCTCCTGAGCCATTCCTTTGACTGTCTCAATACCATCGATCACCTCAGTGAGTCGTGTGTTCAGACGTCCAAACGAGCTGCGAACATCAGCCGTGATCGGTTCCAGCTCCTTCAGATACTGCCAGATGGCCAGGATATAACCAATTATAAACAAAGCCGGTGTGAGGATTAATGATGGATATATGCTGGGGGCGACTAACAGAGGCATGATCAAAAAATTTGCCGATCCGATGACGAGATTTATTCCTGGGTTGAACATAAAATTGATCTCTCGAACATCATTGGTTGCGCGCGCCATCGTATCACCAACCGGCTGCAGACTGTGGAATGTCATGCTCTTGCCCAATAGACTGACATACAGCTCATCTCTAATGTCTCTCTCCACACGCTGCCCTATTAGTTCGGCGCTAAAATTCCTCCCAAACTGCAGCACGCCGCGCACAACTTGAGAAACCGCGATAGCTATGGCTATATATAACAGCGCGGTTAAATCCGGGTCAGGGGAGTCGACAAGGTTAATCGCATCGCCGATCAGAATGGGCACAACTGCGGCTAGGGCTGCGTTACCAAACGCGCCAATCAACGTGGTGATGATCAACGGCCACTGGTGAAATGCGTGGGAAGATATCCAGCGTTCGGATCCTCGCCGGTCTGTTCTATATTTTTTTGGCGGGCTGTATTCAGAGGATATAGAAGATGTTGTCATCGTTTATCGAAAAGCAATAATTATGCGGAAACTTCGTCGGGAAACGGCATTTTCGCTGCTATTTTATACACACCAAACTTGGGAAAATTCTCTGCTGGTACACGGCGCATGCGGCCATTACTTGGCGTTATCCTGTAGCTGAACCCATTTCGATGCAGTAACGGAATTGCACGCTGCCTCCTGGCGAAGATTTGGTGCATTAATTTCGAATGCTGCATATAGTTGTTCAGCTCTCGCGGAAATTTATCGAAGAGGAAATCGTATGCGGCAATAAATTCGCCGCGATAATTACTCGTAACACCCTGCAGGTTATTTATCACCCAACAGCGATCCTCATATTCCCAATAGTACGACAAACCGACAAAGTCCCCCTCAGGCGTTATATAGGGGAAAAACGGGAATGCACGGCAGGTGACCGAACGATATTCACGCTGACAGTACTGGTGACCCAGACAAGCGATAAGTTGATGCCCCTGTGGTGTCTGGCTGGCCAATTCATTAAAATCGTCCGTATTATCTGTCTGGAACAAGTGCCATAGATCGGTGTTTGATTTCAAAAACTCCCACTCAGAGTCATATGCTGAGGGTACGGCATGCCGTATGTCACAACAAAAAGGAACACCTCTCTCATTATATGGGGCGCATCGATCCCCGCAGTTGAGTTCCGCGATGGAGGCATTAAAACTGGCATAGAGGGCTGAAAACTCAACCGGATCCGATTCAACCATTGGCAAAGGATACCATAATTTCGTTGAATTCACGCCTGTTAATCCTTCAGTTTTTTCTTAAAAGGGTATAATGCTTCCGGAATGTACCGTCGTCGATACCGCCGCATTATAAATTTCTTTGCTCGACACCTGTTCACTATAGCGTTATGGGACATCATTTTTCCGCGTATCGGTTTGCGTAGTTTATCCAAGCGTACGCGTACAGAACGGCTGACGAATATCGCAACGGCGTACCGTGAGCTGGCTATTGAAATGGGGGGTGTTCTAATTAAAGTGGGACAATTCCTTTCTACAAGAGTGGACGTGCTCCCGCCTGAAATTACCGCAGAGCTGGCCGGTCTACAGGACGAAGTGCCTCCGGTCAATTTCGATGAGATCGTCCAAGTAGCCGAAGCCGAATACGGGAAGAGGCTGGATGAAATGTTCTTGGCATTCGAAGAAAAGCCATTAGCAGCTGCATCTCTCGGACAGGTACACCAAGCAAAAATATACAAACCCAAAAATTACGGCGATCCTGTTCAATACCCAGACGATGAAAACCATACCGATCCCGGTGTTTCGGACGAAGTAATTTCAGTCGTCGTAAAAATCCAGCGCCCAGATATCGAATCGATCATTGCAACAGATATGTCAGCATTACGGACTGTTGGTAACTGGCTTGATAAGTATCCCCCGCTACGTCGTCGAGTAAATTTCAAATCATTGCTGGATGAATTTTCTCGTATCCTGTATGAAGAGATCGACTATATTGCCGAGGGCCGCAACGCAGTTAAATTTGCTGAAAATTATCAGGACGCTCCACAAGTCCGTGTGCCACGCGTGATATGGTCGCATACAACCAAACGTGCGCTTACGTTGGAGAATGTATGGGGGATAAAAATAACGGATTATGAAGCGCTCGATGCTGCGGGCGTTGACCGCAACGAGGTAGCCAGCCGCCTAATTGATACATATTTAAAACAAACCTTTGAAGACGGTTTCTTTCACGCGGACCCTCACCCGGGAAATATATTTATCAATCCAATACCCATCATGCCATCAATTGACAGTGTTATTGGCATCAGCTCACAGAAAAGCACTGTATTCTGGCAGCTCACTTTTGTCGATTTTGGCATGGTCGGTCATGTATCCGAAAACACCAAAAATGGACTCAGGGAATTACTGATTGGCGTGGGGACAAAGAACGCTTCAAGGGTTACTAAATCATACGAGATGTTAAATATTCTACTCCCTGAAGCTGATTTAGAACTGTTGGAGAGAGCAGAGACAGAATTTTTCGACCGTTTCTGGGGTCTCAGTATGACCGAACTCAACCAGATCGACCCGGAAGAAATCAAAGAGCTGGCCGGTGAGTATCGCGAGCTGCTGTACGCGCTTCCCTTTCAGATCCCTCAAAACCTGATATTTCTTTTTCGCACGATGGGAATATTGTCTGGCATCTGCACCGGGCTCGATCCTGATTTTAATATTTTCGATCACATATCTCCGTTCGCCCAAAGACTCATCATCGAAGAAGCACGGCTTGATCCCACAAAAATAGTCAGCGAAGTGAGTCAATTAGTCAGCCTGTTATTATCAATGCCCAAAAGGGTCGACGAAACGATAAATAAACTGGATCGCGGGCAAATCGCTGTGCAAATGCCTGACGTGACGAAATCCGTCCGCCGCCTCGAAGGCGCAGTCCGCCAGATTGTCTGGGGGATCGTTTTTGCAAGTCTGCTGCTGGGAGGCATACAACTTCAGATCGCAGACGAAGAGACACTCGCATTGATCATGTTTGCCGGATCATTAGTGAGCCTGATCATAATGCTGCTAGCGGGTCGCCGCAAATAATATTTATTAGAGGAAAACCGCAAGAGAATTTGTTATGTACTTTTATAAATCAGAAAATCGTGCACCAATCAACATGATGCCAGGTGTAACCGGCCGATCTTTTTGGGGTAAGGATGTTATGCTCGTTGTAGTGGACCTGGATGCCGGAGCCATCGTGCCCTCTCACAGCCACCCACACGAACAAGCCGGAATTGTGATGAAAGGGGAAATCGAGTTTACGATCGGGGTTGAAACGAAAATTCTCAGTCCAGGAGAGATCTATATGATCCCCGGAGGTGTTGAGCACAGCGTAAAGGTAGGTGATGAACCGGTCCAGGTGCTCGATGTTTTTACTCCAATCCGAGAAGATTTACAATACTGATTTACGAGACATTACATGCCACAAGCATCCAAGTATCTCAAATCCGTTAAAGCAATAACCTCATTAAAATCAAAAGAAGCTGCCGGACTATCCACCGATCAGGGTAACGAGCTTGACCCCCCAATGGCCCTGATGCGTGTCTGGCAATCTGAGCGGCTGAAAAAGACCCACGCTGACTTTTTAAGAAGTAAAAAATACGGTCCAGCCTGCAGGTTCTTTCTGGACGAGATATATGCCCCTCGTGATTTCAGTCAACGGGACAATGATATCGAATACCTGTACGAAATGATGTCCAGCGTTCTGCCCAAATTCTTATTGTCACTGGTCAGCAACACGGTAGAATTGAACAACCTGACAAATAACCTGGACAACGACCTGTTAAATACCCTGATTGATGATTTAGGTATGGAAGAAGCAATCACGCCTGAAGTCTACTCTGAAGCCTATCGAATCTGTGATAATTATAACGAAAGGCGCCACCAGATAGAGCTGCTCATGGAAATTGGCCGCCAGGTTGATATTGGGACACGTATTCCTCTGATTGGAACGACGCTGCGCCTGGCGCGCGGCCCTGCTCATCGGGCCGGCTGGGGAGAAGTGCATGATTTCCTTGAAAAAGGCTTTTCTGCTTTCAAAAAAATGCGCAGCGCAAAAAAATTCTTACAGGTTATCGAAAAAAGGGAGACCGCGATTTTAGACCGCATCTTTGCGGGGGATACGGATCCATTTTAAACCTGCGTGGGAAGATAAGGCATCTTCGGTCCAGGCACACCCATGTGGTCTGCTAATGCAGCGCGCATGGCGATGCGATCATCCCATGTGTATTCCACTTCCCTAAAACACATCGATTGTTCGTGTCCCTTCCCACAGGCAATGACCAGATCGCCAGGATTGGCTAAATCAATCCCGAACCGAATCGCGTCACCACGATCAGGTATACGCCAGAATGTCTTGTGTTCTACCCCGCCTCGCGCGATGGCACTATCGACCATCTCGAATAGGATATCATCTACCGATTCGGTTCGCGGGTCCTCTGCAGTAAAAATCGTAAAATCTGCCAATTCGGTGGACACCTCGGCCATTAAACGACGTTTTTCTTTGTCACGCAAACCAGCAGACCCAAAAATGGCAATAATGCGCCCATTCCTGCGTTTATTTTCAACAATCGACCTGCAGGCCATCAAGGCATTTTTTAAGGCGTTTGGGGTGTGTGCAAAGTCGACCAACCCGAAAAAGTCCTGACCCATGTCAATGATTTCCATGCGGCCGGGAATCTCATTTAGGGACGCAATTCCACCCGTCATGGCATCCTTATCAACATCCATAATCCTGTAAGTTGCTGCGATTGCAGCCAGACAGTTTAATACGTTGAAATCACCAATCAGCTGGCAATCGATCTCAAGTTGCTGCCCATTCTCAGATGATCCATCATCCGACTTTTGTTTAATACTGGCGGAAAAATGCATGCCCTCTAGATTATAGGAAATATTTTCGGCCCGCACATCAGCGCTTGGATCCAACCCATACGTGATAACTGGCGCCTTTGTAATTGAAGCCAGATAAGCGAATGAGCCATCATCCATGTTGAGCACGGCCCCTTTTTGAGCAGAAAATTCCTTTGGCAGTTCCGTGGATAACTCTTTGAATAATCGCCCCTTGGCTTCTCGGTAGGCTTCATAGGTGCCGTGATAATCCAGATGTTCATGCGTGATATTGGTGACCACGCCGATATCGAAGCCAATAGCTGAAATACGATGCTGCGCCAAACCATGGGAGGTAGCTTCCAACACTACATGCGTCAGGCCTGCATCCAACATGCGCGCCAGATATTCCTGCACAACCGGCGCTTCGGGTGTTGTGACATGAAATCCGGTATCGATTTTCTCATCACCAATGAGCGCATTTACAGTTGAGATCATCCCTACCCGTAATTTAGCCGCCCTAAGGATATTGTAAATCAGGTTCGCAGTCGTTGTCTTTCCGTCAGTACCTGTTACACCGATCACCACAAGGTTTTGCGCCGGATGACCGTAAAGTGCCGCAGACATGTACGCCAGCGCCAGACGACTGTTTTCCACTTGAATATAGGGTACGGGAGTATTTGCTAAGGCTTTTGTCCCAACAACAGCTACCGCGCCCCGTCCTGCTGCGTGCTGGATGAAATCATGTCCATCAAATGCACCACCATGATAGGCAATAAAAACATCTCCAATACTAACATCACGAGAATCATACGCAATGCCAGAAACCGGGATGTCATCGTCAATACTATCGATGATACCGGGTACATCCTGAATTAACTCCTGCAGGTTTATCTCTTCCGCTTTAAATCCAGGTGCCGTTGGATTATTCATAGCAACCTAAAACACACTAAAAGCGCCCAAGAAGATTTTTTCTCGGGCGCCTTTATTATACTGACTCATAAATACAGTAAAGACGTCGCTTAGACCTCAGTCTAAGTATATGCTTATCTGCGTTTTGTTAGTGAAGGCTCTGACGCATGGATTCCATCTGTCCAGAAACCGAACCATCCAGCACCTTGTCGCCTACCTTGACTACCAATCCACCCAATATTGATGGATCAACCCGGAAGGATACTGTCTGGCTGCCGGCTTTTGCTATAATATCCTGGCGAATGGTTTCTTTTTCAGCGTCAGTCAATGGGACCGCGCTGATGATTTCAGCCGATGGACCACCAACAGCTTCATCTGCTAACACCACAACTTCGCCTGATTTAACACCCGAGAAGAACTCATCGATCAGGGCATGCTGCCTCTGCTCGTCAAGGGCTTCACGAACAAGTTTATGCGTAGCCGCCATTGCCAATGCAGCGATCTGGCCTCGCACCTCGGACAAGAGTCTCTCGCGATCTTGTTCCGCATCGGCCTGTGCATCCTGGCGAATCTTCACAGCATCTTCTTCCGCCTGGGCTATAATATCCACCCCGGCGACATCGGCTCGTTCGCTGGCTTCCTTCACTTTTTCGTTCGCCTCTAACTGAGCCTTTGCCACTATTTCGCGTGCCTCTTCCTCGGCGTTTTCCCTTGCTTCTGAAGCAACCCGGGCGTCCTCCAATCCTTGTGCAATACTATTGCGGCGTTTTTCCAACAAGTCTAAGATCGGAAAATACACCCATGTCCGAAGGACGATGAACACGATAATGAAGTTGAAAATTTGTACCAACAGGTAACCAAGGTTTAGTCCTAACGCATCCAAGGCCTACCTCCTTTTCCTAATTCCTTAACTAAGCTTTATCCAACAAATAAGATCAAGAGCGCTACTACCAGACAGTAGATAGCTACAGCTTCGGTGAATGCAATGCCCAAGATCATGTTTGTCTGAATGGTACCACTGGCATCAGGGTTCCTTGCGATACCCTGGACGGCACCGTTGACGAGCATACCGATCCCGATTCCAGCGCCGATCGTGCCAACCATGGCTAATCCAGCTCCGATTAATTTTGCAGCTCCGACTTCCATTGTATATTTCTAAGCCTCCTAAATTAATTGATCTGGGCGGGGGAAACCGCCACTAAACAGATTGTTACCAGGGCAGTTGATTGCCCGAAGATCACATATTGATGATTATTAATGGGCCCCCTCCTCCTCGTGATCTCCATGTCCGACGACTGCCTGAGACATGAATATCATGGTGAGCATACCAAACACAACGGCCTGGATGAGACCGACAAAGAACTCCAACATAAGAAAAGCCGATTGCACAGCTATAGGAACCAGGGTACCGATAACAAAAAGAAGCACTGAACCAGCGAAAATATTGCCAAATAAACGGAATGAGAACGATAAGATCTTCGATATCTCTGATATCAGCTCCAAAATACCCACAAAGAAATCGATGACCCCGAATCCTGGGTTTGAAAAGATCCCTCCCACGTTTATGAATTTGACAAAATAACTCCCACCTAAGGACATCACACCGAAGACCTGGGTCATCACAACTGAGATCAAGGCCAGGGCCAGCGTGAAGTTCAGATCAGTCGATGTGACTCGAACAAAAGGCAGCAAGGCAAATCCTTCACCTTCGGTGTGTTCGCCTTCCGCTACCAATCCTTCAACGTGTTCTCCGGCGTCCATTCGCTTCTGTGCATCCCTGTCGCTGAGGATTGTTACCACACCGGGAACCACCTCTTCAATTGGATGTGGTTCGGCTCCGTGTTCAGCTGGGACGATGAATCCAATGCTGTCAACACCGGGGATCAACTCCATCCAGTTCACGACTAACACCAACAGTGTGATGGTGGCGAAGAAGGGAAAAATCCTTTTCGTCCATTTACCAGCTGTTGATTCTGTCAGGTTGTGAATGACTTCTAACAGGGCTTCAATCGCTCCTGCAAAACCCTTGGGAACCAGGTCCCCACTCTTCGCTGCCCGCCTAACAACCAACGCGACGATCACAAGCAAGATATCGGCCATGACGGTTGCCGTTAAGGTGTTTGTCCAGTGGAACTCGCCAATGACAGGTAGGGTAAATAGTGGGCCACCCGGATAGGGTTCTGCGGGTAGTTGAATATGAGGCAGCACCGGGTAATATAACCCGTATGCAGCTAATGCTCCAAGTATGATGGCTGCAAATACAATGTACCGGTTTTTTATGACGCCAAAGAACCTAGTTCGTTTCTTGTTGTCCACTCTCAATATCCTCCTTCTCGGGGGATTCAGGATTAGTGTTTTCGTTCGTTCTCATGCGGGATGTAGCTCTCTTTACGATCCAAAACATGAGTACAAGAGTAATTGGCACGCTGACAATCATCAACCCGACCGTAAAAATAGGCCGGGTATCGAATTGGCTGTCCAGCCACAATCCACCAAGTAATGCTGCGAAGATGATGAATATTGTTAGGCATCCTACCTGACCGGCGACTGCAGCTAATGTAATGTTGAATGCGTATTGCGACTTATCCGTGCTCGTCTTTTCTTTACCTGAATTCATCGCTCGAGAATTGTATCACAATCGCTTGGCATGCGTCAATCAAAGGAAAATTTGATCGTTAAAACATCGAAGCAGCGGCAGTCGTTGCCCAACTGAACCAGGGGGCAAATAGCGTGCCGATTAGGATAATTCCGGCCGTTAATACCACCAGAGCTACCGCATAAGGTCGTGTAACCGGAATCTTCTGGTCATCTTTATCTGAACGGTAAAGGTAGACAACTTTCAAGACTGTAAGATAGTAGTAAAGACCAAATATGGCATTCAGGACACCGATCACCGCCAGCCAGGTCATATCCGCTTCTATGGCCGCAGCGAACACCAAAACTTTCGTAACAAAGCCGGCAAATGGCGGCATGCCTGATAGAGATAGTAAAGCAATCATCAAAGCGAGAGCCAACCAGGGTGACCGGCGGCTCAGACCGGCGTAGTCTTCGATTTTATCCGATTTGACGATGCGGTAAACCGCCGCCACAATACCAAACGCTGCCAAGTTTGTGACCATGTATGCTATCAGATAGAACATAGTGCTGCTGATACCCGACGCAGAGACTGCGGCGATGCCTATCAAGGCATACCCAGCATGGGCGATAGAGGAGTATGCCAGCAGGCGTTTGATATCCTTTTGTGCGATCGCAGTCAAATTGCCCAAAGTCATGGCTGCAACCGAAATAGCAGCGATAATCGCACCCCACTGCACCTGGATCTCAGGAAATGCGACGATTAGGACACGGATCAAGACGGCAAAACCTGCGGCCTTGGAAGCTGTGGACAGCAGCCCTGCCACTGGCGTCGGCGATCCCTGATAAGTGTCCGGAGCCCAGAAATGCATAGGAACAGCCGATATCTTGAATAAAAATCCTACCAATATCAATAACAGGCTCCCGACGAGCAGGCCCGTTTCAATACCGTTGGCCTGGAATTGCCTGGCGAGTTCATAAATATTGGTTGTGCCTGTAAAACCATACAGCAGGCTCAACCCGTAAACCATAATTGCAGAGGCCATTGCGCCGAACAGGAAATACTTAAAGCCCGCTTCCGTGGATTTGTTTTCGCCAGTGAAAAATCCTGCCAGAATATACATTGGGATGGACACGGTCTCAAAGGCTACATAAACCATGATTAAATCCGCTGCGGCCGCCAGCAGCAGCATACCGATGGTTGAGGCGAGCATCAAGATATAAAATTCACCCCGCCTGCTAATGCTGCGAAAATCCATCGCAAACAAAGCGGTAATCGCGGCTCCAAATAAAAACAACTCCATGAATAAGAAACTCGTCAGATCGTAGCGTATCATTCCGCCCCACAGTAATTCGCCATCTCCGCTTGGAGCTATCGCAAAGGTAACGAGCATGATAATTCCAAGTCCTACCGCCGTCACCCAACCCAAATATCGTTTACCATCGTCGGTGATGATCAGGTCCAGTATCAGAACGATCGCGCCCAGGACTGCAACCAGGATTTCTGGCGTTACTGCTTTTATCATTGTTGCGTCAATGCTACCGAACATCTAGGCACCTCCTAACAGGCGTAGAACATTCTCAACACCGGATTGGACCATTGGAACCATGATCGTCGGGTAGATCCCCACAATGATCAATACTGCGGACAGAACCACGAGCGCTACCTTATCCAGAGCGCGTACATCATGGAGATGTTCCTTAAACTCTTCTGGTATCTTCCCAAAAAACACCTTTCCGATAATACGGATAATATATGCGGCGGTAATCACAATTGAAATCACTGCGACCCATGCGATCCAAGGATATGAATCCCAAAGTCCCATAAATATCGGAAATTCAGCCACAAACCCCGAGAAACCTGGCATACCCATACTCACCAATCCGCCGATAATGAAAGCGACAGCCACCAAGGGCATGGCTATGCGTACTCCACCCAGTTTAGGTATTTCCCTGGTATGCGCCTGGTCATAAACCATTCCCACGACTGCAAAGAAGAGAGCCGTCATAATACCGTGAGAGAACATTTGCACGCCGGCTCCTAACAATCCGTCGCTGGTCAGTGTAGCAAATCCCATCAGAACCAGGCCCATGTGCGAAACCGAAGAAAATCCGATAACGTACTTGAAATCTGTTTGTACAAACGCAATAAACGCTCCGTATACGACGTTCACTAACGTCAGGATGATAATCCAGGACATGTGGAACTTCGCGCCTTCTGGCAGAAGCATTATCCCAACTCTTAATGCAGCAAAGGCACCCAACTTCATCAATACACCCGCATGGAACATTGAGACTGCCGTTGGCGCTGCAACGTGGCCGTCCGGGCTCCAGTTGTGGAACGGGAAGATCCCGCCCAATATGGCGAAACCAAAAAACACAAACGGGAAAACGATCTTCTGGAAGGTCGCCGTAAAATTTGCGCTCTCCAACGCGATCATATCAAAGGTGCCCAGACCAGAAGCAAAGTACATGCCCAATGCGCCGACCAACGCAATCACAGAGCCGATAAACAAATAGAGGGTCAGCTTCATGGCGGCGTATTCTCGGGTTACTTTCCAACCCCATATAGCGATCAGCAAGTACATAGGGAAAACGGCGATTTCGTAGAAGAAAAACAACATAAACAAATCCAATGCTATGAAAACGCCGAATACTCCGGTCGCCAATATAAACAAGAAAGCGAAAAACTCTCTTGGTCGATCATCGACACCCCACGAGATCAACACCCCGGTAAACATTACTAAACCGGCCAGTAAAACCAGGGGGGCGCTCATCCCGTCTACACCAACAAAATATGAAATGCCGAGTTGCGGCAGCCAGCTATAGCGTTCAACGAACTGGTATCCGGAGGCTTGTACATCATAGGAAAAATAAACCCAAACGGATAAACCCAGGGCGAAGGTTGCCGCCGCCAGTGCTGCAGCACGTATCTCAGTCTTTCGATCGGAAGGAATGAGAAGGATAAATATGGCAGCGACTATTGGTGTAAAAGCGATCACACTCAAAACAGGAAACTGCATTGGTCACCTCAAATATTTATTATCCTGTATAAAATAATCTCTAATTAATCTGATAAAACCAAATAACAGCCTTATTGATAACATCCAATATCCAGGCCGGCCACACGCCAATCCACAACATCAAAATCATTAGTGGTGCGATTACCAGTACCTCTCTCGGGTTGATTTCAGTTATGTGACCGATCCAGTTTTTATTCAACGGCCCATGCAGGACACCTTTGATGCCTTTTAAGATGTATGCCCCAGTGAAGAATAATCCCAGCATTGACAATATTGTGAACAGCGTGAAAATGGGCCAAACACCTCTAACAACCAGGAATTCTGAGATAAATCCATTCAAGCCCGGTAAACCGAGGGATGCCATCGATGTGAATATCAGAATGGCCCCGTATACCGGAATCAGGGCGAATAGACCGCCATATTTATCTAGATCTCTGGTGTGTGTGCGCTCATAAAGCACACCGACCAGGAAAAACATAGCTGCTGCAGAGAGACCGTGATTGAACATTTGGAGCACCGCACCCTCCAATGCAATGGTCGCATCCTGGGTGTTAATCGCGTATGCTGCGGCTGCGATACCCAAGACAACAAAACCCATGTGATTGACGGAAGAATAGGCGACCAACCTCTTGAAATCGGTTTGTCCATAAGCAGAGAAGGCTCCCCAGATGATTCCCATCACGGCCAGAAAGCCCAAAATTATAGCGTAGCGCTGCGATTCGACCGGATACAGCGGCAAGACGAAGCGCAGGAAACCATAACCACCCAGTTTGAGCAACACACCTGCAAGGATCATGGAACCAGCCGTTGGCGCTTCAGTGTGTGCGTCTGGCAGCCAAGTGTGGAACGGCCAGACCGGCACTTTTATAGCAAAGGCAAGGACAAACGCCCAAAATGCGGCAGCCTTCAAAGTGGAAACAGGAATACCCAACACAACCCCTTCGACCGATGGCCACATTTGGAATAATTCAATCAGGTCAAACGTGCCCGTAACTACGCCTATCATCTGGATAGCAAGCAGCAGTCCCAACGAACCTGCCATCGTATAGATTATGAATTTATATGATGCGTAGGTGCGGGCGTTGATCGTTCGACCAAATATGGTTCTGGTTCCCTTTTCGCTGCCCCACTGGTTGATCAGGAAGTACATTGGGACCAAACCGAATTCCCAGAAGACGAAGAAAATCAATAGATCCAGCGATAGGAAGACGCCCAACATACCCATTTGCAGCAGGAAGAAGAGGATCATATAAGTTTTGACACGATCCTTGATTGTGAATGAAGCCAGGATACACAATGGTGTAAGCAAGGTAGTGAGCAAGACCATTGTGAGCGATATCCCATCAACGCCGACGTGGAAACTGGCATTAATGGGTGAATACCATGTGTAATATTCCTGGAATTGAAATCCCGGCTGGTCCGGATTGAAATTTACCCACAAGTAGATCGTCAGGGTTAATGGGATCAAACTAAGCACTAGCGCAACCCAGCGTATCAATTTATCCTGATCACCTGCGATAAACATCAAGATGACCGCGGAAATAACTGGCGTGAACAGTATGAGTGTTAATAAATGGTCTGAAATAAATTCCATAGTTTGCTCCTATTTACCTGGCTCCCACAACCAGGTAATAAATAAGCACCACAAACGCTGCGAGAGTCGCCAGACCGACGATCATGTATTGTTGTACACGCCCAGATTGAATTAGGCGAGATTGAATACCGATCTTCTTCGTGCTCTCTCCCACAAAATCTCCGAGACCGTTGACTAACGGCTTGTCTATGTAGTTTCTCAAGAAACTACCAACTATTCCGACGAACATCCCAACGACGTGCAACAATCCATCGATTACTTTTCTATCGAGGAAGTAATAACTGAACGATACTGAGACCCATTTAGCGGGGCGAACGAATATGTAGCTGTACAACTCATCGAAATAGTACTTATTCTCCAGCAGCGTATAAACTGGACCCAGCACTTTCGCCAATGGATCAGGTTCATCTACTTCTACTTTCCTATAAACCAAATAACCCAATGTCAACCCTCCTAGGGCTACAATAAGCGATGTCAGCAAAGGTACGAAGCTGAACTCAACCGCCTCCGGATGTTCAAGCAGCGATGAACCGACAAACTCGTGGAACCAATTAGGAATCAGCCCACCTATCAATGGAAAATCAGCCGGTATACCTGCCCAACCGACTGATATTGTAAAAAATGCGAGCACAATTAAAGGGACAGTCATCACCCAACTGGATTCATGGGCATGCTCGGCGGCCCTGGTGCGTGCCTTGCCTAAAAAGGTTAGCGTGATCTGGCGCCCAGTGTAAAATGCGGTTAAAAATGCGGCTATCGCCAGCGCGATAAATACAGCCCAATACCGATGGGCGAATGCATCAGCGAAGATTTCATCCTTTGACCAGAATCCTGCTACGACCAATGGAAATCCTGAAAGAGCCAAACCGCCGATTAAGAACGTCCAGAATGTAATTGGCATCTTCTTACGCAATCCGCCCATATTGAACATGTCCTGTGGGTCAATGTGTTCATCTGTATACATAACCCCATGCTCTACACCATGGATGACCGATCCCGAGTCGAGAAACAACAAGGCTTTGAAGAAAGCATGTGTGACCAGATGGAATGCGGCGGCAACGTATGCGCCAATTCCAACGGCTGCCACCATAAATCCGAGCTGCGAAATGGTGGAATAGGCCAGGACACGTTTAATATCTTTTTGAGCAACGGCAATTGTGGCGGCAAACAAAGCCGTGAACGTACCAATGAAAGCCACAACGATCATTGTAGGCGTTAAATGACCATGTTCCATTCCGGCTGAAAGCAATGGGAATATACGAATAATAAGATAAATTCCAGCCGAGACCATCGTGGCCGCATGGATCATGGCCGAGACAGGTGTCGGACCTTCCATCGCATCCGGCAACCATACATGTAATGGCCATTGGGCGGATTTACCGATCGTCCCGAAGAACAGAAGAAGACCGATCAGACCGGCTGCTGAAAGGCCAAAGATGCCCCACACTGCTGGTGCTGATGCCAACTGCGCCAAAACTTCGGGGTTATAAATTGTGTCTTGATAGGTTAAGGATCCCGTAGCTGAATACAAATATGCGATACCCAACAACATGAACACATCCCCCACGCGGGTCGTCATAAAGGCTTTGATCATCGCATCGCGAGCAGATATCTTACTGTACCAGAAACCGATCAAGAGGTAAGAACACAACCCCATGATTTCCCACCCGACGAACAGGATCAGCAAGTTATCAGTTACGACAAGTAGATACATGCCGAAGGCAAAAAGGCCGATGAGAGCAAAAAAGCGAGCATACATCGGTTCGATTGACATAACCTTCTTTGTGTGACCGTGTGCGTCAGTTACTGTTGCCCCGTGCGGCGGTAACCCCGGCTTGTCGTGCTCCCCTTCTGGCTGACCATAATTATGGTATCCAATACTGTAGACGAAGATCGCCAAGATAGTCCAGGCAACGAAGAAAAGTGTGACCGCAGTCAGTGTGTCAAAATAGATACCGATGTTCAGCCACGTCACACCAGTTGGCAGCCAGGGGATGGAGTCAGTAATCGGGTGTTCAGCGAAATGCTCAATCTCCAACACCTGCCACAATACATATAAACTGGCAGCCCAGGAAAGCACTGCGGCAGTAATGGCGGTCCAATGGCTGATCCCACGGTTGCGAAATGTCAGCAGCAAAATGCCAAAAAATGCCAACAGAGGTGGTACCGGGATAAGCCAGATAATTGATTCTAATGACATAGAGTTCCTCGATTATTGAGCGTGCTATTGAACATGGAATATGAAAATATTTGATACATCCAGTTCGAGACTTACCATTTCATTAAATTAATTTCGTCGGCTGCAATCGTCTTTCGTTGTCGATAAATCGAGATAAACAACGCTAAACCTACAGCCACCTCAGCCGCGGCGACGGCAAATACCATAACGGCCCATGCCTGTCCAGCTATCATTTCAGGCGCACGATAACGCCAAAACGCCACCAAGTTCACGTTTACAGCGTTAAGCATCAATTCGATACCCATTAAAATTGCGATTGCGTTCTTGCGTGCCAGCACTCCGTACAAACCAATACAAAATAGGGCTGCTGCGAAGACTAAAAACCAGGATAGTGGGATCATTCTTTCCTCCTAACCTTCTTTTTCTTTCTTAGGCCAGGCTACATAAATCGCGCCAATCAGGGCTGCCAATAACAATATGGATGCCAATTCAAACGGTATCACGTAGGCATTTGGCGAAACAAGTGCAACACCCAAATCCGTTAGTGGATCAGCTCTTGAGCTCATGACCGGCAGTTCGGTAGATACGTCCGACCAACTGCTGAGCAACCATATCAGGCCGCCAAATAACAGTATTGCGATCAACAATGCCCATGGCCAACCACGATGTACCTGGGGTCCGATATCCAATGCCAGGTGTCGGGTAAGCATGATGGCAAAGATCATTAAGATGGCAATGGCTCCAATGTATATCACCAACTGAGCCACTGCAAGAAAACCAGCATTTAGCAATACATAGAATACTGCGACTCCCAATAGTGACAGAATCAGCCACACGGCAGCATGCAGCAGTTTGCGCGTCGTTACTACCATGATGGCAGCCCCCAGTGTTACTGCCGCAGCAACTATAAATATGATTTGAACAGTTGTCATCAATTCACTCCAAAAAATGCTCCCATGATTAATCAGATCCGCTGGCTGGCGTTTCAAGCGGCGGCTGAGCAATCGAGCGTTCGTCCCCCACCCGCTTACGCGTCGATTGAGCATATTTCCGCACAATCGCGAGCACAATCCATGCGATAATCACATTAGCAACAAGCATTATTCCGACATAAAGGGTAAGAGTAATATTTACGAAATACTGGTCGATTAGTTTTTCCGTAATTGCAGTTACAATCAGCAGTGTGAGTGCCAAAGGGGTCAAAAATTTCCAGTTAAAGTTCAACATGTGGTCGATTCGAATTCGAGGTAATGTGTACTTAATCCACATGATCACATAATAAATCAGGAATGCCTTGAGGAACAAATAGAACACGCCTAAGATTGGGAATTGATCAGCAAAAGGTCCGCGCCAACCACCCAAGAACAACGTGGCAAATAATGCGCCCACCGTTAAAGCATGAAGTAATTCAGCGGCGTAAAACAGGCCGAACTTCATGCCAGTGTATTCAATGTGGAAGCCGGCAACTATCTCTGATTCTGCTTCTAACAAGTCAAACGGTGTTCGGCCAATTTCCGCAATGGCCGTGATAAGGAGGATGATGGCTGCCAATGGTGCGATAAAAATATACCAGACACCCTGACTATCCACGATTTCGCTCACATTCATTGATCCAGCCAGAAGCACCGGAACCAATAATACGATGACCATCGGCACTTCATAGGCAATCATCTGGGCAACGGTGCGAAATGCACCCAGCAATGAATATTTGTTATTGGATGCCCATCCGGCAAGTATGATTGATAGGGTACCAATCGCACCAACTCCAACAATATACAACACTCCAACGTTTAAATCCGCTCCTAACAGGCCGTCTGAAAACGGTATTACCGCCCAGATGAGCAGCACTGCGGCCATGGCAAAAGGTGGCGCCAGATTAAAGAGGATTCTATCTGCGCCAATCGGTGTTATATCTTCCTTAATCAACAATTTAATGATGTCCGCAAATGGCTGTATGATTCCGAAAGGACCTAACCGATTGGGGCCGAGTCGACCCTGAAAACGGGCCACAACTTTCCTCTCCACCCATACCAGAAAAACATCCAGGACAAGGACAAACATCATGATAGTGAGTACGCCCAATGTCGCCATAAGAAACGACACAAAACTCTCAGCAAGTCCCAAACTCAGGAGCAGATTTTCCAACCAATTTACGAAACCCGTAAGCTGATCTGCCATTATTGAGCTCCTCTTAAATTGTTCGATGGTAAACAGATAATATGTAGAAAGCTTCCCCCTACCGCAATTTTCAACAAGTAAATGGCTGAAGGATTAATTCCGACAACCTCTTTAGTAGTAAAAGCTACATACTCTAGACCCATTCCAGGGCCCCTTTACGCCAGGCGTAGGCCAAACCAGCCACGAGGATGAGAATGAACAAAACACCCTCGAACACGGCGAAGAGGGGCAAAATGTCAAATGCAACTGCCCAGGGATACAAAAAGACCAGTTCTACATCAAAAACCAAGAATACCAATGCAAATATGTAGTACTGTACTTTGAACTGTACCCAGGTATCACCGACGGTTTCAATACCGCATTCGTATGTCTCAGATTTTATTGTGTTTGGTTTTTTGGGGGCAATTAACCACGGTATGATTAGAGCAGCAGCAGGGAGAATCGGGGCAAGAATTAAAAAAATGCCAATAACTAACCATTCTTCGCTCAGCATGTACACTCCTTCGCTACGGAATTGAATTACGCCTTTCGCGTATAATCCTCCCTATCTCAGAGGGGAATTAACGACCTAAATTTTACCATAATTAATAAATCTCATCTAAGGTTTAATCTATTTATAATTATGATATGAATCTTTTTGATCTAGTAATTGTCCGCATCTTTGTATGTCATCTCTCTGAAGACACAAAATTCATCACTGACCTGAAAATCCACATATTACAATCGAGAGTGCGGTAAACTTTAATAATACATTTCATTCTCACAATTTAAACAACGAACTTATTTCTCAACTCGATTGTATATTAGGTAATGAAAAAAGTCTTACTGACTCACCCAGACATTCAGAGTTGTTTCCTTGACAAAGGAGGCGGTCTACGGAATTGGGACGCAATGTTCTATTACCAGATGGACATAAATGGATAATCCACTGAAACCAAATCGATGGTGGGATCTACCGGCCGCATTTCTGTTGTTATCAACGATCCTTATTGCAGCGATGCGCCTGGAAGCAACTAAATGGGCAGATAACCTTTCGTTAATTCCTGTCTTGGTAATATTCGGAGTCATCATTGGGTTGGCCATCGGGCAGAGCTGCTTCCCTAAACCAGCCGCTGCATTTATTAGCCTGGGATATGGTCTGTTTTTCATTCCCTGGCAATTAGGATTACGCGCCGACGGCGTGGGTTCATGGCGGTTACGATTAACCGAATTAATAGGGAGGTTGGACATAGTAACGCTCCAACTTGCTGACAGGGAACCGGTCCGTGATTCAATCCTGTTTATCCTATTGATGTGTTTCCTATTCTGGATATTGAGTACGCATGCTGGATACACGCTCACTCGATCTGGCAACGCCTGGGCTGCGGTTCTTCCAAGCGGTTTGGTGATGTTTGCGGTCCATTCTTTCGATGCGAGTATTACAAACAGGATCTGGTATCTGGCATTTTATTTACTTTTGGGATTGATATTGATCGCGCGAATCGCTTACGTACACCACCAAAAGAACTGGAAACAAAAAAAGATAAGCCTTCCATCCAGACTGGACATAAATTTTATTCGCTTTGCTCTAATCCTTGCAGGGACATTCCTTTTGTTTTCCTTTACCTTTCCCGCTATAGCCAGCTCCGTATCCTCTATCACTCTCGCTGCGAGACCCATACGTAATACCTGGAATGAAACAAAAGCGTCGGTCAAGAATATATTTATTTCGCTACGATCAAATGTACGCACCGGAGTTGTGTATTACGGACCGATAACACCGCTTGGGTTTGGAAACCCGCTTTCGGATAATGAAATTTTTTCCGCCAGGGCTTCCTACT
>Ga0209013_10000842_pt1 | contig 28101 bp, 30 predicted proteins | sample Cruoilmetagenom2_FD_187291 | JGI IMG/M metagenome (GOLD analysis project Ga0209013, IMG submission 187291) | Oil polluted marine microbial communities from Coal Oil Point, Santa Barbara, California, USA - Sample 2 (SPAdes) (version 2) | ecosystem: Environmental > Aquatic > Marine > Oil seeps ...
ACCATCTGATTCTTGATGCGGACATTCGCGAACGTGCCGCGCATCATCACCTCATGATTGCCGCGCCGCGAGCCGTAGGAGTTGAAGTCATGCACGGCGACGCCATTCTCCGTGAGGTAATGGCCCGCCGGGCTGTCCTTCTTGATCGCGCCGGCCGGTGAGATGTGGTCCGTGGTGATCGAATCGAGAAAGAGCCCCAAAATCCGCGCACCGTCAATGTCGGTCAACGCCGCCGGCTCGGCCGACATGTCGGAGAAGTATGGCGGCTCCTGCACGTAAGTCGACTTGGTGTCCCAGTCATAGGTGAGGCCCTCGTCGACCTTGATCGCCTGCCACTCCGGATCGCCGCGGAACACGTCGCCATAGCGTTCCTTGAACATCGATTTCTTCACAGCCTTGCGCACGAGCTTCGCCACCTCCTTCGAGGATGGCCAGATGTCCTTGAGGTAGACGGGGCCGTTCTTGCCGACGCCAAGAGGTTGGGTCTCAAGATCCTTCGTCACCGAGCCAGCAAGCGCGTAGGCCACGACGAGCGGCGGCGACGCGAGATAGTTGGCGCGGACGTCGTGATTGACACGCCCCTCGAAGTTGCGATTGCCCGACAGCACAGAGGCGACCGCTAGACCGTTGTCGTGGATGGTCTTGGAAATCTCTTCCGGCAATGGTCCGGAATTGCCGATGCAGGTGGTGCAGCCATAGCCAACCAGATTGAATCCGAGCTTGTCCAGATCGCCCTGCAAGCCGGCTCTGTCCAGATAGTCCGTCACCACTTGCGAGCCCGGGGCCAGCGAGGTCTTCACCCAAGGCTTGACGCTCAAGCCTTCCTTCACGGCGTTGCGCGCCAGCACACCCGCAGCCACCATTACATATGGGTTCGATGTGTTTGTGCACGACGTGATTGCGGCGATGACCACGTCGCCATGGCCAAGATCGAAATTCTTACCCTCGACGGGCACGCGCTTGTCGGCTTCCGCCGCTTTGCCGTACTCCTTGTCGAGCACTTCGGCGAAGGCGGGCGCGGCGCGGGTCAGCGGCACGCGATCTTGCGGACGCTTCGGCCCCGCGATCGACGGCACCACATCGCCAAGATCGAGTGCAAGCGTGTCCGTGAACACCGGGTCGGGCGTCTTGTCCTTCCGGTAAAGCCCTTGCGCCTTCGCATATGCCGTGACCAGTTCGACGCGTGAATCCTTCCGCGCGGTCGCTTCAAGATAATCAAGCGTCTCCTTGTCGACGGGGAAGAAGCCGCACGTTGCGCCGTACTCCGGCGCCATGTTGGCGATCGTGGCGCGATCCTCCAGCGGCAAATTGTCGAGACCGGTGCCGAAGAATTCCACGAACTTGCCGACGACACCTTTACGCCTCAGCATCTCGGTGACGGTCAGCACCAAATCGGTGGCGGTGACGCCCTCGCGCAACGTCCCCGTGAGCCGGAAGCCCACAACTTCGGGGATCAACATAGAGATCGGCTGGCCGAGCATGGCCGCTTCCGCCTCGATACCGCCGACGCCCCAGCCCAACACGGAAAGCCCGTTGACCATCGTGGTGTGGCTGTCGGTGCCGACCAGCGTGTCCGGGAAGGCGAGCCTCGTGCCGTTCTCTTTCTTGGTCCACACGGTTTGCGCCAAGTACTCCAAATTGACCTGGTGGCAGATGCCCGTGCCCGGCGGCACCACGCGGAAATTGTCGAAGGCGCCCGCGCCCCAGCGCAAGAACGCGTAGCGCTCGCTATTGCGCAAATATTCCTTGTCGACGTTGAACTGGAACGCCGCGCCCGTGCCGAACGCATCCACCATCACCGAGTGGTCGATAACGAGATCGACCGGCGCCAGCGGATTGATCTTGTGCGGATCGCCGCCGAGTTTGGTGACGGCGTCGCGCATCGCGGCGAGGTCGACCACGGCGGGCACGCCCGTGAAGTCCTGCATCAGCACGCGTGCCGGCCGAAAGGCGATCTCGCGATCGCTTCGCTTGTCCTTCAGCCAATCGGCCACGGCCCGAATGTCGTCGTCGGTGACGCTGCGCCCGTCCTCGTGCCGCAGGAGATTCTCCAGCAGCACTTTGAGCGAGAACGGCAGGCGGCCGATACCGTCGAGACCGGCGGCCTCCGCCTTCTTCAAATCGAAATAGTCGTATTCGCGCTTGCCGACTTTGAGCGTGCGCCGGCACTTAAAGCTGTCAAGCGAGGTCGAAACCGCCGATGTCAATGAAATCTCCTTCGAGAGCCCGCGAAAAGCGGGCTTGTCCCAGCTAATTATTATGCAAAGACGCAGCCGATCTTGCGCGAAAAGCTGCCTGTTCCCGCGCCCGGGCGTCCTGGCCTTTTGGTTACGTGCTCTTGGCCCACTATAAAAGCCCTTGCGGCAACGAGACAATGACGCGAAGAGACGCGTCTGAACCCCTGAACGAGGCCAATCGCCTCTACTTTAAGCGAAAAGATCCCATGCCATCGCCCTCCTCTGTCAGCCTGGAAGCCAGTGCCATCGCCTGCGAGCGCGGGCAGCGGATGCTGTTCGAGGGGTTGAGCTTCGCGCTTGCCCCCGGCGAGGCGCTGCTGGTGCGTGGCCCCAACGGCGCCGGGAAAACGAGCCTCTTGCGCCAGTTGGCCGGCCTGCTGCCGCTAGCGGCGGGGACACTTTCGGCGCCCGGGGCGGATGACGACACGCCCCTCTCCGAGCTTTGCCACTATGTGGGCCACCTCAATGCGGCCAAGAGCGCCCTCACGGTTGAGGAGAACCTCGCCTTCTGGGTGGACTTCTTGGGCGACGGTGCGGTCGATCTCGACGGCGCGCTTGGCTCATTCGGCCTTGAAGACCTCGCCAACCTCCCCGCCGGCCTGCTCTCGGCAGGGCAGAAACGAAAGCTCGCCCTGTCACGGCTGTTCGCCGCATCCCGCCCCATCTGGCTGCTCGACGAGCCGTCCGTCTCGCTCGACACCGCCGCGGTGAAGCACCTCGACGCCGCCATCCGCGCTCATCTCAAAGGGGGCGGCATCGCCGTCGTCTCCACCCATGTGCCGCTGAAAACGAAATTCGCGCACCAACTCACCCTCGGGCTCGAGGAGGCAGCGTGAACGCAAGCCTCGCCCTTCTCGTCCGCGATGTGCGGCTAGCCTGGCGCGAAGGCGGCGCAATCAGCGTTGCGCTCGGCTTCTATCTCGTGGTCGTCGCCATCACCCCGTTCGGGCTCGGCCCCGATCTCAATCTGCTGGCCCGCATCGCGCCCGGCATGTTGTGGGTGGCGCTGCTCCTGGCCGCGCTGCTGTCCGCCGACCGCATCTTTCACAACGACTATGAGGACGGCACCTTAGATGTGCTCACAAGCGGCCCCCTGCCATTGCCGCTTGTCGCAGGCATCAAGGCCCTCGCACATTGGATCACGACGGGTGTGCCGCTCGCTTTGCTCGCCCCCGTGCTCGGGCTTCTTCTGAACTTGCCGCTCGACGCCATGCCGCTGCTGGTGCTGGCGATGCTCGCAGGCACCCCCGCCGTCAGCTTCATTGCCGGCATCGGCGCCAGCCTAACGCTCGGCTTACGGCGCAGCGGCCTGCTTCTTGCGCTTCTGGTGTTACCACTTTACGTGCCGATCCTGATCTTCGGCGTGTCCACCGTCTCGGCGGCGGTTGTCGGGCCCGGTTCCCCCTGGCCGCCCTTCCTCATGCTCTGCGCGCTGAGCCTTGCCAGCATCGTGCTCGCACCGTTTGCGGCCGCGGCGGCGTTACGCACCGCGCTTCGATAGGCCCCATTTGCGCATGGCAGCCAAAGCCTCTAGATGAGCCCCATGATCAGCCTCGCCAACCCAACGCGCTTTCTGCAACTCGTCGATGCGGTCGTGCCCTGGCTCTCGGCCCTTGTCATCGGCCTTCTCGGAATTGGGCTCTACCTCGCGTTCTTCGCGGCGCCGCCCGACTATCAGCAGGGCGAAACGGTGCGCATCATGTTCATCCACGTGCCCGCCGCGTGGGTCGCCATGGGCTGCTACGCAGTGATCGCCATCGCGGCGCTCGGCACGCTGATCTGGCGCCACCCGCTGGCCGACGTTGCCGCCAAGGCCGCGGCACCCATCGGCGCCACCTTCACCTTTATCGTGCTCGTTACCGGGTCGCTGTGGGGCAAGCCGATGTGGGGCACCTACTGGGTGTGGGATGCGCGGCTCACCTCGCTACTCGTGTTGTTTCTCCTCTACCTCGGACTGATCGCCCTATGGCAGGCCATCGAGGAGCCGGGACGCGCCGGGCGCGCCACGGCCATACTGGCACTCGTGGGAGCCATCAACCTGCCCATCATCAAGTTCTCGGTGGACTGGTGGAACACGTTGCATCAGCCGGCGAGCGTGTTCCGCGCCGACGGGCCGACAATTGACCCCGCGCTGCTCACGCCACTCTTCGTGATGGCCGCTGCATTCCTCGCGCTGTTCGTGCTGCTGCATCTCATCGCCATGCGCGCGGAGATCTTGCGCCGTCGCGTACGCGCGCTACAGCAAACGCAAGTTGCGCGCGCTGCCGTGGCTGGGGCTTAAAGACATGATCGATCTCGGGCCGCACGCAAACTTCATTATTGCCGCCTATGGCGTCACGGCACTCGCGCTCGGCGCGCTGGTAGTGGCGACGTTCGCCGACGACCGTGAACAGCGGCGTAACCTCGCCGATCTGGAGCGCAAAGGCATCCGACGCCGCTCAGCCGCAAAACCCGCCAAACCGAAAGTGACATCACCGAAAGTCACATCGAAGAAGGTCGCATCAAAGACCGCTAAGAAGCGCACCACGAAGCGCAAGTCGTCTGCGCCTGCAAAGCGCAAGCCTGCGCGCAAGCGCACCCGAAAGACGCGGTCGTGACGACGCCCGCGAAGCCGGCCGCAGCACGGCGCCGCTGGGGAACGATTCTTCCGTTCGTCGTCTTCGCCGGCCTCGCCGGACTTTTTTGGTACGCACTTCAAACGGGCGATCCATCGCGCTTGCCGTCCGCGCTCATCGGCAAGCCCGTACCGGACTTTACGTTGCCGCCGCTCGACGGCCTCAAAGCCACTGACGGGTCCACCATGAAGAGCTTCGACGCGGCCGACCTCGCAGCAGGCAAGCCCACAATCGTCAACGTGTTCGCGTCGTGGTGCGTGCCGTGCCTAGAGGAACATCCGATGTTGATGGCCCTCGCAAAGCGAGGAGATTTGCGCATCTACGGCATCAACTACAAAGACGCCCCGGCATCCGCCCGGCGCTTTCTGGGCCGCTACGGAAATCCCTATTCGCGCGTGGGTGCCGATGCGTCGGGACGCACGGCGATCGACTTCGGTGTGTACGGTGTGCCGGAGACCTTCGTGATCTCGGCGGACGGAAAGATCGCGCACCGCCATGTGGGGCCCCTCACCGAGGAAGCCATCGCGGCAAAAATCCTGCCGCTCATGGACACGCAACCGTCCGCGCGGCCGGAGTGATTACTCCTCGCCGTCGCCGACAATCTTGTTGAGAGATTCCAGAAAATCCTGCCGCTTGGCGGGCGGCAGACTGCCAAGGAGCCGCACGTCCGCGGCAGCGGCGGCGGGCTGCGCCTCGCGCAGTGCCTTGTCGCCTTGCGCGCTGATCTTGATGGCATAGGCGCGGCCGTCGTCTTTGGCCCGGCGGCGCTGAATCATGCCGCGGCTAAGAAGGCGCGCCACGATGTCCGCCAATGTCGAACGATCAATTCCTGTTCGCGCGACCAAGTCACTCTGCGTGAGGCCTTGGTTCTGTGCGACCACAGTCAGAACCGCAAATTGGCGCGGCGTCAGGCGACCGGTACGCGCCTCAGCTGCGAAGATATCCGCGGCGCGCTGACCAGCCCGGTGCAGCAAGTGCGTTGCTGAACGGTCCAGAGTATTGCCAGTTTTTCCCATATCAAATGTCGATCTCTCGGCAGCTTCGCCGTTTCCGGCCGCTGCGAGGCCCCTTTCTACAACTCCAAATCGGTATCAGCAAACGCATGGTTGCAGGAGTTTCCTGTCATGAAAACACCATCACTCACAGCAAACACCGACACACTCTCCGGTATATCGGGGGCGGACGCCGCGCTCACAAGGCGGATGCAACAAGAAAGGCATGAAGTTTTCGAGCACGGCTCCTAGTCGGAGCCGTTCTCCTCCGGCACGCCGTAGCGCTGCATCAGAGGGACTTGTGCCATGGCGAAGATCAGCGTGATCGGCAGGAAGCCGAATGCCTTGAAGCTCACCCAAATATCGGTGGAGAAATTGCGCCAGACGAATTCGTTCAGCACGGCCATCAGCACGAAGAACACAGCCCAGCGCACCGTCAGCTTCCGCCAACCCTCGTCGGTGAGATTGAGCACCGGACCGAACAGGAACGCCAGCAAATGCTTGCCGGTCGCGAGTCCGGCCAGCAGCAGCGCGGCGAACATTCCGTAGACAATGGTCGGCTTGAGCTTGATGAAGGTCTCATCCTGCAAATAGAGGGTGAGCCCGCCGAAGATCATGACGATGACGGCGCTGACCAGCGGCATCACCGGCACCTTGTGATACAGCCACCACGCCAAACTCAGAGACACCACCGTCGCCACCATGAAGGCGCCGGTGCCGGCGAAGATGCCATAGGCGGCGTTCACACCGAAAAAGACGAGCAGCGGCCCGATCTCGATGAGGAGCTTGGCAGCGACGGACTGCTCTGAGTCCTTCTTAGGTGTTTTTTGTTCAGGCCGCGGCGTCATTCTCGCGTCCTGCTCCGGCGATGGCACGAGCGAAGTCGTGCGCGTCGAACGGCTCGAAGTCCTCGATTCCCTCGCCTACGCCAATGGCATTGATGGGCAGCCCGAAGCGTTCGGCAATCGCCACCAAGATGCCGCCACGCGCGCTGCCGTCGAGCTTGGTGACGACAAGATTGGTCACGCCGGCGATCTCCTGAAATGTCTGCACCTGGCTGATCGCGTTCTGGCCAGTGGTGGCGTCGAGCACGAGCATCACCGTGTGCGGTGCGTTCTCGTCGAGCTTCTTCAAGACGCGCACGATCTTGGCGAGTTCCGCCATGAGGTCGCCCTTGTTCTGCAAGCGCCCGGCGGTGTCGATGAGCAGCACGTCTGCGCCTTCGGTCTTCGCGAGCTCCAAGGCCTCGTAGCCAACGCCCGCCGGGTCGGATCCGACGTCCTGCGCGACCACTTCGGCACCGACGCGCTCGCCCCAGATCTTCAGCTGATCGATGGCGGCCGCACGAAATGTATCCGCCGCGGCTAGCATCACACGCTTGCCCTCTCGCGCGAATAGATGCGCAAGCTTGCCGATTGTCGTGGTCTTGCCGGTGCCGTTGACGCCGACCACCAGGATCACATGCGGCTTGGCGGTCTCATCCAGCTTCAAAGGTTCCGCGACCGGCTCCAGCACGCGCGTTACCTCGTCCGCCAGCACTGCGTGCACGTCGTTATCGGTAAGCCCCTTGTCGTAGCGGCCGCGCGACAGCGCCTCGCGAATCCGATCGGCCATGGCGACGCCGAGGTCGGCCTTGATGAGCACCTCTTCGAGCTCATCCAGCGTCTCGTCGTCCAGCTTACGCTTGGTGACGACACTCGAGAGATTTTCGGTCAGCGAGTTCGAGGTGCGCGAAAGCCCCGCCTTAAGCTGGGTGAACCAGCCCGTTTTAGGCTCCGGCTGCGCCGGGGTGTCATTCACTGGGCAGCCTCCGCAAGCAGCGCCCCGCCGTCATCGCCCGAGACGACCGCATCGACGAGCGCGCCGGCGCTTGCAGCACAAGGATCGAGCCGCACGGGCGTGAAGTCCGGCGAGCGCCCCTGTTGCTCCGTCTCCATAAGCACCTGGATGTGCCGGCCCTTGGCGCTTGCAAGATGCGACTTCAGGGCCGCAACGCCCTTTTGACGAAGTGCGCGGGCACGTTCGGCGACGACAGTGCCGTTCACCTGCGGCATGCGCGCGGCGGGCGTACCCTCCCGCGCGGAGAACGGAAACACGTGGAGGAAGGTCAGTCCGCAATCGTCCACGAGGCGAAGCGAGTTGGCGAACATCTCGTCCGTCTCAGTGGGAAAACCGGCGATGATGTCCGCACCGAACACAATGTCGGGCCGCACACGGCGCATGGCCTCGCAGAACGACACGGAGTCGGCGCGCGCGTGACGCCGCTTCATGCGCTTCAAGGTGAGGTCGTCGCCTGCCTGCAGCGACAAATGCAGATGCGGCATCAGCCGCTCTTCTTCGGCGATAGCCTTGATGAGATCGGGATCGGCCTCGACGGAATCGATGGACGACAGGCGCAAGCGCGGCAGCTCCGGCACAAGCTTCAACACCGTGCGCGTGAGTTTGCCGAGCGTCATGGTGGCGCCGGGAAGGTCCGCGCCATAGGCCGTGATGTCGACGCCCGTCAGCACGATTTCCGCGTAGCCGTTTTCGACGAGGCGCCGCACTTGCGCGACAACTTCACCCGCCGGCACAGAGCGCGAGGGTCCGCGCCCGAAGGGAATGATGCAAAACGTGCAGCGATGATCGCAGCCATTCTGAATCTGCACATAGGCCCGCGCGCGATTGCCGAAGCCCTCGATGAGATGACCGGCAGTCTCCGTCACGGACATTATGTCGTTGACGGCGATCCTTTGGGTGTCGCCGGTTCCGAGACCGCGGAACGTCTCCGCCTCGAGCTTCTCCTGATTGCCGACGACGCGGTCCACCTCGTCCATTTGCGCGAACTGATCCGGATCGATCTGCGCCGCGCATCCCGTAACGACAATCTTGGCGCCGGGACGCGTGCGTCGCGCCTTTCGGATCGCTTGCCGCGCTTGTCGCACGGCCTCGCCCGTCACCGCGCAAGTGTTGACGATCACCGCGTCGGTGACCCCTGCGGCGTTCGCATGCTCGCGGATGACTTCGGACTCATAGGCGTTCAGCCGGCAACCGAAGGTGATGATGTCGACATCAGACATGAGCGGCTTCTAACACGAAATCCAAGATGCGTCAGACCCCGGCAGGCGCGACCAAGCGCTCCGGCAGGGTCCCCTCGAAGTCGAGGGCGTAGGGCCCGGTCATCAACACATGGCCGTCCGCCTCGCGCCATTCGATCACGAGATCGCCGCCCGGGAGCGAGACCTTGACGTTTCGGTCCGTCAGCTCGCGGCGGACCGCCGCAACCGCAGAGGCGCAGGCGGCCGTGCCGCAGGCGCGCGTGAGCCCCACACCCCGTTCCCAGGTTCGCAGTTTCACGTGGCCCGGGCTCAGCACCTGGGCCACGGAGATGTTCGCGCGCTCCGGGAATAGCGGGTGATGCTCCAGCATCGGCCCGACCCGGGCGAGATCGATGGCCTCAACGTCGTCGACGAAGAAGATGGCGTGCGGATTGCCGACATTGACCACGGCGGGAGAATGCAGCACCGGCGCATCGATCGGCCCGGCCTGAAGCTCGATGCGGCGTGTGTCGTGGAACTCCTCGGCGAGCGGGATCTCGTCCCAGCGAAGACGTGGCGCCCCCATATCGATGGTCACCTGGCCGTCGCCTGGGACCGCAGCGCCGAGCACCTGGTCTTCCGTCTCGATGGTGACCTGCGGCTTGCCCTGCTCCTCGGCGATCACCGCCGCCACGCAGCGCGCGGCGTTCCCGCAGGCCGCCACTTCGCCGCCATCGGCGTTCCAGATCCGCATGAACACGTCGGCTTGGCTGGACGGCTCCAGCGCGATGAGCTGATCGCAGCCAATGCCCTCCTTGCGGTCCGCAATGGCCTGGACGGCCTCCGGCGAAAGCGCGAGCGCGCCTGACCGCGCGTCGACCACGACGAAGTCGTTGCCGAGCCCGTTCATCTTGCGAAAGCCGCGCGTGTTCGTATCCATGACCAAATCCAATTCCTGCCGCCTCTATAGCACCGGCGCGGCGGGAGCGCCTCCACGCCTCATGCGGCGGCCTTGCGTCCCGCGCCAAGGACTGCAAAGGCGATCAGCGCGGCGGCCGCAAATCCTGCGCCCACCAGAAACGTCGCCGTTGGCGATACCACTGCCCATAGGATTCCGGCGGCGATGCTGGCCACCAGCGCGGCCAGCCCCGTGATCAGGCCGAAAATTCCAAACGCCGTACCGCGCAGCCGCGCCGGGGCGGCTTCAGCGACGAGGGCGGAGAGCACGCCTTGCGTGAGCCCCATATGGAGACCCCACAAGCCGATGCCAAGGAAGATCGCCGGCAGTCCCTGCCCAAAGGCGAGCACAAGGTCCGCAGCGATCAGCGCGGCAAGGCCGGCGATCAGCACAGGCTTTGCCCCGAACTGGTCCTGGAGACGCCCCGCCGGATAGGCACTCACCGCAAAGACGAGGCTCATCACCGCAATGACCGCAGGCGCCAGCGCCAGCGCCAGCCCGGCGTCATGGGCGCGGATGATGAGAAAGGCTTCCGAGAACCGCGCCAGGGTGAACACCGCGCCCGCCGCCACCACGAACCAATAGAAGCGGCCGAGCTTCCAGATCTCGTCCCGTCTGATGGGAACGCGCGCGCTCCGTTCGGCCGGCGCCGGCTCTCTGACGAAGAAGACCAGGATGGCGACGGCGAGCGCAGCCGGGATCACCGCGAACCACAGCACCGTGCGGATATCGTCGTTGAAGAGGAGCATCAGTCCGATGGCGAGCAGCGGGCCGATGGTTGCGCCCACCGTATCGAGCGACTGGCGCAGGCCGAATGCCGCACCGCGCTGCGCAGGCGCCGTCACGTCGGCCACCAGCGCATCGCGCGGCGCCCCGCGAATGCCTTTGCCGATGCGGTCGAGGAACCGCGCCAGCGCCACGAGCCAGACCGCATGGGCGATCGGGAACAGCGGCTTGGTGATGGCGGCGAGCCCGTAGCCGGCGACGGCGAGGGCCTTCCTCCGCTGCAGCGTGTCGGACAGCCAGCCGGAGAACACCCGCGCGATATAGGCGGTCGCCTCGGCAATGCCCTCCACCACGCCGAGCACGATGGGGCTCGCGCCCAAGGTCACCACCAGAAATAGCGGCAGCAGTCCATGGATCAGCTCCGAGGAGATATCCATGAACAGCGAGGTGAAGCCGAGCGCCCAGACCGTTCCCGGCAAGCGCCTGCGCGATGTGGCCTTGGCACTCAATGAAGGGCCTGCTCCGAAGCGTTGCGAAGTGCTCACTTATATGGCGTTCTGTCCCTTAGAACAGTTCCGTAAAAGGAGAGGCCCATGGTCTCCGTTCCAGGCAACGACCCGGTCCACGCTCTCGTCCCCCATACGCTGGAAGAACCGCTTATGGGCGCGAACGAGGGCCCGCTCATAGGGCTCACCTTCATGGTGAAAGACCTGTTTGCCATCAAGGGACGGAAGGTTTCCAACGGCAACCCGGACTTCTACGAGCATGCCAGCCCGGCGAGCGAAACGGCGCCGGCGATCACGCGGCTGCTTCAGGCCGGCGCGTCGTGCACGGGCATCACCATTTGCGATGAGTTCTTCTACAGCGTGCTCGGCACCAACGCCCATTACGGCCAGCCGGTGAACGCGCGCGCGGGCCGCTATGTGACCGGCGGGTCGTCCTGCGGGTCCGCGGCCGCTGTCGCCGCCTCCATGTGCGACTTCGCGCTCGGCTCCGACACGGGCGGATCGATCCGCGTGCCCGCCTCGTTCAGCGGCTTGTTTGGCTTGCGTCCAACACATGGGCGCATCGCCATGGGAGGTGTGACGCCCATGGCGCCGAGCTATGACACGGTTGGCGTTCTCGCCCGTGACGCGGAGCTGTTTCGAAATCTCGGCCACGTCCTGCTGGAAGGTGACCGCGTCGATGCACCCATCGAGCGGCTGATCCTTGCCCGGGATATCGTCGATTACTCCGAGGCCAGCACCGACCAGCTCCTGTGGCGGACACTCGATAAGCTTGGAGACGTGATCCCCAAACCCGTCCACGCGGACATTGCGGGCGAGACCATCGAGGCCTGGCGCAAGGCCTTCGCCACGATTCAAGGCTTCGAGATCCAGTCGACGCTGCTCCCCTTCGTGCAGTCGCACAATGTCGAGCTCGGGCCCGGCATTAACGAGCGCTTCGAAATCGCCGCGAACGTCACCTTCGAGGAGGCGGAGGCGGCGCGCGGCGTTCGGACCCAAGTGGCCGAGCATTTACGCTCCATCGTGACGCCCGGCACGGCCATCGTGCTGCCCACAACGCCAACGCTTCCGCCCGAAAGGGACATCCCCGACGGCGCCTCCTTCGCCGAGTTCCGCACGGTGACCCTGCGAAGCACCTGCTCGGCCGGCCACGCCGGCCTGCCCCAGGTCTCGGTGCCCATGGGCGAGGCCTCGGGCTGCCCCGTGGGACTGTCGTTCATCGGCTGGCAAGGAGGCGACGAGGCCCTGCTCGACCTTGCCGCCAAGCTCTCCCCGCACTTGACTTAAGCGCGCCTAAGGACGACAGTCCGGCCGAAATTCAGGCAGCTCCTTAACCGAGCCGCCACCCTGATCGGGGTCCTCTCAAATGCGCTCAAGTAGCGCGAAGCGCGGTAGCGCACCGAGAAGACTAGGCAGGGGGGTCAACACCCGTCAGCGCGATGCGCCCACGGGTGCGTTTTTGCTTTGCGCTACCGGCCTTTGGCCTACTTGAGCGCAGTTTTCGTTGCGCTACCGGCCTCTGGCCTACCTGAGCGCAGAATTGCTTTGCACGTCCTCTTGGGAGGCGAAGACATGGATGGAACACGCAAATTGCGCCTCGCTGGCATCCTCGCCACGCTGGCATGTCTCTGCCTGCCTTTGGCTGCGGTGGGCCAGCAATCGCACATCCCCGTCATCGCCGGGCAAGACGGCCCGGACTACGACGCCTGTGGCTCCCAAGGCGTAGTGCGCGGGCTCGATCCGAAGGGCGACGGCTTTCTCGCCGTGCGCGCCGGGCCGAGTTCCAAATACGCCATGGTGGACAAGCTCAATAACGGCACCGTCCTCAACATCTGCGATCAGAGCGGCAAAGGCGGCAATTGGCTCGGCGTCGTCTATTCCCACGAGACCATGGACTGCGCCGTCGGCACGCCTTGGCCGCGTGCGGGCGCCTATAACGGTCCATGCCTGTCCGGCTGGGTCTATCGCAAATTCGTCGCGGACCTCGCCGGCTGATGTTCGAGACCCTTTCAGACCGCCTCTCCGGCATTCTCGACAAGCTCACGCGCCGCGGCGCGCTGAGCGAGGATGACGTCTCGGAGGCCATGCGCGAGGTGCGCCGCGCCCTGATCGAGGCGGACGTGGCCCTCGACGTGGTGCGCTCCTTCACCGACCGGGTGAAGCAGAAAGCCATCGGCCAGGATGTCGTTAAATCGGTGACGCCCGGCCAGATGGTCATCAAGATCGTCAATGACGAGCTGGTGCGCATGCTGGGCTCGGACGCACAAGGCATCGACCTCGCCGCCACGCCGCCCGTCACGATGATGCTGGTCGGCCTGCAAGGCTCCGGTAAGACCACCACCACCGCCAAACTCGCACACCGGCTGACCACGCGAGACAAGCAAAAGGTCATGATGGCCTCGCTCGATACGCGCCGTCCGGCCGCGCAGGAGCAGCTTCGCGTGCTTGGCGAACAAGCCGATGTCGCCACGCTCCCCATCGTCGAAGGCCAGAGCCCGACGGAGATCGCGACGCGCGCAATCAAAGCCGCAAAGCTCGGCGGCTTCGACGTGCTGCTGCTCGATACGGCCGGCCGCACGCATATCGACGAAGAGCTGATGGCCGAGACGGCCGCCATCGAAAAGATCGCGCAGCCGCACGAGACGCTGCTCGTCGCCGATGCGCTGACCGGTCAGGACGCGGCGAACCTCGCCAAGAACTTCGGCGAGCGCGTGGACCTCACCGGCATCGTGCTGACCCGCGTCGACGGCGATGCGCGCGGCGGCGCTGCGCTGTCCATGCGCGCGGTCTCGGGCAAGCCCATCAAGCTGATTGGCATCGGCGAGAAGATCGACGCGCTCGATGAGTTTCATCCCGACCGCATCGCGGGCCGCATTCTCGGCATGGGCGACGTGGTCGGCCTTGTCGAGAAGGCCATCGAGACTGTCGAGATCGACAAGGCCGAGGCCATCGCCAAGAAGGTCAAGAAGGGCGCCTTCGACCTGGAAGACCTCGCCGAGCAGTTGAAGCAGATGCAGAAGATGGGCGGCATGGGCGGCGTGCTCTCAATGCTGCCCGGCATCGGCAAAGTTAAGAAGCAGCTCGACGCCGCGAACCTTGATGAAAGTATATTCAACCGCCAGCAGGCGATCATCAGCTCGATGACGCGCGCCGAACGCAAGACGCCAAAACTGCTGAACGCCTCGCGCAAGAAACGCATCGCCGCGGGCTCCGGTACGAGCGTGCAGGACATCAACAAGCTGGTGAAGATGCATCGCCAGATGGCCGACATGATGAAGGCCATGGGCAAGAAGCGCGGCGCCCTTTCCGCACTGTTCGGCGGTGGTGGCGCACCCGAGATGCCGGCCGACATGCCCCAGGGCGGAGAGCTGCCGGCGAATTTTCCAGGCCTTCCATCTGGAGGTCTGCCCGGCGGACTGCCGCCAGGGCTACCGGGCCTTCCGGGCAATTTGCCGCCCGGCCTTCCGGGCCTGCCGAAGAAAAAGAAACGTTGAACCCTTTTGTTTGAGATCACCTAGGAGAAAGAAACTATGTCCCTGAAGATCAGACTGTCGCGGGCCGGCGCCAAGAAGCGCCCGTTCTACCGCATCGTCATTGCCGACTCGCGCAGCCCGCGCGATGGCCGCTACATCGAGAGGATCGGCACGTTCAATCCGCTGCTGCCGAAGGACTCCGACGAGCGCGTCAACCTGGACACCGATCGCGTGAAGCATTGGCTGTCGCACGGCGCGCTGCCGACCGACCGCGTGCTCCGCTTCCTCGACGCCGAAGGCATCATGAAGCGTGAGCCGCGCAACAACCCGCAAAAGGCCAAGCCGGGCCAGAAGCGCCTCGATCGCGAGGAGGAAAAGGCCAAGGCAGTTGAGGCTGCGAAGGCCGCGAAGGAAGAAGAGAAGGCCGCCGCTGCAGAGGCTGAGAAGGCTGCTGCCGAAACCGCGGCAGATGACGCCGCTGCTGCCGAGGAAGAAGCCTCGGTCGAGGCCGTAGACAAGACCGCCGCGGAAGAGTCTGCCGAGGCTGAAGCGCCTGCGAAGGACGCTCCTGCCGAGGACGAGGCCGAGAAGTCCGAGTAGCCTTCAAAAGAGGTCACGACCTTGGGCGACAATTCGGAGCGGGTGCTACTTGGCGAAATCGGCGCGGCCCAAGGGCTGAAGGGCGAGGTTCGCCTGCGTTCCTATACGGCAACGCCGGCCGACATCGCCGCCTACGGTCCGCTCCAGGACGAGTCGGGTGCGACGTCGATCGAGATCGAGCGCGCCCGCGTTACGCCCAAAGCGCTCATCGTCCGCATCAAAGGCGTGAGTACGCGAGAGGCCGCCGAGGCGCTGACCGGTACGAAGCTCTATGTGCCACGTACGCGGTTGCCTGAGCACGGGACGGATGAATGGTACGTCGCCGACTTGATCGGCCTCGAAGCAGTGGGCAAGGACGGCACGGTGCTCGGCAGCGTGGTGGCGGTGCATAACTTCGGCGCGAGCGACATCGTCGAGGTCGCGCCCGCAAGCGGAGGCGAAAACCTCCTCGTCGCTTTCACCGACGAGACCGTGCCGGAGGTAGACATTGAGAATGGGCGGTTGACGCTGGTGCCGCCAAGGGTCCTTGAGGATGAGCCGGAGAACGGCGGCGAGGAATGATCCGATGACCTGGCGCGCCACGGTCCTCACGCTCTTCCCCGAAATGTTTCCGGGGCCGCTGGGCTTGAGCCTCGCCGGCAAGGCACTTGGCGACGGGAAATGGGCGCTTCAGACCAGCGATATTCGCGACTTCGCCACCGACAAGCACCGCTCCGTGGACGACACGCCGGCGGGCGGCGGGGCCGGCATGGTGATGCGGGCCGACATCGCTGCGGCCGCCATCGATGCGGGCCGGGCCGATGCCGCGCCCGGCACGCCTGCGATCTACCTGTCGCCGCGCGGCGCGCCGCTCACGCAAGCCCGCGCGCACGAACTCGCGCAGGGCCCTGGCGTGCTGCTGCTCTGCGGCCGCTTCGAGGGCGTCGATCAGCGCGTCTTAGAGGCGCGCGACATCGAGGAGATCTCCATCGGCGACTATGTGCTCTCCGGTGGCGAGCTCGCGGCCCAAGTCCTGATCGACGCGGTCGTGCGGCTGCTGCCTGGCGTCGCCGGCAACGAAGGCTCGCTCACCGAGGAGAGCTTCGCGGCAGGGCTTTTGGAGTACCCGCACTACACCAAGCCCCGGGAGTGGGAAGGCCGGGCCATCCCCGAGGTGCTGCTCTCCGGCGACCACGAAAAAATCGCAGAATGGCGACGAAAACAGGCCGAAGCCCTGACCAAGGCCCGAAGGCCGGATCTTTGGGCCAAGCGCGGCAAATCCCAATCTTGATCGAAGTCAGGGCGGCGGCGCCTGCAACGCCCAAGCTCGTTGCAAAAGAAGGAGTTGGGCATGAAAGCGATGACGCTGCTCGCTGCCGCCATGGCGGCCGGGCTCCACCAGGGCGCGGCGGCTCAGGACGCCGATATCGCCGCCGGGAAGGCCTATGCCGAGACGATCTGCGCCGCCTGCCACGCAATTCTGCCGGACGAGGAGGTCTCGCCGCTTCTCGCAGCGACGCCCTTCCAGGAGGTCGCCAACACAAGGGGCATGACCGAATTGGCGCTCACCGTCTGGCTGCAGAGCTCCCACCCCACCATGCCCAATATCATTTTGGAGCAGGACGACATGCGAAACGTGGTCGCCTATATCCGCAGCCTCAAGGGCGGGTGAGCGTCCAGCCTGCCTCCCCTTGCGAGGGGAGCGATTCTGCTAGGAAAATCCATCGACAAGGGCGAGAAGCTGGGCTAGGAAAGCCCCGCTGGTTGCTGGATTTTGCCACGCACCCGGTACTTTCGATCAATCAAAAAGAATGGCGTACGTGAGGGGCCAAAGGCCTCGGCAGGCGCCCGTGAAAGGCATAAAAGATGGATATTATCGCCCAGCTCGAGAAAGAGCAGGTCGCCGAGCGCCTTGATAAGCGCTCCGTGCCGGAGTTCGGACCCGGCGACACCGTCCGCGTCAACGTGAAAGTCGTAGAAGGCGAGCGCTCGCGCATTCAGGCCTATGAAGGCGTATGCATTGGCCGCGCCGGCGGCGGCATCCACGAGAACTTCACCGTCCGCAAGATTTCCTACGGCGAGGGCGTGGAGCGTGTGTTCCCGATCCACTCGCCGCTGATCGACTCCATCGAGGTGGTGCGCCACGGCCGTGTGCGCCGCGCCAAGCTCTACTACCTGCGTGGCCGCCGCGGTAAGGCCGCCCGCATCCCCGAGCGCAAAGACGTGCGCGCCAAGAAGCAGAAGGGCAAGGCCTTCAAGGGCTTCACCAGGCCCAAGGGCCAGCCTGACGATCTGAAGCTGATCGCCGGCATCACCGAGGACCTGGAGAAGAAGCTCAACAAGCTGGGGCTCACCAAGTTCGAGCAGATCGCCAACCTGACCGACGACGAGATCGCACAGGTCGACGATGCCCTCTCCCTTGGCGACAAGATCGAGAAAGACGACTGGTCGGCGAAGGCCGTCGCGCTGATGGCCGAAACCACGGCCGACGAGGTTCCCGCCGCCGACGAAGGCGAAGCGGCTCCGGCGGAAGCGGAAGCCGAAAAGTCCGAGAAGCAGGACTAGCGTTTCATCGCTGTCGTGGCCGGGCGTGTCCCGGCCATCCACGATTTCCCGCCGACAGGCCCCAAGACGTGGATGCCCGGCACAAGCCCGGGCATGACGCATGGTTGGCAAGCGGCCCTTCAATCGCTATCTGACGCTTACGACAACGTCCGAAACGAGACCCTGAAAACATGGCGAAGCCCCGCACCCTGTACGACAAGATCTGGGACGAACACCTGGTCCACGAGGCGCCGGACGGCACCAGCCTGATCTATATCGACCGTCATCTGGTGCATGAGGTGACGAGCCCGCAGGCCTTCGAGGGCCTGCGCATAGCGGGCCGCAACGTGCGCAGCCCCGAAAAGACGCTTGCCGTGGTCGATCACAACGTACCGACGACGGACCGTTCCAAAGGCATCGACGATCCTGAATCCAAGATCCAGATCGACGCGCTGGCGCAGAACGCGGAAGATTTCGGCATCGACTACTACCACGAGCTCGACAAGCGCCAGGGCATCGTCCACGTGGTCGGCCCCGAGCAAGGCTTTACGCTTCCCGGCACCACCATCGTGTGCGGTGACAGCCACACCTCGACGCACGGGGCCTTTGGCGCCTTGGCGCATGGCATCGGCACCTCCGAGGTGGAGCACGTGCTCGCGACCCAGACGCTAATCCAGAAGAAAGCCAAGAACATGCTGGTGCGCGTCGACGGCAAACTGCCCGAAGGCGTCACCGCCAAGGACATCATCCTCGCCATCATCGGCGAGATCGGCACGGCCGGCGGCACCGGGCACGTCATCGAATATGCCGGCGAGGCCATCCGTGACCTCTCGATCGAAGGGCGCATGACCGTCTGCAACATGTCGATCGAGGGCGGCGCCCGCGCCGGGCTCATCGCACCCGACGAAAAGACCTTCGCCTATATCGAAGGCCGGCCGCGCACGCCCAAAGGCGGCGCCTTCGAGGTAGCGAAAGCACACTGGGAGGGGCTTTACTCCGATGAGGGCGCCAACTTCGATGCCGAAGTGGTACTGCGCGCCGAGAACCTGCCGCCTATCGTGTCTTGGGGAACAAGCCCGGAGCAAGTCGTCTCCGTTGCCGGCCGCGTGCCGGTTCCGTCCGAGATCGACGACCCGTCCAAGCGTAAAGCCGCGGAGCGCGCGCTTGACTATATGGGCCTGAAGGGCGGCGAAAAGGTCACGGACATTGCGCTGGACCGCATCTTCATCGGCTCATGCACCAATGGCCGTATCGAAGACTTGCGCGCCGTGGCGAAAATCGTCGAAGGCCAGCACGTCAATGAGAACCTGAACGCCATGATCGTGCCGGGGTCGGGTCTGGTGAAGCTCCAAGCCGAGGAAGAAGGTCTCGACACGATCTTCAAAGCGGCGGGCTTTGAGTGGCGCGAGCCGGGTTGCTCCATGTGTCTTGCCATGAACCCCGACAAGCTCAGCCCTGGCGAACGCTGTGCGTCCACCTCGAACCGCAACTTCGAAGGCCGCCAGGGCCGCCTTGGCCGCACGCACCTGGTGTCGCCGCAAATGGCCGCGGCCGCCGCGATTGCCGGACGCTTCGTCGACGTTCGCGAGACGTCCTAGCCGATCCCCGTCGCTGGGAGCTCACGTGACGTCCCTGGCTCAAAAAAAGTTCGGAGAGGCCGCCGCCGACTACGCAGGCTCGTCCACGCATGCGGAAGGTCCTTCGCTCGCCCGGCTCGCCGAACTCATCGCACCGGAGCCCACCTGGCGACATCTCGACGTCGGGACAGGCGCCGGCCACACCGCGCTCGCCTTCGCCGACAAAGTGGCCAAGGTCACCGCGAGCGACATCACGCCGGAAATGCTTCAGGAGGTCCGGAAGGCCGCCGAGAAACGCGGCCTCGGCAATGTGGCGACGCGGCAAGCGAACGCCCAAGACCTTCCCTTCCCCGACACCAGCTTCCACTTGGTGACCTGCCGGCTCGCCGCGCATCACTTCGCCAAGCCGAGAAGCTTCGTTGCGGAGGCCGCGCGGGTGATGATCCACGGCGGCACGTTCGCGTTTGTCGACAACATCTCGCCGAGCGACGAGGCGCTGGCCTCCGCCTACAACGCCTTTGAGAGCTTGCGCGATCCGAGCCACGGCCGCTGCCTCAGCCTCGCCGAGTGGAGCACGCTGATCGAGGATGCGGGGCTGACGCTTACCTCGGCCGAAGTGCTGGACAAGGACATCGCCTTCGATCCGTGGGTCGCGCGCATGCGCTGCACTGATGCCGTGATCGCGCGACTGACGGAGATACTGACCGGAGAGCCGTTGCGGGAGCTCTTGCACCCACGCGAGACGACGGACGGGCTGACCTTCACTTTGCGTGAAGCGATCGTGATCGCGCAGAAGCCGGCAGAGGCCCATCGATGATCGATCTGAACAAGCATCGCGCGCCGAGCCTCACCGAGTTCGAGACCATCGCCAATACCGCATTCAAGCGCCTGCCGGCGGCATTCCGCGACATGACCAAGGATGTCCTCATTCGCATCGAGGAGTTCCCCACCGACGAGGTCCTGGACTCCCTTGGCATCGACTCGCCCTTCGGGCTGCTCGGCCTCTACCAAGGCGTCGACCTTACGCGGCAGAGCATTCTCGACGTTTCGCCTTTGCCAGAGATGATTTTTCTCTATCGCCGCCCCATCCTCGACTATTGGGCATCGCACGAGGAAAAGCTGGGCGACATCATCACCCACGTGCTGGTGCACGAGATCGGCCACCATTTTGGGTTGTCGGACGACGACATGGAGCGCATCGAATCCGAGGCCACGGCCTAGCCCAAAGTCTGCCGGAATTTGCAGGCTTCCTCCGCACTGAGGCCGGAAGGCAACAGGTGACGCGCCTTGAGCAACAGATGCCGCGCGGTAATTGCGCGGATACCTTTCGGCGCATAGAGTAGGACCCATCATGTTTCACAGGCGGGCGATCTACCAGTTTTCTGCGGCTTTCGGCCTCGCGCTTGCGGTCTTTGCGAGCGGCGGCTCACCTGCGCGCGCGCAGGAGTTCGTCTACCGCGGCAACAGCGCAACCGGCCCCACCGTCGCACAATATTTGGAGCAAATCGGGCCCGCCGGAAAAGAGATTCCCCACGGCCAGCTCAAGCTCGACGGCAAGTCCGTCAATTGCGGCAAGCGGCCGACGGTGCTGAACCCCAATTTCGACTCCTGGGGCGGCGCCTTCCCGGGCTTCCTCATTCTCAACACCAAGAAGATCAAAGGGCTCTCCACCCAGGTGAAGCTCTACATCTACTCCCACGAATGCGGTCACCAGTTCATCGGCGCTGACGAGACGAAGGCCGACTTGTTCGCCATCCGGCGTGGCGTCAAATGGCGCTGGCTGAACGCGCAAGGGCTCGAGGAGATCTGCATCTTTATCTCCAAGCTCAAAGGTGACGCGGTGCACCCGCCTGGAACGCAGCGATGCGAGACGATGCGCACCTATTATCGTCAGCTGGTCGCCGGCAACGATCAGCACCGGGCCGGCACCAGTTCCAATTGGCGGCCCACGACACTGGGTCCGTCCAACTAGCGGAACGCTTCGCGGCGAAAGCCGCGCGGACGCCTAGAAGATCCAGGCGATCATCAACCAGAACACCACAAAAAAGATCAGGAAGCCGACAATGGTGAAGGGCAGCTCGCCTAAAATGGCATCGCCACCCGAGGCCACGGTCATCACCAGGATCGCCACGAAGGACACCGCGAACGAAATGACCGCGGCGTTCTTCAGCCCGAGACCTTCGGAGAAGGGATCCGCCTCGCCCATCATATTGGTGGCGTAGTAGAGCCCGGCCGCACCCATCGCCACCAAGAGGATCAGCGCCAGCGCGCCGGCGATGAAGAGCTTGGTCGCCTCTTTCCGGTCTTGCCGGTCTCCCTCGCCTGCCATGCAGCCTCCGTCCTAATTGTCCCCGGCCATGGCCTGAGCCCGGCTGATCGCCTCGCGCACCTGGTGCGGATCGGGCAAGTCGTCGACGGTGAACTCAGGCTCGTCGCCCGCCGTTTTGATCTCGATCGTGCCGACGCCGAGAATGCGGTTGATGAAACCCTGGCTCACCTGCACCGAGCGCACATGCCGCAGCGACACCGCCAGCCGCTCCTTGCTCAAAATGCCCCGCTCGTAGAGGAGCGAGTGCTCCGTCACCGAAAGCGCCGTGGCGCGGGTCGTGATGTACCAATACAGCAAAATGAGGAGGCCGATCCCGAACGCGGCAATCAGGAGCACGAACAAAATGAACCAGAAAGGATGCGCCCGGAACATCGCCGGATGCGCCTCGTAGATAACCTCTCCCGCCATTCTGTTGCCTCCCGTTGGGCTGAGGACCTTAAGCCGCACCATGGCCTGAGAAAAGCGCGGATATGTGACGGTGGAAACGCGGGCCCTGAGCCGCTATATGGCTCACATAAGAGGACACCGATGGAAAAATTCACCACGCTCACGGGCATCGCCGCCCACCTGCCGATGATCAATGTCGACACCGACATGATCATCCCCAAGCAGTACCTGAAGACGATCAAGCGCACCGGCCTTGGCGAAGGCCTGTTCGCTGAGTTGCGCTACGACGAGGCTGGCGAGAAGCTGCCCGACTTCGTGCTGCACCAGGCGCCTTACACGGACGCGAAGATCCTCATCGCCGGCGAGAATTTCGGCTGCGGCTCGTCGCGCGAGCATGCACCCTGGGCGCTGCTCGACTTCGGCTTCCGCTGCGTCATCGCCCCGTCCTTCGCCGACATCTTCTATAACAACTGCTTCAAGAACGGCATCTTGCCGATCACCCTGCCGCAAGAAGAGATCGACAAGCTGATCGACGACGCGGCCCGCGGCGACAATGCGCGGCTCACCGTCGACTTGGAGGCCCAGGAGATCCGCGGTCCCGACGGCGGCGCGATCAAATTCGACGTCGACCCGCACAGAAAGCGCTGCCTCATCGAAGGGCTCGACGATATCGGCCTCACCCTGGAGAAGTCCGAGCACATCGATAAGTTCGAGAAGGGCTCGGCCTTAAGCCGCCCCTGGGCGTAAGGGCTCAAGCCGCCCGCTACTCGAAGGGAATGCCGTCGGTCTCCTGCTCGGCGATGCTCTCGCCGCCGCGGGTGACCGTCACCTTTGCCGTATAGCTGCCTTTCGGCCAGCCGCCGGCCGGGACGCCGGTCTTGCCCGCCTGGAGCAGCAAGCCGTCCTCGTCCGCCTCAAGATCGCGCGCATTATGCATCAGAGACTTGCCGTCCTTGTTGAGATGGACCTCGACCTTGTCGCCCTTCTTGGCATGGGCGACCAGCACATAGGCGACGCCGCCCGTGTCCAATTTCGGGGCCGCCGGCGTCGCGCCCCCTTCCAGCTCCGCCTCGGAGACCGGATGGTCCGCAAGGCCAAGCGCCACGACGGTGGTATCCTGTGCCAAAGACCCGCTACCGGCTCCCAGGATCAAAAGGGCGGCAAACAGCACTCTTGTCAGCATGTCTCACTCCCGTTACCCAAAGCCGCCGGCTGGTTCCGGCGCGATTAGCGTGATGCTTTAGCACAAGACGGATTTCAATTCATGGCGTCATACAAAGTCTTAATGTTGCCCGGCGACGGCATCGGGCCCGAGGTAATGGGCGAGGTGGAGCGCCTCGTCGATTGGGTGAACGGCTCCGGGCTCGCTTCAATCGAGACCGAGACGGACCTGGTCGGCGGCTGCGCCTTCGACTCCCATGGCGAGGCGATTTCCGACGCCGCCATGAAGACCGCGCGCGACGCCGACGCAGTGATGCTGGGCGCCGTGGGCGGCCCCAAATGGGATGGCGTTCCGTACGACAAGCGGCCCGAGGCGGGGCTCTTGCGCCTGCGCAAGGACCTGGAGCTGTTCGCGAACTTGCGTCCCGCCATCTGCTATCCGGCGCTGGCCGACGCCTCGTCCTTGAAGCGCGAATTGGTCGACGGCCTCGACATCATGATCGTGCGCGAACTAACCGGCGGCGTTTATTTCGGCGAGCCCAAGAAGATTACCGACCTCGGGAGCGGCCAGAAGCGCGCCGTCGATACGCAAGTCTACGAGACCTACGAGATCGAGCGCATCGCCGCCGTCGCCTTCGACCTGGCCCGCAAGCGCGGCAATCTCGTGCACTCAGCGGAAAAGCGCAATGTCATGAAGACGGGCGTGCTGTGGAACGAGGTGGTTACGCAGGTCCACAAGGACAATTACTCTGACGTGAGGCTGGAGCACATTCTTGCCGACAATTGTGCCATGCAATTGGTGCGTGCGCCCAAGCAGTTCGACGTGATCGTCACTGACAATCTGTTCGGTGACGTGCTGTCCGACGAAGCCGCTATGGCCACTGGCTCACTCGGCATGCTGCCCTCCGCTTCGCTCGGCGCCGAGGACGACGCTGGGCGGCGGCGCGCGCTGTACGAGCCGGTCCACGGCTCCGCGCCCGACATCGCGGGCCAAGGCGCAGCGAACCCGATTGCCACCATTGCCAGCTTCGCCATGTGCCTGCGCTACTCTTTCGATCTCGGCGAGGCGGCCGACAGAATCGAGAAGGCGATCGCAGATGTGCTAGATCAAGGCCTGCGGACCGGCGACATCCGCCAGGACGGCTGCAAGACCGTCGGCACGCGCGAAATGGGCGATGCCATCATTGGGTCGTTAAACACTGGCAGTTGAGAGCCATGACAAAGCATTTCGGTCTGGCTGTGATTGCGATTCTCCTGCTTGGCGTGAGTGCTGACACGCTCGCTGCCGAGGACCTTGGACCGCAGGTCAAGTCCAACCGCGGGCCGACGCCGCAAGAGCGGGCGCAGAAGGCGGCCCGCGAGGCGTGCAGGATAGAGATCTGCGACATCATCGAGACCCGCGAGCCGCAAGGGCCGGACATTTTGTGTGATATCGGCTGGACGTGGCGCACGGACGAAATCGTCGAGGCGCTAGCGGGCCGCCTCGATTGGGCCTGGGGCAAGATCATCTGTCGATCGGACTTGCGCCTGGAACGCGCGGCGATCGCCAAGGCCATGCGCGCGCCTCACGCCACGATTAAAGTGGCGCCACACACGGTTCGCTGCGATCTGCAGCAGGACGGCGAGCCTTACGTGGTCGAGATCGAGCTTGAGCCCACGGTGAGGTTCAAGAACGGCAAGGCGACGGACGCCAAGGTCAAATGGGGCGATGTGTCGGCACCGGCGGCGATCTACCCGGGGCTCTATGCCGCGACGGGGCTCGACAACAAGACCAATTTTCTGGGGCCGGAGTTCGTGCACCAGATCAACAAATTCATCCGCAAGGACTGTGCCGCGGTGAGAGACAAGCTGCCCGGCCGGCGCGTCAACTAGCGCAGGCGAGGCCACCTTTACTTTCCCCGCCCCTTGCCCTTTAAGACGGCCCAAGGAGTTTCGATCATGGGTTACAAAGTCGCCGTCATCGGCGCGACCGGCAATGTCGGGCGCGAGATGCTGAATATCCTGGCAGAGCGGGAATTCCCCGCCGACGAGGTGATTCCGATCGCCTCGCGCCGCTCCATCGGCGTTGAGGTCTCTTACGGCGACGCTCGCCTGAAGTGCCGCGACCTGGAGAATTTCGACTTTTCTGGCGTCGACTTCGCACTGATGTCGGCAGGCTCCACCATCTCCAAGGAATGGTCGCCGCGGATCGGGGCGCAAGGCTGCGTCGTGATCGATAACTCGTCGTTCTGGCGCTGCGACCCGGACGTGCCGCTGATCGTTCCGGAAGTGAATGCCGACGCCATCGCCGGCTTCACCAAGAAGAACATCATCGCCAATCCCAATTGCTCGACGGCCCAGCTCGTCGTGGTGCTGAAGCCGTTGCACGACGCCGCCAGAATCAAGCGCGTGGTCTGCTCCACCTACCAATCGGTCTCTGGCGCGGGCAAGGACGCCATGGACGAGCTGTGGAACCAGACCAAGGGGATCTTCGTCACTGATCCGCCCGCACCGGAAAAGTTCACCAAGCAGATCGCCTTCAACGTCATCCCGCATATCGACGTCTTCCTCGACGACGGCTCGACCAAGGAAGAGTGGAAGATGATGGCCGAGACCAAGAAGATCCTCGATCCCAAGATCAAGCTCACCGCGACCTGCGTGCGCGTGCCGGTCTTCGTTGGCCACGCCGAAGCCGTGAACATCGAATTCGACAGTCCGTTCTCCGCCGAGGAAGCGCGCGAAGTCTTACGCGAGGCGCCGGGCGTGCTCGTGGTCGACAAGCGCGAGCCGGGCGGCTACGTCACGCCTGTTGAGTGCGTCGGCGACTACGCGACCTTCGTCAGCCGCATTCGCGACGATCAGACCGTCGACAACGGGCTCACGCTCTGGTGCGTGTCGGATAATTTGCGCAAAGGTGCGGCGCTCAACACGATCCAGATCGCCGAGACCATGATCGAGCGCGACCTTTTGAAGAAGGCGGCTTAAGCTACGTCGTCCTTCGGCAGCGGCGCGAATGTGTCGGTCTCCTCGTCGAGCGCCAGCACGGTACCGCTGGCGATATCGAAATGGAGGCCGTGTAGGCTGAGCAGGTCCGCCCCCTCGCGTTCCTGCAACGCATCGAAGGTGCGCAAATTGGCGAGCGACTGCCGGACGCCGGCGAGTTCGAACGCCGTCTCCTCACCGAACGCCTTGATCTCGCTCTCCTTGACGTCGAGTCCTTTGAGCAGCGTCAACCAGCGGCCGATGAAGCTCGGATCGTCCTTGTCTTTGTCGGAGACACGATAAGCGGCAATGCCGCCGCATTGGGAGTGTCCGAGCACGATGAGGTTCGGAACGTTCAGCACGGTCGCGGCGTACTCGACGGCTGCACTCGTACCGTGAAACTTGCCGTCCCGCTCGAAGGGCGGCACCAAATTGGCGACATTGCGCATGATGAAGATGTCGCCCGGCTCCGCGTCGAAAATCGCCGAGATGTCCACGCGGGAATCGCAGCACCCGATAACCATCGCGGTTGGCGATTGGCCGAGCGACGCCAATTGCTGGTAGCGCCCCTTATCCGGCGCGTGCCGCTCGTCGCGGAAGCGCCAGTATCCATCAAGCAGGCTTTTCGGTAAGGCCAAGGCAATTCCTCAAATCAAGACAAGTCCTCAGAAGATCAAACGCCTCAAGATTCCAGGCAAAACCGCCAGCGTCCAGCAGGACTTTGGGCCAGAACTGATCGGCTCAAACAATCGTGGCGATGCATCCGTATAGCGCACCTGTCACCGCCCTGTCATGGTCGCGCTGGACACACCAGTCAACCAGCGCGAGCAAGTTTGGCGCGCCAAGAGCCCTTGCGATATGCGCGAAGCCCGGCCAGACTACCGGCCAACAAGCGCAGCAAGCGCAACAAGCGACGTTCTAGGGGGGATTTGACGCATGGCAACCGCAGCGCAGGCGGATTCTGGGGGCATACTTCACTGGCTCGACCGATCGCACACCGTGGCCAAGCCCGGCTTCAGCCGTTGGCTCGTGCCGCCGGCCGCGCTGTGCGTGCATTTGTGCATCGGCCAGGTGTACGCCTTCAGCGTGTTCAACCTACCGATGACCAAACTCATCGGCATCACAGAATCCGCCCCTGACGACTGGAAGCTGACCGAGCTCGGCTGGATCTTCTCCATCGCCATTGTGTTCCTCGGGCTGGCGGCGGCGTTCACCGGCACCTGGCTCGACCGCGTCGGCCCGCGCAAGGCCATGGTCACCGCCGCTCTGTGTTTCGGCGGCGGCTTTCTGATCTCCGCGCTCGGCGTCTATCTGCACGAGCTTTGGATCGTCTATCTCGGCTACGGCGTCATCGGCGGCTGCGGGCTCGGCCTCGGCTACATCTCGCCGGTGAAGACGCTGATCACATGGTTCCCGGACCGGCCGGGCATGGCCACCGGCATGGCCATTATGGGCTTCGGCGGCGGCGCGATGATCGCCTCACCGCTTTCGGTCTGGCTGATGGACTACTTCTCCAGCCCCACCGATGTGGGCGTCACGGGGACGTTCATCACCATGGGCCTCATCTACATGTTCTTCATGCTGGTGGGCGCCACCATCGTGCGCGTGCCCGCAGAAGGCTGGGCGCCTGAGGGCTATGTGGCGCCGGCGGAGTCCAAGAAGATGGTCACCACCGCCCATGTCCACGTAGACGAGGCGCTGAAGACCCCGCAATTCTATCTCCTGTGGGGCGTGCTCTGCTTGAACGTGACGGCGGGCATCGGCGTGCTGGGTCAGGCCTCCGCCATGAGCCAGGAGATGTTTCCCGGCAAGATTACGGCCCTTGCCGCGGCCGGCTTTGTCGGCCTGTTGAGCCTATTCAACATGATCGGCCGCTTCTTCTGGGCCTCGACCTCGGACTATATCGGCCGGCGCAACACCTACATGATCTTCTTCGCGCTCGGCATGGCGCTCTACGCCGCCGTGCCCTGGACGGGCGAGACCGGCTCGATCATCCTGTTCGTGGCGTTCTACTGCGTCATCATGACGATGTATGGCGG